>Ga0224512_10000236_pt1 | contig 59505 bp, 47 predicted proteins | sample SF_May12_sed_USG_4_FD_169103 | JGI IMG/M metagenome (GOLD analysis project Ga0224512, IMG submission 169103) | Sediment microbial communities from San Francisco Bay, California, United States - SF_May12_sed_USGS_13 | ecosystem: Environmental > Aquatic > Marine > Sediment | place: USA...
CCGCGAAGTGCAGCGCTGCGGTGTTGCCGCCGTGGCCGTTGATGATCAGGAGCTTGCGGATGCCGTTATGGGCTGCGGCGATCCCGATATCGTGCACCATCCGCGACAATGTGTCGGGGCCGATGCTGATCGTGCCGGCGAAATCGTCGTGATGATAAGAGACGCCGTACGGAATCAATGGCAGAACGATCGGTCTTGGCTGGCTGCAGGCTTTGGCGACGTCGTCGCAGAGCCGTTCCGCGTCCCAGGCGTCGGTATCGAGCGGCAGATGCGGCCCGTGCTGTTCGATCGCTCCGACCGGCAGGAGTGCGATATCGACCTCCGCTAATCGTCGTTCCGCCTGCGGCCAGGTGAGGGGGGCGAGCCGGACGTGCCGGGTATCCGGCCAGGCGCCAGCGGCGCCGGACCGGTCAAACGCATGCGGGGTGCCGAGTGCCGCTTGCGATAACGGATCTGTTTCGATCCACAGCCTACCGCGCCGTTCGACGGCGCCATTAGCGTGCTCGAGCAGGATACGGTACAGGGGTTTGCGAATGTCGGCGGGCACAGTCCCGTGCGGGGAGTGCTCCTTGTCAAAGCGCAGCGCGAGTACCTCGGGATGGGGGTGCGCATGGCCGGTCGACTCAATGAGTCCTCTTTCTGCGAGCAGATGCAGGACGTGCTGATAGGCGACCCGCTCCTGATGAACACCCTGTGCGGTCAGTGCGTCGAGGCACGCCCGGATTTGTGACGGCGAGTATCCGCATTGCGTGGCGTCGGCGCCCAGCGCAGTGAGCATCGCGATAACGCGGCGGCACTTCTCGCATCTTCCGCAGGGACGAGCGGCGTCCTTTTCCATGTGTGCGGCATGGCAGGACATCTGCAATTTCTGCAGCCTGGGATAGCGTTCTGTCAGCACCTTCTCGATGAGCAGTTCCGACAAAGGCCGGATCATCGAAAACTGGACGACGTTCCAGTTCTTGCGCTGGTAGTAGCGAGTCAGGGCTTCGTCGAACCAGCGGCTCTGGTCATAGACGGCAGCGTAGTGCGTGATGCCGCTGTGGCTTTGTCGCGACGAACTGTCGAATTCATTGCCGATCGTCACCTGGCCAATGCCGTGGCGCCGAACCAGGGGCAATACGCCGAAGATAAATATGGCCACCGTCCACAGTCGTACCGGGTAAATATCGGCGCGAATGCGTGCATGATTTTTTCGAATGAACGGGAGATGCGAGAGCATCCAGACAAACAGTCGATCCGAATTTGTCCAGACCCGGCCCGCATGCGGAACCTGCTCCTTGAAGTACCGCCAGGCATTCAACGCCGTAAACCAGTGGCGTCCGGACTCGTTCACGAACAACGGGTGGACCTCGCGGCCGATTTCGTCGAGCAGCCCGTAGGTCAACAGGCTGTCCTTGCCGCCGCTCGACAGTACGGCAATCTTGTCCCGCGAGGTCTCCCATGACGATACGGTCTCCGCGGCAACATCGGGAAACAGGAGTTCTGCCTGCAGGTAGCTGTTGCGACGGACGACGGGCAGGTTGGCGGCCGATCCCGTAAGGAACGGATTTTCCGTCATGAACTTGTTGACATAGATTTCACGGGCCGTGTGTGCCGCGTAGGTGCTCAGGAACCGGCGATCGTGGTTGTCCAGCGGTCCGTGTATTGCGATCTCACGGCAGAAAAGCCCGTAGTTCAGCGCAGGCTGCGCCGCCATCATCGTCGCGAGGTTTCGGTCCGCCGGGTCATCCGGATCGAAGACGGGTTCGGAATAGCGGTAGGCGAATTCAGTCGCATGTTCTTCGCCGTTCGCTGTCAGGCGATAGGTTGCCGTCACGCGATCGCGCTCCAGCCGGGATACCTCGACGTCCAGCCTGTCGATGACGAGGAGCTCATGCAGTGCATCGGAGTGACGGACGCCGTCGTTACTCATTTCGATGGTCTCAGGCCGAGCCGCCGTGCCAGTACTGTCGCAAGGTCATCCGCGCCGTCGATCAGAACGTCGAAGGCCGGCAAGCCGGTCTCCGCCGATACCTGCTCGCAAGCGGTCGTTATCTCGCCGGGGGCCAGGCCTTCATGGTTAATGGTCACTGCCGCCACCGGCCGGTCCGATACCATTTCGATAGCCGCGATCTGGCGCTGCAGCGGGTGTAGCGGAAAGTCGGGAAAGCCATCGTAGCTGCGCCGCGCCGGCGCATGCTGCAAGACGACCAGCTGCGGCCGGCCGGCCGCCAGTAGTTCGTAGCCGCCGGGATAAGCCGGGTTCATGAGGCTGCCCTGGCCCTCGAGAATGATCACGTCCGGATGTTGCTCGTTCCACGCGGACCAGACCGCATGCTCTATCTCGCCGGCCATGAAATCGCTGACCAGCGAATCAACCACGGTACCGTAGCGGATACCCTGCAACCAGGACGTCTGGCCTGTGCCGATCAGCTCGGTGATGATGCCGGCGGACTCGAATGCATTGATCAGTTGCACCGCCGTCGTGCGCTTGCCGACGGCGGAGTCCGTACCCAGCACAGCGATGATTTTGGACGTGACCTGTTCGATCTTGCCCGTGAAGGCATGCAGCTGCTCACGCGGTGGGCATCTCCGGACATCCCGAATCGCGACATTCGATTCTCGCGCCGCCGCCGCGAACTCGGGATCGTCGGACAGAAAATCGTGAAGTCCGGCGTCGACATTGAGGCCCGATCGCAGAGCTGCCAGCAGGTCGGCGCGGGCGAAGTCCGGCAGGCGGCCACCGTCAGGGGCGAGGCCGAATACGAGGTGAGTGACCGGCGTCCCGGAGGAACGCGTTGTTCGAAGTGCTTCCTCGACACTCGCAACCATAGGGATGCCATTCGGTTTACCGTCCAGCAATTCACCCGCATCACGGCCGGCTACCGTCGAGTCGATCACAGCACGGACGCGATAGCGACGGGTGAAACGCACCAGGCCGTGCGCGGTCTTGCCGTAAGACGTCGTGAAGCCGCCGTCGCAATAAATGATCGCATCGCCGTCACAGGAAACGAAACTGCTCATACCCGGCGTCCTGTAAGAATCGCGACATACCGGTCGCCGGGCAAAGGTGTCTTTGCGTGGCCAGTCAGCAGCGCGTTCAGGCCGGCCGTCGATGCCGGTAACACGCTCAGACCCTGGGCGTCTCGCAGCAGGCGGGCATATCGGCTGAGCGCACGATCGCTGGCATAGTCCGCCCAGCCCCCGCTGGCTCGCAGGCCTGCCAGCGCCAGGTCGCCGTCAATTGCGTGCCAGTTGACGAGCGGTTCGTTGATACCCGTTTCCCGGATCTGCGCCGGGTCGAGGTCCGCACAATGCTCCGCACCGCTCAGGAACGCAGCGATTATCGGATTCTGCTTGTAGGTGCTGCCGGCGACCAGCCGCGGCATTCTTGAGGTCTTGCCCCGCCGAAAGAGGCTCTGAAAGCCCCTGAAGATTCCCGCCAGAAGCGTGCCGTTGGATACCGGCGCGGCGATCGCTGCCGGCGCGTCCCCCATGTCATCGTATATTTCGCGCGCGATCTCACCGTAGGCCTGCAGCTGCAGAGCCGTGTTGTCACCGCCGGGGTTCGCGTCGTACCAGTCGTGCCGCGCCGCGGCGTCGCTCGCAGCGTCGACAGCGGCTTCATAACCGCCCGGCACGCGGACGACATCGGCGTCATACCGGGTCATCTCCGGCAGCCGCCTGGCGTGATACTCCTCGGGGATGTAAATGACGCAGCGAATGCCGGCGAGACTGGCGGCGAGCGCCGTGGCTGCGCCGTAATTGCCGCAGGTAGCCAGCGTCATGCAATCGAAGCCTCGGCGCAAAGCATCCTTGGCCTGCGCGAACGCGATACGGTCTTTCTGGGTACCGGACGGGTTGCCGCCTTCAAACTTGACGAACAGCTGGCGCAGGTTCGTCTCACGCTCGATGTTTCGTGCCCGGGTAAGGTCGGTGTCACCGACCTCCGCATCGATCAGATCTTCAAATGCCTCGACGCGCTCGAGTAGCGAATAGTCTTCGTCCGCCGCAATGTCCCGCAATGCTGCAGCCTCGGCGGGGACCTTTGTCCAGGCCGCTTCCGCGTGCTCGAAGTCCGATTGAAGTGCGGGGGTATCAATGGGCGTTTCGCCGCGTGGGCTTTTCATATCAGGGTTCAATTCGTCCTCCCCGGGAAGAGCAGCAGACTGGCTCTTGCCCGCGACGCGAAAGAGCTAGCCATATATCACACCACTCGATATTTGCAACAATAAGGATCTTCCCATATACCACACCAGGCCGGCTCATGGCGGGACTACGCTTCTCGCAGCGCCATTGACGCATTGAGCTCGCGTGCAGCCCGGCGGCGACGTCGATCGACCTCTGCGGTCGTTACGGATTGCGCGGGCGTCGTACGCCGCGTAGGTATGAGTGCAGGAGTCAGTCATTGGAGCTCGGTGGCCCGAGGTTCTCAAGACCGATGGCACTGTGCCTTGAGCCTGCCCGGCCCACTACGCAGATGGCCGCCAGGGAAATTTCGCCGGAGGCATTATGTGCCGCTTCTTGGTGTATCGAGGACGAGAAGTTTTTCTCTCTGATCTCCTCACACGATCGGAGCGGTCTCTGATCCGCCAAAGTTACAAAGCGTTGGAACGGGACGAACCATTAAACGGCGACGGCTTTGGTGTCGGCTGGTACGCACATGATATCGATCCCTTTCCGTGCGTCTTTACAAGCACAACTCCGGCGTGGAGCAACCGAAACCTGAGCCGCCTGGCCGAAAAGATACGCTCGACCTGCGTCTTTGCTCACGTGCGTGCCGCGTCACCGGACTCGAGCGTCAGTCAGGTCAATTGCCATCCTTTTCAATACCAGCAGTTCCTCTGGATGCAGAATGGCTGGATTCCGGACTTCTCACGAGTGCGCCGCCGTCTTCGCGATCGACTGAGCGATGAGTTCTACAATATGATCCAGGGCACAACGGATACCGAGCACGCGTTCGCATTATTTCTGCACAGACTGGGAAAGCACATTCATGACTACAACCTGGAGGTTCTGTGCCGGACCCTGGTCAGGACAGTGCGCGATCTCACGAAACTGCATCGTGATTCGGAAAGTCCGGAACCAGCTTTCTTCAACTTCGCATTGACCGATGGGCACAACATACTCGCGACGCGCTGCGTCTCGGATGCGACAGTGGTACCGCAGACCTTGTACATCACTACCGGCCGGCGCTTCGGCAGCGCGGATGGCGCCTATGACATGACGCCGGCTGACGGCCACGTCGAAGCGGCGATTATCGCGTCAGAGCCGCTGACCCCGGATCGTGAAGACTGGACGCCTGTGCCCGTAAACCACATGGTTGTCATCTCCCCGGAGTTGCACGTCAGGTTTGTAGCGCTGGATTAGTGACCCGGATCGACGAAACGAACTTCGAGTGGATTTCTGGTGTCCAGGTGAATATCGCGCTGCGGGAAGGCAATCGTAATGCTGTTCTGCGCAAACAGATCACTAATACGGAAACGAATCTCGCTGCGGATATCGCGAAGCAGTTTTTCACCTCCGACATCGCACCAGAAATACGAATCGAATATCAAGGCATTGTCGCCAAAATCCTCGAAAATGACAGTCGCGGCAGGCTCGTCCTTGACCTCCGGCTGCGCCCGTAATGCCACCATGATCAACTCGGCTACACGTTGAACCGGCGAACCGTACTCGACGCCAACGCGAACCGTTGTGCGGATTTCCTTGTCGACCAGCGTCCAGTTGACGACTGTTTGTTCCAATAACCTGCTGTTCGGGACGAGGAGATGAACTCCATCGATGCGACGAATGCGCGTAGATCGGTTTCCGATGAGTTCGACGACGCCCATCGTGTTGTCAATCTCTACAAAGTCACCAATTCGAATGGGCCGCTCCGCCATCAGAATCCAGCCGCTGATGAAGTTGTTGATGATGTTCTGTGCGCCGAAGCCGACGCCAATTGCGATAGCACCCGTTGCAAAGGCGAATGCTGTAAGCGGTACACCCAGCAAGCTCAGCGCAGTCAAGACGACCAGCACAAGCAGCGTGAAGAACGCGACGCGCTTTATTGTATAAGCAACGTCGGGGCGCAGACGCGTTGACGCGAGACGCTGGCCCAGCAGGTAGCCAATAAACCGACTGACCAGGTATCCGCCTGCCAGCAAGAGAAGGACGTCGATAAACCGCCCAATCGTGACGGATTGTCCGGCTGACGTCGAAAATAAAACGTAATTCCAAAGCTCTCTCAGTTCGGCTGGCATTGATCTCTCGTCCTTCCAAAAAAAGCAAGATAAATACACAGATTATCAAACGAGAAACCTGATCGACGTGAACGTTTCGATCGCATCCTCGGCTGCGGGGCAGTGCGAACGAAAATGGAAGCCTGGCAAAACAGCTTCGAGCGCCAGAACACTATCGCGATTGTGAAATCCCGATGTCGGTCACCCGTACTCAGGTTCGTTGCCGGCAATCCATTTGATGCTGCATCCGATACTCGGTTTCTGATCGCTCGACGGCTTGGCGGAGGCAAGAACCGCATCGAGCGCAGCGCGAAGGTCGTGGCCATCGACCGGCAGGTTGTTTGACGGTCGGCTGTCGTCCAGCTGGCCGCGATATACCAGCTTTTGCTCAGCATCAAACAAATAGAAATCCGGGGTGCAGGCGGCGCGATACGCTTTGGCAACCTCCTGACTTTCGTCATACAGATAAGGAAAGGTATAGCCCCAGGCTTCGGCTTCTTCTTTCATGTGGCGTGGATGATCTGCCGGGTATCTGTCTACGTCGTTGCTGTTTATGGCATAGATGGCTACGCCGCGCGGTCCATAATCGGTTCCTAACCGGGCGAGTTCGGCACGGATATGTTTGACAAACGGGCAGTGATTACTAATAAACATGACGACCGTGGCCCGGGCATCGTCCTGCAATGAGTGGAGGGTTCCGTCCGGATCCGGCAGGGTAAACGCTGGCGCACTGGTACCAAGAGGAAGCATTTGTGATTCGACGGCGGGCATGTGTCGGGCTCGGGAATGTGGACTCGCAAAGGATAACAAACCCGACTTTTGTTTGTCGTACAAGGAAAGTGCTAGTCTCTCGAGCTATGCGGTTTGCGCCTGCGGTCTTCGGGCAACTGGCCGGAACAAAGAGTAAATGCGCAGTAAACCTACGACTAACAAGAACGGGGTACATATCCATGCCTGCAACGCGCCTTTTCCTGAGTATGGCACTGCTGCTGATAGCGCCGTCTGTGCCATCGGCGCCTTCCGAGGGCCTCAGCTTCATCCACGAAGACTGGCAGCTTGCGTGCGACAATACGCGCACCTGCAGGGCGGCAGGCTATCAGAGCGATGATGACGAGCTGGCGGTTTCGGTGCTGCTCACTCGCTTTGCAGGACCAGATCAGCCCGTAAGCGGCAAAATCATGCTGGGGCAATACTTCGAAAGCGAAGCCGTCGACGCGCTGCCCTCTGAGTTCGAGATCGCACTGCAGATTGACGGACAAGCCGCAGGGTCGGCAACAATGAGTAAGGAGACATTGCTGGCTGACATGTCAGCGGAACAGGTTGCCGCATTACTCGATGCATTGACACGCGACAGCAGCATCGAATGGATAGCGGCTGGACGCAGCTGGGCACTCTCCGATGCCGGGTCGACGGCCGTGCTCCTGAAGATGGACGAGTTTCAGGGGCGCCTCGGTACCCCGGGCGCATTGGTAAGAAAAGGAACGCGAGACGAAAGTGGAGTCCTGCCAGCCCTGGCGGTGCCGGTGATCACTGCGGCAGCCCTGGCCGAACCGCAAGCTGGCGACGACCAGCTCCTCGCCGGGCAAGCCGACACATTGCCTGATGCCCTGCGCGCCACCCTTGAGAATGCCTATGACTGCCCGGCACTGGGGGACGCAGATACAGACAAACCGGACTTGCAGGCACGTCGACTTACGAATAGCAAAATACTGGTTTCAAGCCCGTGCATGCGTGGTGCCTACAACGTCACCACCGGCTACTGGATCGTCGCTGATAAGCATCCGTACGAAGCCGAACTTATTACGACCGCAGGCAGCGATTACCAGGACGGGAACATTTACGCGAACCACAAGGGCAGAGGACTGGGGGACTGCTGGTCGCTTGATCGCTGGACCTGGGACGGCCAGCGATTTGTCCATACAGGCTCGTCAACTACCGGCATGTGCAGGGGGCTCGCCCCCGGCGGAGCCTGGTCATTGCCGACACTGACTATTAACATTGGCGCGCCCCCGCCGTGAGATGAAACGACTGTGCGCCAGCGGTCGACGCGGGCGCCCCTGTTCCCTGAAGGAGGATGTCATATGAGAGATGTATGCCCGAATCTGCCCGCGACAGCATTGGTGATCGTGCTGACGCTGACCTTCGCAGGTCTGGCAGAGGCCAAAGACCCGCCGCGGCTGTACTACTGGACGACCTACGAGCAGGAGATGTATCTGGCCTACGATCAGCCCGACGACGAGGACCGGCAGATGAAGCTCGCGGCAACGCTGCTGCGCATCATCCAGAAGTCGGACGAAGCGGGCCGCAAGCCGGCGCCCGGCGTGGTGGCTGAGTACGGCTACTTCCTCTTGCAGCGCGGTGAGTACTACTCGGCGATCGACCACTTTCGGCGCGAGGCGGCGACTTGGCCTGAGTCGAAGACTCTGATGGAACGCATGATCCGTATAGCGCAAGCGGAGGCAGGGCTATGACTGCGATCGTTCGAGCCCTCGCCATGCTGGCGATCCTGACGACGGTCGTCGGCTGCAGCTTTGGCACGCGCAAGGTCGCGACATACGACTACACCCCGTACGTCGCGAACAACCCGCGCTCCGTGCTCGTCGCACCGATGCTGGCTCAGGGGGAACACGCGAGGCATTACCTCGCAACAGTCGCGCAGCCGTTGGCCGAGCGCGGTTACTACGTCATGCCGATACGGCTCACGCAGGATCTGCTGGCCGCGGAGGGCTACCAGGAACGCGCGCGGGAGCTGAGGAGCACCTGGCGTACGGAAGAGGGTGGAAGCGTCTGGGATCTGATCGACGAGACGAAGCACCCGGGCATCCGCGAGATGGCGATCGAGCTGGCCGAACTGACTGGCGCCGACTCGGTGCTGTTCGTTTATATCCGGGACTGGCGCCATGAAGTCGACGTTTCCGAGGGCTTTCTCGCCAACCTGGTTGACGAGAGGATGAATCACCACATCGATCTCGACTACCTGCTCATCGGCGCCGAAGGAGACACGCTCTGGCGCGCGCGGAAAGGTGTCGAATACACCCGCGGCGGCGGCGGCTTCTTCACGGAGATCTGGAACGCCCGACACAAGGCGTCGGACGATGAAATCGACACCGCCATTGCGAGGGACGTCAACCGCCTGATGATCGAGGCGCAGCGGACGAGGAACGAGATGACAGGAAACTGGTTCCCCAGCTACCCGATGCTCGTCGGGCCGTACCATCCCGCCTACGAGGCGGATCGAATGCGGCGACAACCTGGCGCGCAGTGAGTTGGTGAAGCCGGTCAGCCACGGCTGGCCGGTTTGCCAATGGCGTCGATCTTCAATGATAAGGAACCGTCTGATGCGGCTATCGGCCCGGATCGAAGCATCGACTCCGTGCTAGCATCGCTGCAACGATCGATATGAGAACTCTGGATGCCTGAGATAATCCCACTAGGCTGGTTCCATACCGCAATGGGAGTCATCGCCCTGATCAGCGGCGGCTTTACACTCGCCAGACACAAAGAAATTTCCCTGCAAACGCGGTCGGGGCAGGTCTATCTGGCAACCACCTTGCTTACGGCGGGCACAGCCCTTGCCATCTTTCAGCGCGGCGAGTTCGGCCCGGGTCACGGCTTGGCGGTGATGACATTACTGGCGCTGGCGGTTGGAACGGTAGCCGCAACAATCCAGCCATTCGGAAAATTGTCTCGGCACGTGCAAGCGGTCAGCTATTCTGCGACGCTACTTTTTCATTGCATTCCTGCAGTGACTGACGGCTTGTTGCGCTTACCGGTTGGCGACCCCGTTCTGACATCGATCGAAGATCCGATTTTGAAAATATGCTACCTGGGCCTGTTGGCCCTGTTCCTTGTCGGCATCAGCCTGCAATTACGCTGGATCCACCGACAGCCCGAATAATGCTGGCGGTTGGACCGGTTAACGATCAGTCGGCGTCATCGTCGTCATCGTCATGAGTTGGCACGAACTCCAGTGTTGATGCCGCGCTTTGCTTGACGTCTCTGATGCGTTGACGGATATCGTAATAGTCATTCGTCAGCCAACGCCCAAGGATGTTCGTGTACAGGGGGCTGCCGGGCACGCCGCTCTCGCCACCGGGCAAAACCGTGCGTCCGTCGATACCGCGTGGCGCCCGGCTCGATTCACCCACATACCGGCGAGACGGGCCGCTGCCGAACATGAAGTCGTTGCTGCTATCCGCGCGGGCCGAGTGACTCGAGGCATCGACGACACCGAAACCACCGTCGACCGACAAGCCCGGAAGGTCCGGGAACGATGGAGGAAACGCTCCGGCGGCCGGCGGTGTGTCAAACGGTGGACCCAATGGATGATCCAGCACGATGCGGTGCAGACGGCCCCAGCGATAATCGTTCTGATCGGCCGAACCGCCAAACGCGTCGGCAAACTGCGGACCGGCGAGGAGATTCAGCGCGTCCTGAACGCTCTTGAGGATCAAAATGTCGCGCCGCGCCAGCGGATCTTCAACCCCCGGCACATTGAAGAAGTTGAGGCCGGACGCACCAAAACCGAATTGCGTGTCGTACTGATCGAACAGATTACGCAAGGCGGTCATAGAAAGACTGCTCGGCGGCCGGGGCAAACCGATTGCGTCCAGCACCTGGTCGATCGTGTTGCCAATCATCCGACTGCGCCAGACTGAATAGATCGTTGCGGCAATACTGTGTTCGATTTCCGCTGCGGTTGGTGCGGCGCGCATGCCATTTGTATCACTGGCATCAAAACCCTCGGCTACGCCGGTTGGTGTCGAGTGATCCCAGGCATCCAGCCGGCCGACTGCCTCGGCGACCCGCGGATCGGCGGCGAGTGCGGCCAACAGTGGGTCTGCAGTGCCCGACTGCGCGTTCTCGTATGCCTGAAGAATCAGCGGCGCAAATACCTGTGCGTCGAGCAATACCACGTCGGCCTGCATTTCCTGCATGTCATGGACGCTCAGCGGTCCTGCCGCGAGGCGTTCTTCGAAGGCCTGGGTGATACGACCTGCGCGGGTACCGATCGCATAACCAGGGTTAAGATAGAAAATCCCGCCACCGGGTCTCAGCTCGTTAAACGCATTGTTGTCTCGCGTATTCCCGGTGGGATCGTTGTTGGCGTTTATGAAATAGCCGCTGACCGGATTGACGAGTTTCGGCATCTCGTCGAATGGCAGGATTTCGAAAGGCAGGGCTTGATGCGGTTGCGCATTCGTGACCGGCAGCCATTCGTTGCCACCGGACCCGTTGCGGATCAGGTACGGCGGGAGGCCATTAATGGTGCCGGCCTGCAGGTCTTCGCGAATTGGCATCTCGGCGCTCGTGAAATAGGCAATGTTGCCGTCGGTGTCCATGTAAGAGAAATTCTGCGAGCCAAAATCAAAAAACTGCAAGCCGACGACGAAATCGTCGAGGTCGTTCGCGAAATTGAAGGCACGAAACGCATCAAATTCACGGGTGGGACTGAAACCGGTGTACTGAACGCTCAGCGCTGAGCCTGTTGCCAGATCAATGCTGATGATCGGCCCATTGTTGCGTCGCGGTGCTATCAGCGTGACAGGCGGTATGAACACGCCACCCACCGTGCCGCCCGCAGGTGCCAATGCGAGGTTGTCCGGCACGCCGTCTCCAACGATATTATGGCGGAACACTTCGGGTATCGGGATTAGTGGTTCCGGGCTACCGAGATAGACGGTGCTGAGGCCACTGGGTGAACCCGGATCAGGGACCACCTGTTCCTGGTAGGTATCGGTCACGTCCATCGGATTGACTGTCGCACCCCAGGCAATGCGCTGGTTCTGCCCAAGCACGACATAAGGCACGCCGGCAAAGCTGCTGCCCACCACATCGATGCCAGCAGGCCTGGCCCGCAGATGATTCTGATACCAGGTGGCGGGCGTGTTCAGGGCGAGATGCGGATCGTTGGCGAGCATCGCCTTACCGCTCGCGCTGCGGCTCGGGGCAACGGCCCACTCGTTGCTGCCTTGCGGCTTGTCGCGCGAGTTGAGCGCGTTTTCCAGCACGGAAATGCCCTCAATCCGTGCGATGTAGTCCTCGACGAGTCTGACAATTGCCGGGTCAAGTTGCTTGATCGGAGCATTGGCGGCAGTTGCTGTTGCGCCGCTTGATACAGACTCGTCTGCATTTCCTGAAAGTCGGGTCCGTGCTGACATGCTCGGCGCCGCTGCATCCAGCGCGTCGGGAATCGTCGCCGCCGGATCGAATGGTTGCGTCCGGAACATATCCTCAAAGAACAGTGCGCTGCCGTCGAAACCGAGCAAGGCACCGGCAAGCTGATAACTGCCAAAGGCCTGTGTCGTGCTTACGTCGAGGTCGAATGACAGGCCGAACGCAATCAATTTGCCGATCACGACGCTATCCAATGGCGTCCACGGCGCAACTTGCGTCACTTCCAGCGCACCATACTCAGGTGGCAGCGTCTGGGTATTCAAAAAGAAATTCACGCCATCCGCGTAGGCCTGTAGTCCGGCCCGGGTCTTCGACGACAGTGCCGGCAACGACATTTGCGCGGCCCGACGCAGCCCGAATGTGCGCAGCTGGACGTCGCTTCCCAGAGCCGGTTGACCCAGCAGCTCGGCCAATGTCCCGCTTCCCTGACGCCGCGAGAAATCCATCTGGAAAAAACGATCCTGCGCGTGCAGATAGCCCTGCACGAATACCACGTCGTGCTCGCTGTTTCCGATGATGTGCGGAATACCATCAATATCCCGGCTGACTTTAACTGCGGCATCCAGGCCCGGTACTTGCGTTGGCTGGGCGATGGACGTAGCAGCGATTGCCACGAGAAGCAGTGCGGTGACGATGCGAATAGGACTTAACATATTATTCCCCTTTGGCAGAACGCAGGAGACGCCCGAACTGGATTTTTTAATCTACGCAGCTGGGCGTTTTTTATTCGAAGTCGGCAAGGTATCTTAGCTCAAATGCCGAACTGCGCAAGCGCTTGAATCAAGCCCGATTGTTGTCCTGGCTCAAGTTCGACATGCTGTGTTTGTTTACTGATATCCAAACCGTTTCACCCAGGGCTGCAGGACCGGCAGACTGGGTTCAAGCTGTTTTGAGTAATGCCGCCACTTCCCGATCGATCGGGTATGCAGTGGTTGTGACACTTGCTGATAGCTGGGGGTATTGCTTGTTTCGCTGTCACCTTGCGGCTGGTATTCCAGCATCGAGTCGTGACTTTCCAGAGCGAGGAAGTCAAGCAAGGCCGTGAGCTGATGCTTCGGCTCGACCACCAGGTCCTCGTAACGCAACTGGTGCAGTGGATTGCCGACCTGATCCACGGACAGTGCCGCCACCTGCATGACAGCGTCGTAATACTGTGCTGTTTTCCGGATATCGAGAAAGTAGGCCATCGATGCTGCAAGCTCAAAAGCCTGGAAAAAGCAGCTGATGCAGGCATCCATCGGGTGGCGTCGCAAAAAGATGACCGGCGCTTCCGGAAACAGCCGGTGAATCAGGAACAGGTAGGCCAGATTCAACGGCAGCTTGTCAATTACCAGCGGCCGCTGCGGTCGGCGCCGGTGGCGTGCGATTTCCCGTCGGTAGATGCGGCGCGCATCGGCGATCTGTGCGTCGTTGACGTCGGCCAGTGCCTCGAGCGTGCCGGGTTCTGACCAGTTCTGATGAAGTAAGGAGAACAGGCTCTTTTCTTCAAGAACCTCGATGTCCGGATGAGCCGAGAGCATGCGATCCAGCAGCGTGGTGCCGGACCTTGGAAAGCCAACGAGGAACGCAATACCGCCGATGTCACGAGTGGCCGGCTCACTCCAGGCCGCCAGAGGTTTACGCTGCAGCCACTCTCGAATTCGCGCCAGGGTCTGCAGACCATGCGGACCACGCGGGTCGGGGCGGGAGCCCTGGTGATGCCTCTCCAGAATACGGTTGGATTCACTGAAGGCATCGAAGGCCTCGTCCCATTCTCCCTGGCCCTCCAGACATTGACCTAACTGATTCCAGGCGATACTGCGATTGACGGGGTCATCAAGTCCCGGGATCAAACTTCGAAGTCCTTGTGCTGCTTGCCGATAGTCTCCGCTGCGCCGATCCAGCGTGGCGCGTGTCATGCGTGCCGTCTCATTGGCCGGATTCATCTGCAGCGCCTTACCCGTCCAGCTCTCGGCTTCCTCGAGTCGGTTTTCGCGTTCCAGCAATAACGCCAGATTGGCGGCCGCCGCCGCATTGCCAGGCTGCAGCGTCAGGATGGCCTGGTAGTGATCGATGGCCTCGGGTCTGCGCCGCAACCGAGCGAGGCAGGTGGCGAGCGCGTATCGGGCATGCACTGTGAGTTCGTCCTCGTCCAGGGCCGCTTGCAGCGGTGCCAGCGCCTCTTCGAGCCTGCCCGCTGCCCGCAACGATCGTCCCAAATAGTAGGCCGCGTGCAGGTGCTCCGGATGGTTGCCATGGACGATCTCGAGGTCACTGACCGACAGGGCGATGTCGCCGGTTTGAAATGCGGCGCAACCGCGCAGATACAGCGCCTGGATCAACCCCGGGCTCTCGGCCAGAATTTCATTGCACACTGACAAGCACTTTTCCGGCGGGCCGGCTTGCAGGTAGTGCAGCGCTTGTTGCAATGATTGTGGCAGGTCCATACTCACGCCCAGGCCGGGCAGTTAACTCGTCAGTACCATCCTGACAGCACCGCCTAAAGGTCTATGGAATACCGCTGCCGGACCTCCGGCCCCAGTGCTTCCTTGAGCGGATCGAGGTGAGCCTCGAAATTTCGCCATTGCTCCAGACCCTCTTTGTAGATCGGCTTGCGGACCTGTTCCGCACTCGGCGTGCGCACGGCTCGTTCGATTTCGTAGAATCTCAAGCACTGTTCCTCAAATTCCAGTTCGCAATAGTCCAGCAGTGCGCGGATCTGCGCTTCGGTGTCGGCCACCATGTCTTCGTACTGCACCCGGTGTACCCGGCCGGGCAGCACCGTGTCCCAGTGGTCCATCAACCTGACATAGTCTCTATAGTACTTGCCGATATCTTCAAGACCGTAGGTAAAAGTCTGGCCGTGGGCGAACAACTGCTTGAATCCGGAAAAACAGCCGCCCATCGGGTGACGCCTCGCGTCGATGATCTTGCTGTTGGGCAGAATCAGATGAATCAATCCGATGTGTCGGAAATTATTCGGCATCTTGTCGACAAAAAACGGCGTGTCGCTGCGATGGATACGGGTGGTTGCCAGGTAACTCTCGCCCAACTCCCTGAGTTGGTCCCGGGACAGCTCGGCAAGGACTTCCGGATATTTTCCCGCCGGGTTTTCTCGGTTCTTGTCGGCCAGCTTGCGCGAAATCCCGATGATATCCTGCAGTTCAGACGTGCCTTCAACCTGTGAATGGCTGGCGAGTATCTGTTCCAGCAAGGTCGAACCGGCGCGGGGCAAACCAACGATGAAGAGCGGATCGGGCGCCTGGCAACCCCAGCCTTTGCGTTGCTCGAAAAACTCCTTTGGGAAAGCCCGAACCTGCCGTAGCGAGTCCAGGACATTGATCCTGGGGTTGTGGCGATGCTCGATTCGCCGGATGCCGTTGCCGCGCTGATAGAACTTGAACGATTCGTCGTATTTCCCCCGATCCTCCAGTGCCTTGCCAAGTGCAAAGGCCAGATGTGACTGGTCGTCGGCATCGCCGCCCTCGGTCGTGACCTGGCTGCGCATGTTGTCGATGTCTTCGTCACTGAAGCGGAAGGTCTTCAGGTTGGCCAGGCTCCAATAGGCTTCCCCGACCTCGGGACTCAGGCGGATGCACTTCTTGTAAGCCGCGATAGCCTCATCCAGCCTGCCCACCGTTTTGAGCGTGTGACCGTAGCTCATCTGGGCCCTGGCCTGGTTGGGGTAGTGCTTCAGTACCTTTTCGTAAATCTCCAGAGCCTCTGACTGGTCCCCGATGCGAGTCAGGATGGAGGCTTTGAGCGTGAGAAAATTCGGGTTGTCCGGTTCCAGCAGCAGCAGTCTCTCCGCCTCAAGCATTGCGGCCTCCGGCTTCTGCCGGCGCATCAGAACCAGCGCGTAGCTATGTCTTGCCGCATGCAGATCCGGTGCCAGTTCGAGGCAACGCTCCAGCAGATGACTGGCATCTTTCAATTGTCCCATCTTGATGCCGATGTCGGCCAGCACCCGTATGGCGGACACATCGGCGGGGTGCTGTTTCAGCAAATCGCGAACAATGCGTTCCGCCTTGCCCAGTTTGCCGTCACGCAACAACCTGACAGCCTCGACCAGCTCCGGATGGGGGGTCGTAAGTTCAAAATGCCGTTGAAAAGCCTGGCGGCTGCCGTCTTCATCACCCGCCACTGCCAGCTGATGGCCGAGGCTTTGCCAGGCCGCCGCATATTCCGGGTCAATCGCCACGGCTTTTCGCAGAGTCCTGATGGCCTCGTCACCCTGCCCGACGCCACCCAGGCATTGCGCGAATTCGTGCAGGAATCCTGGCGAATCAGATTGTCCGTCGAGCAGAGGCGCCAAAACATCCAACCCCTTGCGCGGCATTTTCTGCAGGCGAAAAGCCGAGGCAAGTATACGTGTGGCGTCGACAGAATCGGGGTAGACCTTGAGAATCTCGTGCGCCTGCTCTTGTGCCAATCGCGAATCGTGAGCGAGCAGATCAGCCGCATTCTTGAGGGCGGTTTGCAGATCACCGCGGTCCGTTCTATGGACTATCGACATGTACGACATTATCCATGATTGCAGTCTGACGGGGAGCAGTTTCGGAATGCCAAAAGCGTCTCCAAACGGCTGTGGTTAGTACGTATCGCTCCCTTGAAACGGTCTGGCGCATAATTCTCAAGATTGAAAAAAAAGATTGCCGTAGTAATTGGAAAGGGGGACTTCCAGTGAACACATTCCAACGAAAACACCTGGCAAGATCGATTTCCCTGATTCTGGCGGGTTCTGCCGTTTCCGCAACGATTGTTGGCCCGACACAGGCCCAGGAGGCCGGCGTGCCGGCCCTTGAAGAAATTGTCGTAACGGCTCAAAAGCGAGAACAGAATCTTCAGGATGTAGCCGTTTCAATGCAGGTGCTGGGTAACCAGCAACTGGAGAACCTGGATGTCCGGGGTTTCGACGACTTCATCAATTTCCTGCCGACCGTGCAGCTGGCCTCGGGCGGTGCCGGTCTTGGCCCGGGTTTTGGTCAGGTCTACATGCGCGGAATTGTCAGTGGTGGCGACGGCAACCATTCCGCCTCCATGCCCAGTGTCGGCTACTACCTGGACGAGCAGCCGGTTACCACGATCAACCAGGTTCTGGATATCCACATATATGATGTCGCCCGGATTGAAACACTGGCCGGCCCGCAAGGCACGCTCTATGGCCAGGGTAGCCAGGCGGGCACCATTCGCATTATTACCAACAAGCCGGTCATGGGTGAAACAGAGGGAGGCCTTGACCTGGAAGTCAACGGTACCGACAGCGGTGACCCGGGTTATGACTTGAGTGGATTCGCGAACATCCCGGTGGGCGAACGCGCGGCAATCAGGTTGGTGGGCTGGCACAAGAAGTTGGGCGGCTATATTGATGTGGTGCCAACCACCATGACCTTTCCAGGGCCCACAATGGTTTCAGGGCCACAGACCAATACGATCGATAACCTGTCTTTCGCCAAAGACAACGCCAACGAAATTACGACCACAGGTCTGCGATCGTTGCTGAAAATCGACCTGAACGACACGTGGTCGGTCACACCGGGTCTCATGCTTCAGAGCTCGGATAACGAAGGCTATTGGGAGCACAATCCGGATTTCTTTGGCGATCTGGAAACGGGCCGACTCTGGCCTGCCGCTGGCGAAGATGATTGGTATCAGGCCTCCTTGACACTGGATGGCAGTTTTGGAGATATCGATGTCGTCTACGCAGGCGCTTATCTGGACAGGCAACAGGACTACGAGTACGACTACAGTGACTACACGGAGTACTGGGCGTATATCCTGACCAACCCTGACTACTATGACTATGAGTACTGTGTTTATTACAGTGATCGATTGCTACCGAGCGACCCCTTTTACCCAGCTGAGTGCGCTGTCGGAACGCAATATGTAAACGCGCAAAATAAATTCTCGCGTCACAGCCACGAACTGCGCTTCCAGTCTCCGCAGGACAACAGCCTGCGGTGGATTGCCGGCGCGTTCTATCAGAGTCAGGAGCATAACTTCGATTTGCAGTGGACCGTTCCTGATGTGGACGTCGCCAGGTCGGTGGTCGAGGGTGGCAACGTGGTGTGGCAGACGTATCAGATCCGTGAAGATCAGGACACAGCCTTTTTCGGAGAGCTGTCCTTTGACTTCAGCGATCAACTCACAGGCACCGTTGGTGCCAGGTACTTTGAATACGATAATTCACTGTACGGTTTCAATGGATTCCTCGTCCATTGCACCGGCCAGTATATCGACGGCGACTTTGTCGAGATCCCGGCAGATGAAGGTGGCGAGATACAGTATCCCTGCTTCAACACCCGGATTCTGGATGACGTGGCCAAAGGCGATGACTGGGCGTTCAAGGTCAATCTGGAATACAACATTGATGATGACAAGTTAATCTATTTCACCTGGTCCGAAGGGTTCCGGGCCGGTGGCGTGAATCGTGCGCGGGTACCCGGCATCCCGACGTACGATCCGGATTTTGTCACCAACTATGAGGTCGGCTGGAAATTGCTGCTTGGCGGCGGCGCTGTGAGATTCAACGGTGCGGCCTATAAGATCGACTGGGATGACTTCCAGTTTGGTTTCCTGGACTTTACCGTTTCCAATCTGACCATCGTGCAGAATGTCGGTAACTCCAGCACAACGGGTTTGGAATGGGATCTGACCTGGGCGGTCACTGACAACAACACCTTGTCCTTCGCAGGCTCCTATAACGACGCCAAACTCGAGACTTCATTCTGGCGACGGGACCAGGAACGTATTGACGGCCTCCCGGCAAACGCGCCGAAAGGCACACCGATGCCCTATGTGCCGGAGTTCCAGTTGACTGGCATCTGGCGGAGCAATTTCGAGATTGCATCGATGCCCAGTTTCTTCCAGGCCGCTGTAGCCTATACGGGCGCGCGGTGGAATGACCTGGACACGCTCAATGTTCCCGCCAGACAGGAAATGGACGCATACACCCTGGTGAATCTTTCCGGCGGTATCGAAAACGACAACTGGACGGCCGCTCTGTACGTCAAGAACGTTTTCGACGAGCGTGCAGAGATCGATATCAATGACCCGGGCTATGGCGGATTGGCAAACTTGCAGCGCCCACCGGGACATGTCTGGACTCAAGCGACCAACCGGCCACGGTCCTACGGTGTCTCGTTTTCTTACAGATTTTGACAGCGAACGAGGAACAAGAAAGGGGCCGGATCACTCCAGCCCCTTTCTTTATGGGTCCTGAATAGTTTCAGCGCTGTCGTTACGTTCAATGCTGCAAAACTGGGGGCGCAGATGAGCAACTCCACATTCTATGATTCCGTCATCTCGAAGATTGTTTTGGTCACGTTCGGCTGGGCAATCGCTACACCGACCTGCCTTGCGACCGATACAGTCGACCCGGGGCTGCTGTCCGCGATGGAATGGCGCCTGGTCGGACCCTATCGCGGCGGTCGCGTAACGACGGTCACCGGTGTAGCCGACAACCCGCAACTTTATTACATGGGCGCTACCGGTGGCGGCGTATGGAAAACGGCGAATGCCGGCCTGACCTGGGAGAACATCTCGGACGGCTTTATCAATGTTGGAACGATTGGTGCGATTGCCGTCGCCGAGTCCGACCCTAATGTCATTTACGTTGGTACGGGTGAGAAGTCGATTCGCGGCGTAACCACGAGTCAGGGCGACGGCATCTACAAGTCAACCGATGCCGGCGCGACCTGGGCACATGCAGGACTACCGAAAGCCGGACAGATTGCGCGTATAAAGATCCACCCGAGCAATCCCGATGTGGCTTATGCCGCGGTCCAGGGCCAGATCTGGGGTCCCAACCCGGAACGGGGCGTCTATCGTACGACCGACGGCGGCGAGACCTGGGCGCGGGTACTGAGTGTCGATGCACAGACGGGCGCGACTGACCTCAGGATGGATCCCACTAATCCGCGCATTCTGTATGCCGCAATGTGGGAGCACGGCCGCAAGCCCTGGTACGTTCTGTCTGGTGGCACCGCCGGAGGCATTTTCAAGTCGACTGATGCTGGTGACAATTGGGAGCAACTCAGCAACGGGCTGCCGGAGCTGATTGGCAAGATCGGTGTGGATGTTTCGGCCAGCAACCCGAATCGGCTGTACGCGATCGTCGAAGCCATGCCCGGTCAAGGTGGCCTGTACCGCAGTGATGATGGCGGCACGACATGGGAGCTGAAAAACGGCTCCCGTATTCTCTGGACCCGCTCGTGGTACTACATGCACATTGCGGCCGACCCGGTGAATGAGAATATCGTCTATGTCCTGAATGCGCCGTTCATGAAATCGATAGACGGCGGTGTAACGTTTGAGAAGAAGGCAATGCCGCATGGTGATCATCATGATCACTGGATCAATCCGCATAACAACAGGAACATGATCAACGCCAATGATGGCGGCGCGACGATCACTTTTGACGGCGGGGAATCGTGGTCCAGCATTCTGAACCAGCCGACGGCGCAGTTTTACCGTGTCAACACAGACAATCAGTTCCCGTACAGAATTTATGGCGGGCAACAGGACAACGATACCGTGGCAATTCTTAGTCAAACCTACGACGATGGCATAGGCAGCGACGACTATTTCGCAGTAGGCGGCGGGGAAAGTGCGCACATCGCTTTTGATGCCGATAATCCACGCCTGGTCTATGCCACAACGATCAACGGGACGCTGACCGAATTCGACGTCGAGAATGGGCGCCTGCGTGAGATCAAGCCGTATCCGGAATTCGTCTTTGGAATGGAGTCGAAGGATCTGCGCTACCGTACCAACTGGAACGCGCCGGTAACCGCTTCACCCCAAGACCCAGGCGTCATTTACTATGGTACCGAGAAACTGTTGCGAACCACTGACCGCGGTGTGACGTTCGAAGAAATCAGTCCGGACCTGACCAAAAATGAAAAAGACAAGCAGGGCCCGAATGGCGGGCCAATTACCGCGGAGAATGTCGGCGCGGAATTCTATGGCACGATTCTGACCATTACTGCATCGCCGCATGAGCGCGGCACGATCTGGGTTGGTAGTGACGATGGCCTGATCCATATTACGCGCAACGACGGCGAAAGCTGGGATAACGTTACGCCCGGCAATCTGCGTGGCGCGATGGTCAACTCTATTGAAGTGAGTCCGCACGATCCGGGCACTGCGTACGTCGCCGTAACCGGCTACAAGTTGAATGACTTCCGGCCGTACATCTATAAGCTCACGGACTACGGGCGGCGAGCGGAAAGAATTGACAAAGACCTGCCGGACGACAACTTCATTCGCGTCGTGCGCGAGGATCCGGAGCGGCAGGGGCTCCTGTTTGCGGGTGGAGAGGTCCACATTTACGTGTCATTCGATGACGGCGAACACTGGCAGTCACTGGGCCTTAATCTGCCGCCGGTACCGGTTACCGATCTCGCAATTCGCCAGGACGATCTCGTTGCCGCCACGCAAGGTCGGGCTTTCTGGGTATTCGAGGACCTGCCTGCATTGCGCCAGGCGAAGCAGGACATGGCGGACAAACCGTTGCACGTTTTTACGCCCGGGCCGGCTGAGATGATCAAGGGTCGCATCCGACCCCGGGACTTCGAAGGCGAGAATCCACCGCGAGGCATCGTTCTCAACTATCACATTCGTGATGAGCACGAGGGTCCACTGACAATCGAGATTACCGATAGTGATGGCAATAGTGTGCGCAGCTATTCGAGCGAAGAAGGTGATTTCGAGCGCTGCGTCATTGCTAATGAGGATCAGCGTCTTCCGGTCGAAGTCGAATACCCGCCGAAGGAACAGGGTGCGAATATGTGGGCCTGGGATATGCGAAGGAACGGCCTGCACTGCATCGATGACATCAGGCTGTTCGAGGGTTTCGCCGGTGCGTATGTCAAACCGGGAACCTACCAGGCGCGCGTTGCGATTGGCGAGGCTGAAGATACCGTGACACTGACTCTCGTCGCGGATCGGCGAATCGAGGCGAGCGACAGTGAAATCCTGGAAGTCGAGCAACGCATAGCCCGGATAACGGCGCTGATGAATGAACTGCTGGACGGGCTTGCCGCGATTCGCAAGTCGCGTGGGCAAATAGAGGCTTTGATGGCGGACTTCCCTGACGCGGAGTCGCTGCAGCAACCGGGCAGGAGAGCGATCGAGCGCCTGACGGCCTGGGAACGAGAGGTGTTGCAGGTGGATTTCGAGACGTACGAGGACGAAGACAATCTCCCAGGCAAGCTTGTCAAACAAGTGCGGCACCTGCTGGATGTGATGGACGATGCAGGACCACCTGTTGCAGCAGGAGCCAAAGAACGACAGGGAGACCTTGAAGCGCAATGGGCTGATTTACAGGCGGAGCTGCGCCAGATTTCAGCGTCAGATATTGCGGCCGTGAACAACTGGACCAGGACAAACTCCGTTCCACATGTATCGCCGCCAATACGTATAAACCCCATTGCCGACTAACCGGGGCTTGATTATCGTCAGTCGTCCAGGGGTACGCTATGCCGATCGGGACGCCGTTTCATACCCGCACTTCAGCGCTTTGCACCAGCCTCTTCTACAAGGACTGGGCGGGGTACCATACGGTCTGTTCGTACGACACGTGTCATGAACGTGAATACTACGCGCTGCGAAATGCGGCCGGGCTGATCGATGTCAGCCCTCTTTTCAAGTACGAGGTGTACGGCAAAGATGCGGCCTCCTTTCTGTCGCGTGTCATGGTCAAGGACATCAGCAAACTCGAGGTCGGGCGCTGCACTTACCTGTGCTGGTGCGATGATCATGGCAAGGTGCTCGACGATGGCACCGTAAGCCGACTGGACGATACCTACTTCCGCATCACCGCGGCTGAGCCGACGTTTTCATGGCTTATGCGTCAATCGCGCCGCTTCGACGTCACGATCGAGGACAGCACCGACAGATTTGGGGCGCTCTCGCTGCAAGGTCCGACTTCTCGCGATATCCTGAGAAACGTCAGCGACGCGGACATGGACAGCATTCGTTACTTTGGCCTGGCAAAAGCAAAGCTCGATAGTGTTGACGTTGTCATTTCCCGAACAGGCTACACCGGCGATCTCGGATACGAGGTCTGGGTCGAGCGCGAACAGGCGCTGAAGGTCTATGACGCAATCATGGCCGCTGGTCGCGACCACAGAATTCAGCCTGTTGGTCTCGATGCGATGGATGTTGCACGTATTGAAGCGGGCTACATCATGAACGGTGTTGACTACTTCAGTTCGAACACCTGCGTCATCGAATCACGCAAGTCGACGCCGTATGAGATCGGCCTCGGCTGGACCGTAGACCTCAACCGTAAACCGTTTATCGGGCAGGATGCCCTCAAAGCCGAAAAGAAAAACGGATCGGTATGGGCGATCGTCGGACTTGTCTACGACTGGCCCGCATTCGAACGCTTGTTCGATGAGTTTGGATTGCCGCCGCAACTGCCCGGCGGTGCGTGGCGCACTCCGGTCCCGATCTACAATAACAAGAGCCGGCAAGTCGGCCAAGGTACCAGTGGGGCGTGGTCGGCGATCCTGAAAGATAATCTGGCGTTGGCGACAGTGCAGTCGGCCTATGCGACACCGGGCACAGTCCTGCAGATTGAAGTCACTGTCGAATATGAGCGTCGCCGCGTGCCCGCGATCGTCACAAAGACCCCATTTTTCGATCCCGCAAGAAAGAAGGCGTGACAATCGTGATGAAGTTCAGTACCAAGCCAAATCGCTCGCGCTACGACGCTGTCGTTGTCGGGGGCGGGCACAACGGGTTGACGTGCGCGGCCTACCTCGCGAGAGCGGGAAAGAGCGTTTTGGTGCTCGAAAAGCGCCCTGTCGTGGGCGGCTCCGCTGTAAGCGAGGAAGTTTTCCCCGGCTTCACGTTTACGGTGTGCTCCTACGTCGTGAGCTTGTTCCGACCCCATATCGTCCGCGACCTCGAGCTGCCGCGCCACGGTCTCGAAATCATTCCACTCGAAGCATCGTTCTCACCGCTGCCGGATGGGGACTCACTCTGTCGTTGGGCGGACCCACACAGGACGCGCCGCGAGATTGCACGCTTTTCAGCAAAAGACGCCGAGGTCTACCCGGAATTCTCGCTGGCGATGTCACAGCTCGCGCGATTCACCAAGTCGATCATCGACAACCCGGCGCCGAACCCGGCATCGCTCAATCCAGGCGAATTTGTGCAGGCACTGCGCGCCAGTCGCGGCCTCAGAGAGGCGAGTGCGGACCAGCGTTTCATCTACATGAAGCTTCTTACCATGAGTGCCGCAGATTTCCTCGACCAATGGTTCGAGAGCGACGTACTCAAGGCGCCTATGAGCGTCAGTGGAATCATCGGCACCTTCCTGGGTGTGCGCTCACCGGGGACTGCCTACGTTCTGCTACATCACTATATGGGCGAAATCGATGGTGCGATGCGCGCCTGGGGGTTTTCCAAAGGTGGCACCGGTGGCATCAGCAATGCAATTGCCCGTTCCGCGCAATCCTTTGGAACGGAGATCGTCACCGAAGCCAGCGTCAGCAGAGTCATTCTCAAAAATGGCAAAGCTGTCGGCGTCGCGCTCGAGAATGGCGATGAAATTTCAGCTGACACGGTCATATCCGGCCTCGACCCGCGCCGGACTTATCTGGGCCTTATCGGGGAAGAGCACCTCGAAAGTGAACTGGTCACCCGACTGGGCCACTACAAATTCCGCGGAAGCTCCGGCAAAGTGAATCTTGCTGTCGACAGGCTGCCCGAGTTTGCCTGTCGTCCCGGTGACGGGCCGCACCTGTATGGCGATGTTGCCATTGCACCGAGCATTCAATACCTCGAAAAGGCTCACGATCAGGCCAAATACGGCGACTTTTCGGAGCGGCCCTATATCAATATGGTCGTTCCATCGCTCGTCGACCCGACGATGGCACCTCCAGGCAAGCACGTGATCAGCTGCTTTGTTCAGTACGCGCCTTACGACATCAGGGAAGGCGCATCGAATTGGCCGCAGCGGCGCGAGGCGTTCGGCGATGCCGTCGTCGACACGCTCGAGGAGTACATCCCGACCATCAAAGAGACGATCCTGCACCGCCAGGTGCTGACGCCCTGGGATCTAGAACAGGAATTCGGGCTGACCGAAGGCAATATCTTCCACGGCGAGCTGTCGCTGGAGCAACTACTCTATCTGCGGCCGACCGCAGGTTGGGCAAAATACAAAACTCCGGTGCGTGGCCTTTGGATGTGTGCGTCAGGAACTCACCCCGGTGGTGGCATCATGGGCGCCTCGGGTGAAATGGCAGCGAAGGCCATCCTTCGGAGGCACGCAGCATGAACGAGCGATTTGACCTTGTTGTTATTGGCGGCGGCCACAATGGTCTCGCGACGGCGTGCCTCACGGCAATGAAGGGCAGGCGTGTTGCGATCGTTGAAAAGCGGGATGCGCTCGGCGGACTCGCTGAATCAGTCGAGTTCGAGCCGGGCTTCAAGAGCGCGGGTGTCTGGCACGGAACCGGCAACGTCACAGAATCGGTCATGAATTCGCTGGGCCTGAAGGACCTCATCCAGCGCGAGTCGCCAACCATCTATGCACTTGGCGAGTCCGGACGCGGTGCCCCGATTTCTGGGCCGACCGACCGCACGGCGTTCGGTATCGCCCAGCACTCAGCGTCCGACGGGCGTAATTACGGGCGTTATTGCGCTTTTATGAAGCGGATCCGCCCCGTTATTTCCCGTTTCTTGACGCACCGCCCGTTCAATTTTCTCGAAGCAGAACGGGAAGTGCCCGTTGAGGTACTGACACGCGCGCTTGGACTGCGATTTCTGGGCTCACGCGATATGGTCGACTTTCTGCGCGTTGCACCCATGCCCGTGAGCGACTTCCTGAACGAGTATTTTGAGCTGGACTTCGTCAAGGGCGCCCTGTCGATGGATGCCGTTCTGGGCACGTTTACAGCGCCACGCTCTCCCGGCACGGTGATGAATCTGCTCATGCATGAGTCGATTGCGGGCCGGTCGATCAGGGGCGGCAGTCCTGCACTGACCGAAGCCCTGGTTCGCCGCGCGCGCGAGCTTAATGTGCGGGTCAGGTGTGGGAGTGCCGTAGCGAAGATCATCACCACGAACAATTCGGTCAGAGGTGTTGAACTCGACAATGGTGAGTCGATCGAAGCGCTCGCTGTAAGCGCAAGCTGCAACCCGAAGGCCGTGTTGCTCGACTTGCTCCCTGTCGAGGCACTCACGTACACAACCGAGCATCGCATTTCGAACTTCAGAACTTACGGCACTGCTGCACAGTTGCTTCTCGCGGTCGATGGTCCGGTATCGTTCCAGGGTGTAGCTCCGGAGATGAGCGTTAGCCGAGTGCGACTTGCACCGACGCTCGACCACGTTGAGCGGGCATTCGATGCGATTAAATACGACGGATTCCCCGATGAACCGGTCCTGGATGTTGCAATTCCGTCAATCGAAAATCCTGCTCTCGCGCCAGATGGCAAGAGCGTCGTCAGTGTTCTCGTTGGTTATGCTCCATACAAGCTCGCTGGCGGCTGGACGGATAATGCGAGGAGTGCGCTGACAAACAATGTCATCGACACAATTTCACGCTTTTCACCAGGGTTTGCCCGACAGGTCATCGCTGCGAAACTCGCAACACCCGTCGACCTCGAAAACGACTACGGCCTGACCGGCGGACATCTGCATCAGGGCGAACCGGGTCTCGACCAGATTATCGTTCGACCGATTCCGGAATGCTTCGATCATCAGACGCCGGTCGACGGGTTGACGCTGTGTGGAAGTGGCACGCACCCGGGAGGCACGGTGTCATGCATGGCCGGTGTTCTTGCAGCTCGCGAGATCAAACTGCCGAAGAGAAGTCGAGCCGAAGTCGCCCGATAAGCTGCGCGAGATGGCGATCGACCTCGCCAGGCTGTCTGGTGCGCCCGTGGCGACCCCCTTTGAAGACTTGCCTATTCGGCCATCACCATCTCGAGCACTTGCGGGTCACGCCAGCGATTACCCCTGAGGCGCAGCGCATAGACCAGGGCGATGGCAAGCACCAGGGCGACGAACGCGATCCACGACACCCTGGGGCTTAACTCGAACACCCGGATGATAAAGAACTGGGCGACGAGCATCGCCCAGTGCAGCGACACGGAGGCGACCATCAACCAACGCGTATCACCCGCGCCTCGCAGGATACCGCCGGACACAAGTATCACCCCATCGGCCATCACGTAGCTGGACAGGCCGATCATCATGAATGCGGACAGTTCCCGAATAGCAGCAAAATCGCCGCTCGGTGGCGCGAACACCTCGACGAGCGGATATCGAAACGTGATGTAGAGGGCCGCGAGCATCGCGGCATAGGCCAAAGCAACAGCGAACGCCGCGGCCATGACTTCGTTGACACGCGCCATGTCTCGCGCACCGACGAAGCGGCCGATCATGCTGATGATGCCAACGCTCAGGCCGATCATCGGAACGAATGAAAGGATGTCCCAATTGAATACGATGGCGGCCGCGGCGCCCTCGGCAATGCCATAGGACTGGAACATGAGCAGGAACAGGTTGAACGCTGCCACGTTCAGAAACAGTTCCAGTCCGGATGGAAGACCGAGACGCCAGAAGCGTCGCAGAATCTTCAAGTCGAGCGAAAACGAGTGCTGGACAGCAAACGCCTCGCGGTGCTCTTTACGAAAGTAGAACACGACAAACAGTATGAAGGCGAGGACCGTGGAGATAACGGTCGAGACGCCGGCACCGACGATCCCGAGGGCCGGAAAACCCAGTTTTCCGAACACCATCACATAGCAGAGCGGTACGTTGATGATCAGGCCGAACACGTCGCAAATCATGACCACGCGCGTTCGGCCGATGCCGGCGAAGTAGGACGAGATGCAGGTCTTCGCCAGGGTCACAAGCACACCGGACATCAGGATCAGGTAGTACGTGCGCTCCAGATCTACCTGCGCCGGCTCGTGACCCATGCCCTCGAAAATGCCGGCGACGAGAAAAGTAATCAGTGTCAGAAACGGCGCGCTCATCACTGTCATGATCAGGCCCTGAGTGACCACTTTCGGGCATTTCTCCGGCTCGCCCGCACCCAGGTACTGTGCGGCCAGCGCGTTCGCATAGGAAAACAGTCCAATGAAGAAACAGAACGAGAAGAACGACGCGACGCCGCCACCCAATGCCGCCGCCATGTGAGCGGGGTCGATCTGCGACATGAAGTAGCGATCGGTAAAGATCATCACGGCGAAGGTGCCCTGCGATATCACCATCGGCAGTGCGAGCCGCAACAGGTCGACCATGGTTTGTCGATTGAAACTGCGGTGAAGTGGCAGCATGGGCGCCTGTGTCGCAAATACCAAGGGAGGCAGACAAGTCTACGCACTACGCATTTCAGGTGAAAGACAAGCGGTTCAGGACCGCTTTTCGCTGCACACAAAAACAGTGGACGGGCGGGGTGGTTCCACAGGTATTATTGTTCTCGGAGAGACAAGACGAAGCCGGCACTGCCGAGGTGGCCCGGGACTGAAATTCATGGCGAACGATCCTGACTTCATCCGCTACGTATGCGACCAGATCGATGACACGTGTAAGATGTCGTACCGGCATATGTTTGGTGGCACAACGCTGTACTCGAAGGGCAAGGTTGTCGCTCTGATTTGCGATAATCAGCTGTTCATAAAACCAACCGAGGCGGGCAGGGCCTACATTGGCGATGTAACAGAGGCGCCAGCCTACGAGGGCTCGAAGAATTTTTTCCTGATCGGCGATGAGATTGACGACAGTGAGTGGCTGACGGAACTTGTTCGCCGAACGGAGCAGGAGCTTCCGCGGCCGAAGCCACGGAAAAAAAGAAGCGCTAACGATTAGCGTTTTGCGGATAATGATGTCGACGCATGCGTGGCCGGGGTATTGGTCGAGAAACCCGGTCTCCCCTTAGTGAATGAATGCCCGGTAACAGAGTTGTGACAAATACGCCGAAGGCGATCTCTGCATCGCACCTGGCTTGCCGGGCCTCGCAGCCATAGAAAGCGGCAGCGGGAGAGGTGACTATGACTAACAAGATCATGAACAAGCAAGCAATCGCCCTTATCATCGGCGTTCTCGCGGTTGTCGTTGTTGCCGCGATGTACTTGCGCGGCGGTGACAATCTTCAGCCCCCGCAAGACGAGGCAACGGCACGCCAGGCAGCCCTTGCGAGCGAACATTCGCCAACGCTGGGTGACGCGAATGCCAGGGTGCACATCGTCGAGTTTCTTGATCCCGCGTGTGAAACCTGCGCCTTGTTCTTTCCAATGGTCAAACAGTGGATGGCTGAAGTGCCCGGCGAGATCCGACTGTCAATTCGCCACGTTGCGTTCCATGCGGGCGCCGACTACGCGGTCAGGATTCTGGAGGCGAGTCGCAAGCAAGGCAAATACTGGGAGACTCTGGAAGCTCTGCTGGCGTCGCAACGTCAGTGGACACGGAATCATACTGTTCTCACCGATGAAATCGGACCGGCCATCGCAAGTGTGGGGCTGGATATGGATCAGCTGATGAATGACATGAATTCGATCGACGTCATGCTGCGTATGGAACAAGACAAGAAAGATGCAATATTGCTGAAGGTCAGCAAGACGCCGGACTACTTCGTCAACGGCCGGCCGCTACCGAGTTTTGGCCAGCAGCAACTGGCGGAGTTGGTTCGTGATGAGTTGCAGAAATGACAATAGTTCGAGGCGTTAAATGAAACATGAGATCGTAGTTTTCGGTGCTACCAGTTTTGTCGGCCAGATCCTGTGCCGCCATCTCGCGCAGCAGTTTGGCGCGGGGGAACTCGACTGGGCGGCAGCAGGCCGCTCACCGCAAAAACTCGACAGCCTGAGGGCGACGCTTGCAGACGCCCATCAGGATGTGCCGCTGATCGTCGCCGACGCGGCGGACGAGGCGGCGTTGCGCGAGTTGGTCAGCAAGGCGCGGGTCGTGATTTCCACGGTGGGACCGTACGCGCTGCATGGCGAGCTACTGGTGAAGGTTTGTGCCGAAAGCGGCACTGACTATTGCGACCTGACCGGTGAGGTGCAGTGGATACGCCGCATGATCGAGCGTTACGAGAAGACGGCGGCGTCCAGCGGGGCACGCATCGTGCATTGCTGCGGCTTCGATTCCATCCCCTCGGACCTCGGCGTCCATTTCCTTCAGCAGCAGGCGCTCGAGCGATTCGGGTCGCCCTGTGAGCGGGTGAAAATGCGGGTGCGCACCATGCGTGGCGGGTTCTCAGGCGGCACGGTCGCCAGCATGATGAACATCGCCAGAGAAGTTGCGGCCGACAGCGCACTGCGCCGGGAGATCGCCAATCCGTATTGCCTGTGCCCGCCCGATCATCCCGTCGATACCCGCCAACCGGACGTGGTTTTCGCGGAACACGACGACGACTTCGGCGCCTGGGTCGCGCCGTTCGTCATGGCCGGTATCAACACACGAGTCGTGCACCGCTCCAATGCTCTCGCGGCGTGCGCCTACGGTAATAATTTCCGTTATGACGAAGCGGTATTGACGGGCCGCGGTATCAGCGGCTACGTAATGGCGACAAGCCTTGCAACCGCAATCGGTGCATTCATGCTCGGCGCCGGCATCGCGCCCACTCGCTGGGTGCTGGAGAAGTTCATGCCCGCCCCGGGCGAGGGCCCGAGCCCCGAAGCGCAGGAGCAAGGCTCTTTCGACCTGCGTTTTTTCGGCAAGACGGCTGGTGGGAAGAAACTGAAGGTCAGGGTGACTGGCGATCGTGATCCCGGTTATGGCTCGACCGCAAAAATGCTCAGCCAGGCCGGCGTGTGTCTCGCCCGGGATATCGGGAAGGCGAACACACCGGGTGGTTTCTGGACCCCGGCAACGATTTTCGGCGATCAGCTTGTCGAGCGGCTGCGGCGCGATGCGGGCCTGACTTTCGAGGTCCTCGACGGCTGATAATCTTGCGGTTCAGTGGCTGCGCGGCCGCGCGCCACGCAAGCCCATCAGAGCGGCATCCAGCAGATCCAGCGGGATGCTCAACCGGATTTTCCGAATCAGTGCGGCGCGGATTCGGCGTTTGGTCTTCCTGTGCGCGCGCTGGTCCAGTTTGCGCCATTCCTGTGCCTTTATTGCGGCGCGTGGCATCAGTTCTGCGCGATCGACCAGCTCGTCAAAGAACCCGGCGCGCAAAGCGGATTCTGCATCGAAGTGCTCCGACAGCATCGCCGCACGCTGAAAAGCAGCCGGGTTCAGCCGGTGACGCAACATGGCCGCAGCAACTCGCGGCATGGTCAGGCCAATGGCGACTTCGTTGGCAGCTAGCCTGAAATCGCCGCGGCTGCCAATTACATAGTCGGCCGAAAGCATCAGAAAGACGCCCATTGCCAGTGTGTGACCGTTGCAGGCGGCGATGACCGGATAGGGATAGGCCATGATGCGGGCCGTCAGTGCGTAGCCCGCGCGCAGCATGCGCAGCGCGTTGATGCCTCCGCGCTTCATCACGTGGAGATCAAAGCCCGCAGAGAAAACGGATTCCCGTCCCGTCATGATCACGATTGCGCGATCGGATTCGGCCCTGTCGAGCGCTTTATACATCTCGCGAAGGACTTCCGGCGACAACGCATTGCGCTTGCCATCGTCGATCCGAATGGTGGCAACCTGGTCCTGCAGTGTGTACTGGACGGATTCGATTGTCTTTCGCTAGTGCGCGCTGTCACTGCCGAGCAACGTAAAGTCGGCAGTGCCATTGTTGGCTCGCTCGATAGCCAGCCGCAGGAATTCGGTGACAATTTGCTCGCGGTCGCGCACACGATCCGTGATTGCCTGCCGATTCAATGCCACCGGCGTCGTCTTCTTGAGCCACTCTTGCAGCTCTCCCGACTGGCTCAACGACACCGGCGTCAACCGAACCCGCCCCATCATCTTGCCGTAATCGAGCCAGGCGTAATAGTGCTTGCCGGCCTCAACTTCTGCCTTTAGTAACGACGTGCCAACGTTCCCGGCAAGAAAGAAATGCGTGCCCGGCGGTACGGCGACACTGACCGATTCATTGGCCGCCAGCGTGGCGACAAAACCGTGTTCGTTCCAAACGCCCAGGTCGAGCGTGTCCGCTTCCTTGCGGCGAAATATCGTGATGACGCCGTGCTCGTCGTCCGGTGCGATCGATTCTCTGGCCGGTTGCATCAGATCAAAGCCGAGTCGCGACAGGTTAATCAGCACCGGAATTTCTTCGGCATTCGGCAACGGCGCCTCGATCGGGTCCATCGGTTTGGTCTTGCGCAGGAACTTTGCTGCAGCCGCTTCGTCCAGTTCCGTCAATTCTCTGTCACCCATGCGCCACTTCAAATACACCGTTTCACCGGGACGATCGTCGATCGCCGCAGAGAACACCGGCACGCCGGAGTTAGCCAGGTTCAGCGTAATCAGGCCGGCCTTCGCCCTGATCACCGCGTGCTTGTCACTCTTGAGCCGGGCCACCGTCTGGTCGTTGATGGCAATCCAGTGACCGATTGCTGCGCCAAGCATTCTTCCTTCCCGGATGACGTAGATCAGGGTCTCATCGTCCGCTGGCGGTGCGACGGCTGCAGCATCGGCGCGGCTCGTTGATGGAGCTGGCAACACGGCGACGATAGTGACAAGGGTCAAAAACGAAACGAGCGCTTTGTTCATGGCGGGCCCCCGATACAGGCATCGTTATGACATGTACGGAGTCTAGCAATCCCTGCTGGTGATTTGCATCTACAGGTGCAGTTCGACAAGGTCACCATCGTGTACGGGATGGTCCGGACCGACTTGTTGACCGTCAAATACCTCGGCGCCCCATATCCGAGCAAATTTCAGACCCTGGGCGATATCCTTGTGCACGAGGCGAGCAACATCGAGCACGGTGCCGCCGCGACGCACGGTGAAAGGCTTGTCGGTATCTGCCGGTTTACCCGGCGTTTTTGTGTAGACGCGGACGACCTGCAGCGCACGAAAAAGCAGAGGCCCCAACTCGTCCAGGCCATCGCCGGTCCTGGCCGACATCGTAAGCGTCGGAAAGCGCAATCCGAGCAGTTCCTCGAGGATTTCGACTTCCTCGGGGTCCGGGTCGAGGTCACTCTTGTTGGCGATCAACACGGTCGGCAAGTCGAGACGAAACGGATCACCGGCCTCACCCGGCTCCGCCGCGTCAGTTGGGTCCGTTGCGTCCAGACCCGGCCACGCCGTCGTCAGAACAACCTTCTTTTCCGACAGGCGCGCAAGGATCGTGGGCACCTGTTCCAGGCAATCCGGGTCGCTGATGTCAACTACGAGCAACACCCCGTCGGCAGGCTGCAGGGCATTGACCAGCCACGGCTCCATGAAATCGCTCGACACCGGTGGCAGATCCACCAGCTGAAAGTGGATGTCTTCGTAGGGGAGCATGCCCGGTACGGGTAGATGTGTGGTGTACGGGTACGGACCGATGTCACTGCGTGATCCGGTCAGGCGCGCGTGCAAACTGGACTTGCCGGAATTGGGCGGACCCACGAGACACAATTGTGCGGCGCCTTCAGAGCGTACGACGTGGGACGGACCACTGCGATGGCCGCCCTTTTTGGGCCCTGCAAGTTCTTCGGTCAGCTGCTTGATACGGGTTTTGATATCGGCCTGGAGGTGGTCCGTGCCCTTGTGTTTGGGAATCGTGCGTAACATCTCCCGCAGGCACATCAGGCGATCCCTGGGATCACGCGCATTGCGGTAAGCCTCCTCGGCTTTCTTGTATTCGGGTGTGACATTGGTCGGCATAGGAACGAATGTTACCTGAGCATGCCGCGTCCGGATCGATCGAGACGGCCGGTGCCCTTGATGCCGGACTAGCGTTGCGTCTTGCTGTCCCAGACAGAGGGCATCAGCATGCGCACAAAGTAGGCATACTCGAGCGCCGTACGCATTGCCAGTTGTTCCTGGTTGGCGGTGCCGCCGTGGCCTCCTTCAATGTTCTCGTAGTAAAAGAAATCCTGGTCCATATCCGCCAGCCTGGCGGCCATCTTTCGGGCGTGTCCCGGGTGAACCCGGTCGTCGAGCGTCGACGTGTAAAAAAGCACCTTCGGGTACTCCTGCCCCTCGCGCAGATTTTGATACGGCGAGTACTTTTCGATGAACTTGCGGTCTTCGGGTACGTCGGGATTGCCGTACTCACCCATCCAGCTCGCGCCTGCGAGTAACTTGTTGTAACGAATCATGTCGAGCAGCGGCACGCCAATGTCGAGGGCGGTGAACAGGTCGGGTCGTTGTGTCAGTGCAACGCCCAGTAACAGCCCGCCATTCGACCGTCCGAGCGCGCCGAGCCGGTCGGGCGCTGCGATGCCACTATCGATCAGATCCTCGGCGATCGCGAAGTAGTCGTCGTAGGCGAGTTGGCGATTTTCGCGCAGGGCGGCCTGGTGCCAGCGCGGGCCATATTCGCCTCCACCACGCATGTTGCCAAGGGCCAGTGCGCCGCCGCGCGAAATCCACATACGACCTGCAAGGGCACCGTGCTGCGGCCGCGAAGGATTCTCGTAGTAAACGGGCAATATCGGAATCGCGAAACCGCCGTAGCCATACAGAATCGTTGCTGCGTTGCCCTCGTCGAGCACCTGCTTTTGCCCGATAAGAAAGTAGGGCACTGACTCGCCGTCAGCGCTTGTCGCAAACTCCTGGCGAATGATGACATCGGTTGCATCGTAAAGGTGTGGCAGTGCAGCGACTGACGTGATTGCGTCTTCAGCATCTATGTAATAAAGGGTTGTCGGCTGTATCGAGCTCTCATAAGTGACGAAGGCGTCGTCACGACTGCTGCTCGAAGATACGATTTTCGCTACCCCGTTGTCCGGTAACTCGATGTTGACGTCCTGCCATCGCCCGTCCGTCCGGCTGATTCGCTTCACGCGGCCAACGACATTGTCGAGCAATGCGACATACAGTCGGGTCGCGCCAAGTGCCACCTCGCTCACAGCCTGTTTGTCATCCGGAGAGAAAACCAATTCGGTCGTACCGCACCCGAGCTCGTACGCAATGATGTCACCGCTGTTATAACTGGATTCTCCTTGTTGCCAGTCCTGTTCGATGCTGAGAATGATCCGGCCATCGAGCACGCCCAACAGGTTCGTGCGCAGAGGCCAGTCCATTACCTCGCCCGGTTTACCGTTCTCGATACGCACGTACTCGCGCTCATTCCAGTCGGCGTAAAGCCTGACGATGAATGCGTAATCGGCACCGTCATTACTTACGACCTGTGGCGCAAGCAGCGTGTCAGTGACATCGCCTTTGAAAAGAGGCTTGCTTTCATGCAGTTGCGTGCCGCGCTTCCAAAGCCGCACATCCAGCGGGTAACCCGAGTTCGTCAGGCGGTCGCCCCAATCAGTAGCGACCAGCAGCGCGTCCTCGCCGAGCCATTGCGTAGTTGACTTTGCTTCCGGTACGACAAATCCACCAACGACAAACGACCGCGTCTGCAGCGAAAACTCGCGGTGCACCGATTCGTCCCTACCGCCTCTGGACATCTCGATCAGACAGCGGTCGCTGTCGCCACCGATACAATCGTTATCCTGGTAGACCCAGTTTTCGTTCTCAGCCTCCCTAAGTGCGTCGATATCAAGCACCGTTTCCCACTCAGGTGAACCGGTGAGGACCTTTTCGAGCGGACTTCGCCGCCATACGCCAGCGACGTGCACCTCGTCCTGCCAGAAGTTGTAGTAATGACCGCCGATGATATTGCCGTCCGGGATGCGTGCATCCGACATCAGGATTCCATACGCCTCTTCATAGAGTTGTCGGAAAACCTCATTATCGCGAAGCTCGTCGAACGTGCGCTCATTTTGCTCGCGGGCCCACACAAGAGCGTTCTCGCCCTGGATCTCTTCGAGCCACAAGTACGGATCGTCGGCAGCGGATGACGAGAAAGCGCAAAAGAGCAATGCAAAAAGGAGTGGGCTCAAGCGAGTCATCTGAAGATTCCTGTGCTAGATGCGGGTCTGTCCTGGGTCGACCACTTTGACTATTGCACCACAGCAGCGTGGGGATTGATAACCGTCCATGGCAGGGGTCGTTCGCCCTCGCGCTCGAGAGCGGACAAGCTACCGAAAAAAAAAGGGGGCCATTTCTGACCCCCTCGGGACGGTGGGCGTCGGTTCACCCACGATCGCGGTGTTGTTGCATCAGGCTGCGACTTTGATGCGGCGAGGCTGAGCCTTGGCTTGTTTCGGAATCGCAATCTCCAGCACGCCGTTCTTATCGGTCGCTTTAACTTTGTCGGCATCGACCGATTCCGGAAGGATAAAGCGTCGATGGAACGCGCCCTGGCCGCGCTCGGCCCGACGGTTAATGACGTGTTCGTCTTTCGGGACGGACGGGAAGCTCCGTTTACCGCTTATGGTCAGCACAGCGTTCTCGAGCGTTATCTCGACAGCGTGAGGGTCAACGCCAGGCAAATCCACAAAAAGCTGAAAGCGATCGTCGTACTCCTGGATATCGACCGTCGGTACCCAATCGGCCGTGGCAGCACTGCTCTCACTGTCACCCCAGCTGCTGAACAGACGATTGATTTCATCCTGGAGGCCACCGAGGCCCCATGGGTTATAACGAACCATTTGCATAATTTACCTCCTCTTTTCAGAATGTCTTTCAACCGCGGACATCCACGATTTGACGAATTCATAGGGGGATCTCACTCCATTTCAAGAGCTTCAGCCAAAAAAATTTAGCGCTCAGCGGGATTGGGTACAAATCCGATTGCCTGCCCCAAATAATTGAAATCTATATTGAAAAATGCCGAGTCCTCCCAATTAATCTGTAACTAATGAAATTTAAAGACTATTACCGGGTGATGGGTCTCGATCGCGATGCGACGCAAAGCGACATCAAGCGTGCATACAGAACACTTGCCCGAAAATATCATCCGGATGTCAGCGTGGAGGCGGACGCCGAGGCGCGCTTCAAGGAAGTCGGTGAGGCATACGCGGTCTTGCGGGACCCGGAAAAGCGGGCGGCATACGATCAGCTTGGCGCAGGCTTCAAGTCGGGCCAGGATTTCCGGCCGCCGCCAGACTGGGATCAGGGATTCGAGTTTCATCGTGATTTCAGCGGTGCCGGGGCCAGTGAATTCAGTGATTTTTTTGAGTCTCTGTTTGGCCATGGCGCCCGCGGCTTCGCGGGCAGTGGCGGTCGGGACTTCAGTCTTCGCGGACAGGATACGCATGCGAAAATCGTGATCGACCTGGAGGATGCCTACCACGGACGTACACGTAATTTTTCCTTGAAGCACACGGATATTGGCGCCGATGGCCGCCCCAGGGTCCAGGTACGAAACCTCAAGGTGCGCATTCCGCCGGGCGTATGTGCCGGACAACATATTCGGCTGGCCCGGCAGGGCTCGGTGGGCGTTGGCAAAGGCGAAGCAGGCGATCTCTATCTGGAAGTTGAGTTCAATCCGCATCCTTTTTACCATCTCGAGGGCAAAGATATTTATCTTGATTTGCCGGTAGCGCCGTGGGAAGCGGCACTGGGCGCGACGATTGAGGTTCCCACTCCCAAGGGCGCGGTGAAGCTCAAAATACCCCCAAACTCACAAGCCGGACGTCGGCTGCGATTGAAAGGCCGCGGCCTGCCAGGGAAAGATGCCGGTGACATGATTGCGATTCTCAAAATTGTCACGCCACCCGCAAGCGGGGATGCCGGCAAGGCAGCCTATCGCGCATTTGCTGAGGCATTCGAATTTAGTCCGCGCGACAGCCTGAGGGGCTAACGGATTATGGGAAAATTGCCGAACTCGACTGTCACTGCTGAGATCCTGGAAGAGGACGTGCGATTGACGCGGTACGAAATTTGCGAGGCCTGCGAAATCAGCGTTCAGCAACTTACGGAATTTATCGAGGAGGGGCTGGTCGATGCTGGCGGACGCGGCCCCGATGAATGGCAGTTTCACGTGACCAGCTTGCGCCGGATCCGCTTTGCCAAGAGCATCAGGCGAGATTTGGGGGTCAATACGGCTGGCGCCGCGCTTGCCCTGGATCTGCTGGATCGAATTGACGCGCTCAAGCAAAAGCTCCGTCAGTTGGAGCCCTGAACAGGCATTTTGCATGATGGCCAGGAGCGATTCCTTTTACCGACGAGTCTGGGTTCTTTCGTTCGCGGTTTTACTGATCCTGTTTGCATGGCAAACGTTGCCGTGGATTGCATCGAGTCTGTTCGGCTCAGTCGGCGAGCCGCGGCCGGTGATGGCACGAGGCGACCTTGGGGCAGACGAAGCTGCGACCATCCAGATATTTGAACGCGCAAGTCCATCCGTCGTTTATATCAGCACACGGCAACGCGTAATCGATCCGTGGACGCGAAATGTGCTCAGCGTGCCGCGAGGTACAGGGTCGGGCTTCATATGGGACAGCGCTGGACACGTGGTAACCAATAATCATGTCATTGATAAGGCTTCGGCCGCGACGGTGCGTCTGAATGATGGTCGCACTTATGACGCGACCTTGATCGGCTCCAGCCCGGACCACGATCTCGCAGTGCTGCGCATTGCGGTTCCCTTTGATCGGCCGCCCCCGGTCCCGGTTGGCACAAGCGGCGATCTGAAAGTTGGACAGAAAGTTTTTGCAATAGGAAATCCGTTTGGTCTCGACTATACGCTGACGAGCGGCCTTGTTTCGGCACTTGACCGGACCCTGGCCGAAGAGTCCGGCGTGACCATCAATCATTTGATTCAAACTGACGCCGCAATCAATCCAGGGAACTCAGGCGGTCCTTTGCTGGATAGTGCAGGACGGTTGGTAGGGATTAATACAGCCATTTACAGTCCATCCGGCGCTTACGCCGGAATCGGTTTCGCGGTACCGGTCGACACGGTCAATAAGGTCGTGCCGCAACTCATTTCACAGGGCGAGTACCTGAGACCGGGTTTGGGCATCATTGTCGACGCCGATCTTAATCGACGTATTACGCGGCGACTTGGCACTGCCGGGGTTCTTATTCTGAGTGTGCAAGCTGGTTCAGGCGCAGCAGCCGCCGGTTTGAGAGGCAGCAGGACAGACCGTCGGGGGGCTTTGATTCCAGGGGATATCATCGTTGCGGTCAATGGCGATAGTGTTGATTCAGTTGCCGGGTTACAGCTCCGTCTCGATGACTATTCACCGGGAGATGAGGTCATATTAAGCGTCGTCCGAGATGGCAAAGAACTGAAGGTTCCGGTCGTCCTGCAACGTGAGCGCTAGAAAAAGCCGTGTACAGTTCCCTGTTGCCAATCGCAGGAAGGAGATCAGATGAGCCATTCCCTCGTCGACACGCCTTTATGCGCCGGTTTCGTAATACAATGCGTTCTGGTTCGCGGGCTGCAGTTACCGGAACGCCGCGAACGATGATGCAGCGCCCTTCCTGTCATCGACGCACCCTGTGCAGGCGAGCTGTTCCATGCCGCGGTGTCCGAGCAGGCTTCACACGAACATGACCGGAAAGTACGAATGAACACCAATAAACCGAAGATCATTTACACACTCACCGATGAAGCACCCCTGCTGGCGACCCACTCACTGTTGCCGGTCATTCGCACGTTCACCGCGCCGGCAGGAATCGAGGTCGTTACGAGCGACATTTCCCTGGCTGCACGCATCCTCGGTGAGTTCCCTGATTACCTCAGTGACGAGCAAAAGGTTCCCGACAACCTCGCCGAACTGGGCCGCCTGACCCAACTCCCGGACACCAACATCATAAAACTGCCCAACATCAGCGCCTCGGTGCCGCAACTGAAGGCTGCCATCGCCGAACTGCAGTCGAAGGGTTACGAAATTCCGGACTATCCCGAAGACCCGAAGTCGGATGAGGAAAAAGCGATCAAGCAGCGTTACAGCAAGACGCTGGGCAGCGCGGTCAACCCGGTGCTGCGCGAGGGTAACTCGGACCGTCGCGCACCGGCGGCGGTCAAACGATATGCTCAGAAGCACCCGCACTCGATGGAAGAATGGAGCCAGGCATCGCGTACCCACGTCTCGCACATGCACGGCGGGGATTTCTACTCGAGCGAGAAAACCATGACGCTGGACAGGGCCTGCAACGTCTCAATGGATCTGGTGACCAGGAGCGGCAAGACGATCGTGCTCAAGGACAAAGTCGCACTGGAAAAGGACGAAGTCATCGACAGCATGTTCATGAGCAAGAAGGCGCTGTGCGATTTCTATGAAGAGCAGATGCAGGACGCCTACGAGACCGGGGTGATGTTTTCGCTGCACGTCAAGGCGACCATGATGAAAGTCTCGCACCCGATTGTCTTCGGCCACGCGGTAAAGGTTTTTTACAAAGACGCTTTCGCCAAGCATGGCAAGCTGTTCGATGAACTCGGCGTCAATGTGAACAATGGTCTGGCCAGCATTTACGACAAGATTTCGACGCTGCCAGGTACGCTGCTGGAAGAGATTGTCAATGATCTGCACGCCTGCCATGCACACCGCCCCGAGGTGGCAATGGTAGATTCGGCCAAGGGCATTTCCAATTTTCACGTTCCCAGCGACGTCATCGTCGACGCCTCGATGCCCGCGATGATCCGCAGCGGCGGCAAGATGTGGGGGCCGGACGGCCGTCTCAAAGACACCAAGGCGGTCATGCCGGAGAGTACCTTCGCGCGCATTTACCAGGAGATGATCAACTTTTGCAAGACCCACGGCGCGTTTGACCCGGCCACCATGGGCACGGTGCCGAATGTCGGCCTGATGGCCAAAAAGGCGGAGGAGTACGGATCGCACGACAAGACCTTCGAGATTCCTGAAGACGGCGTTGCGCGCATTGTCGATGATCAGGGCAAGGTGTTGATGGAGCTGAACGTCGAAGAGGGTGATATCTGGCGCATGTGCCAGGTCAAGGACGAGGCGATTCGGGATTGGGTCAAGCTGGCCGTCACCCGTGCGCGCCTTTCGGGCATGCCGGTCGTGTTCTGGCTCGACGAATATCGCCCGCACGAGGCCGAGCTGATCAAGAAAGTCCAGGCCTACCTCAAGGATCACGACACCGACGGACTCGACATCCAGATCATGTCGCAGACTCGTGCCATGCGCTACACGCTGGAGCGCGTCATTCGCGGCAAGGACACTATCTCCGCGACCGGCAACATCCTGCGAGACTACCTCACCGACCTGTTTCCGATCATGGAGCTCGGCACCAGCGCCAAGATGCTCTCGATAGTGCCACTCATGGCTGGCGGCGGTCTGTTCGAAACCGGTGCCGGCGGCTCGGCGCCGAAGCACGTGAAACAACTGGTTGAGGAAAACCACCTGCGCTGGGATTCGCTCGGCGAGTTCCTTGCCCTGGCGGTCTCACTGGAAGACCTCGCCCACAAGAACGACAGCGACAAAGCGAAAATACTCGCCACAACGCTCGATGCCGCCACCGGCACGCTACTGGACAATGGCAAGTCGCCGTCGCGTCGCACCGGAGAACTCGACAATCGCGGTAGCCACTATTATCTGGCACTGTACTGGGCGCAAGAACTTGCGGAACAGACGGCCGATCCCGAGCTGCAGGCGTATTTCGCGCCGCTGGCAAAGACCCTGGCGGATAACGAAGCAAAAATCGTCGATGAACTGAACTCGGTGCAGGGTCAAAGCGTAGACATCGGCGGCTACTACATGCCCGACGCGGAGCGGACCGAGGCGGTCATGCGCCCGAGTGCAACGTTCAACGCAGCATTGGGCGACTCTCGCATATGATCAAAGCTGAGCGGCGAGTCGACTACCCTGATCGATCGCGCGTTTGGCATCGAGTTCCGTCGCTACGTCGGCACCACCGATCACGTGGGTAGGAATGCCGACAGAAACCAGTGGTTCCTGCAACTCCCGCAACGGTAGCTGTCCGGCGCACATGACGATGTTATCAACGTCGAGCCAGGTCGGATGCTCGTGCTTTTTACCATAGCTGATCAGGAGACCTTCATCGCCGATGCGCTCGTAGTTGATGCCGCCGATCATGCGTACATTCTTCATCTTCAGCGTCGCGCGGTGAATCCAGCCCGTGGTCTTGCCGAGATTAGCGCCGTGTTTGCCGGCCTTACGCTGTAGCAGCGTTACCTCCCGGGAAGGTGGCTGCGGCTGCGGTCGAGCAGGAGAAATACCGCCGCGCGCTTCGGCGGGGTCGACGACGCCCCACTCCGAAAGCCACTCATCGAGGTGCATTGTGGACGACGCGCCATCGTGCACCAGAAACTCTGCGACGTCGAAACCGATGCCGCCGGCGCCCACGATCGCTACCCGCTTGCCAACCGGCGCCCGGGTACGCAGAACATCGATGTAGCTAAGCACCTTCGGGTGATCCTGACCCTCGATCCGTGGGTCCCGAGGCACGACGCCGGTCGCAATGATCACACCGTCGTACGTGCCAGCTTTCAGGTCGTCGGCAGCAATGCGGCTGTTCAGGTGCACGTTCACGCGCTTCAATTCGAGTTGTCGCCCGAAGTAGCGCAACATCTCATGGAACTCTTCCTTACCGGGAATTACTTTGGCCATATTCAGCTGACCGCCGATCTCCGCCGCCGCCTCGTACAGATCCACATCATGACCGCGTTCGGCCAGCACCAGAGCGGCGGAGATGCCCGCGGGTCCTGAACCCACGACGGCATAACGCCGGCGCGTGTCGGCGGCAGTGTAATTCAGTTCGGTTTCGTGGCAGGCCCGCGGATTCACGAGGCAACTGCTCATCCTGTTGGCGAAGGTGTGGTCGAGACAGGCCTGATTGCAGGCAATGCACACATTGATCTCGTCGGCACGGCCTTCGCGCGCCTTCTTCACGAATTCCGGATCGGCGAGCATCGGCCGCGCCAGTGAGACCATGTCGGCGAAACCTTCGGCCAATAACTGCTCGGCTGTGGCGGGCGCATTGATACGATTGGAGGTCACCAATGGAATGCTCACTTCGGATTTCATCTTCTTCGTCACCCAGGTAAAGGCGCCTCGAGGCACCGAGGTGGCGATCGTCGGGACCCGCGCCTCGTGCCAGCCGATACCGGTGTTGATGATCGTGGCGCCGGCGCCCTCGACTGCATTCGCCAAAGCCACCGTTTCGTCCCAGGTGTTGCCCTCGGGAATCAAATCGATCATGGACAGCCGGTAGATGATGATGAAATCGTCGCCCACCGCTTCCCGCGTTCGCGTGACGATCTCGACGGGCAAGCGCATGCGCTGCGAAAAATCGCCACCCCACCGGTCTGTGCGCTGGTTCGTGAGCGTGACCAGGAATTCGTTGATGAAGTACCCTTCCGAACCCATGATTTCGACGCCGTCGTAGCCGGCATCGCGCGCCAGTTGAGCGCAGCGAATAAAGGCCTTTATTTGCCTTTCGACGCCGGCGGACGACAACTCCCTTGGCGTGAACGGTGTGATGGGTGAGCGTATTCGCGAGGGTGCTACTGACAAGGGATGATAGCCATAGCGCCCGGCGTGCAGGATTTGCATCGCAATTTTCCCATCCTCGGCGTGCACAGCGCTTGTTATCCGCCGATGCCTGGTGGCCTCGCTTCGTGTCGTCAACTTGCCGGCGAAAGGTTTTACCCAGCCCGCACGGTTGGGCGCATAGCCACCGGTAATGATCAGGCCGACGTCGCCGCGGGCGCGCTCCGCAAAATAAGCAGCGAGACGCTCGTGCTTGTTGCCGTCCTCGAGCCCCGTGTGCATCGAACCCATGAGCACCCGGTTCTTGAGCGTGGTGAAGCCGAGGTCCAGCGGTGCGAAGAGATGTGGGTAATTTGTGTCAGTCAACGTTTGTCCTTTGTCACGGCCTTCTCGCGTTGATAATAAACGCAGTGTCACCTACGGTGTCAGTACAATTATCGACATCGTATCCGGGAGGCTGGTGTATGAATCTTAAAATCGGACTGTTGGGGGGCGGCTCCTGGGGAACGACGGTGGGTGCCCTGGTTGCGCGAAATACCGCCGTTACGCTCTGGGCGCGGGATATGGCCACTGTCGAGGAGATCAACGGCCAGCATACAAACCACAGGTATCTGCCGGATGCGAAGCTTCCCGAAAATCTCCTGGCAACAAACGACATCGAGCAGGCTGTCGCCGGCGCCGACGTCATCGTGATGGGCGTTCCGTCGCAAGGCTTTCGCGAAACTCTGCAACAGGTCAAAAGCTGCATCCGTCCCTGGGTTCCCGTGGTCAGTCTCTCCAAGGGACTGGAACTGGACAGCCATATGCGCATGACCGAAATTATCGAGGACGTGCTGCCGGGGCATCCTGCCGGTGTTCTGACCGGACCCAACCTGGCGCGGGAAATCATGGCGGGCTACGCGGCGGCAAGCGTAATTGCAATGGCCGACGAGATCATCGTCAAAGAATTGCAGAAGGTATTCCACAGCGGGTTGTTTCGCGTGTACACCAATCATGATGTCATCGGTTGCGAACTGGGCGGCGTCCTGAAGAACATCATCGCGATTGCCGCCGGAATGGGAGACGGTCAGGGCGCGGGTGAAAACACGCGATCCGGTGTCATCACGCGTGGACTCGCCGAGATCACCCGGCTGGGGGTGGCGATGGGCGGTGAGCCCCAGACATTTGCGGGTCTGACCGGTATGGGAGATCTCGTTGCGACCTGTACCAGCGCCCAGAGTCGAAATCGCACCGTGGGTTTCGAGTTAGGCAAGGGCAGGTCGATTAAAGACATTGTCGACGGGATGTTCATGGTCGCCGAAGGTGTCAAAAGTGCGCCGACGGTCATGGCGCTGGCAAACGAATACGGTGTCGAGATGCCAATCGCGGCCGAGGTGTACGACGTTGTTCAGGGCAAGTGCAACGCGAGGACAGCGTTTCGCGGCTTGCTGAGAACCTCGGCCGGTGCCGAGTCGGATCCGGGATAGGACTGCGAATACCAGAAAGTTCGTCGGACACACTATTCTGGTATTCGGCAAATCCAGGCTCGTCGGCATACTGGGCGCAAGCGAGTTCATGCGCCACGGCCTACCGATGCCGGTCGTGCTTGCGATGGAAGTCGTGATGACCGCGGCGGAGTTCGTGATGCATATACCGGTGATCGTCGTCGTAATATCTATCCCAGCGGCCATCGTTGTACCGATGCCATAATTCATGTGAATAATTCTCGCGGTCGTGGCGCTTGTGATGCCGCTTCTTGTGTTTGAGCCGATGACGGTAATGATGATCATATCGACGGTGTCCGTCGTCATGCCGGTAGACATCGTTGTAATGCACGTATGCGGGGCCGACACGAACAGCGAACTGCAGGTCGCTGTGCCCGGCGTTGGCCGGTGAAGCCATGGCGGCTGCCAGCCCGGCAATGGCGATAAGTTTGATCAGATGCTTCTTCATAACCTGCTCCATGTAGTGCGACTGTGGAGCAAGAATATGATCATCGCTGTGAACGCAGCGTTAACGGTGGCTGAATCGGAGCTGAACAACGTTCATCGCCGAACGCAGGCGGTCTTGCTACCGGATTCGGTCAAGCTCCGCAATGTGGCGCTGTTTGTCCGCGTCACCAAGAAAGCTCGCGGTAAACGAGTTTCGTGTCAGGGCACGGATTTCGGCGGCGCTCAGGTTGAGTGCCTGTTGCGCGCGCAGATAGTTTTCGCCGATGTAGCCACCAAAGTAAGCAGGGTCATCGGAGTTAATCGTGACACACAGACCGCGCTGCAGCAGTCGCTTGAGGTTGTGTTCTTCCAGACTCTCGAAAACACGAAGCTTCACGTTTGACAAAGGGCAAACCGTCAGCGGAATTTGCTCGTCGACCAGCCGTTTTACCAATGCCGGATCTTCCAGGCAGCGCACGCCATGATCGATTCGTTTAACTCTGAGCAGATCCAGCGCTTCCCGGATATATGCCGGTGGGCCTTCCTCGCCCGCATGCGCGACTGTCAACAGCCCTTCCTTTCGCGCGCGGTCGAACACGCTCACGAACTTTGATGGTGGATGACCGACCTCGGACGAGTCCAGGCCGACGGCATGTATCTTGTCCTTGTATGGGAGGGCCTCATCGAGAGTCGCCTCGGCGTCGTCGGAACTCAGGTGCCTGAGAAAGCACATGATCAGCCTGAACGTGATGCCCAGACGCGACTCGCCGTCGAGTAACGCACTGTAGATGCCGTCGATGACGGTCGTGAAGCTGACATGACGTGCGGTATGCGTCTGCGGGTCGAAGAAGATCTCGACATGACGAACATTATCTTCTGCAGCACGTTCGAGGTAAGCATAAGTGAGATCGTAAAAGTCCTGCGTCTCTGTTAGTACCTGCGCGCCCGCATAGTAGATGTCCAGGAATGACTGCAGGTTCGAGAAATCGTACGCGTCTCGAATCTGATCCACGTTGGCATACGGCAGCTCGATTCGATTTCTCTGCGCCAGCGCCAGCATCATCTCGGGCTCGAGAGTGCCCTCGATATGCAGGTGAAGCTCTGCTTTGGGTATGCGCTGGATGAAGCTGCTGAGAGTCATGCAATGCTCGCTGAATTACTTCGCCATCACGCTGACAGATCGTCCGGCGGTGTTTTGGTCTCCAATCCGTCGGCGTCTTCATAAGTGCGGCCGAATCCCGTCAGCGCGGCAATCAGCATGACGGCTGCGAGGAACCAGCCGTGAAGCACGAACGGCCAGACTTCTGTCGGTGGTACGGCGTGGACAAAGTCGTATTGTGATTCGAGCGTGCGAATTGTCTGATAGCCGATCAACACGCCGCCGCCCCACGGGAAAATGTAGCCGATCGCTGAGGTCACGGCGTCCAGCATATTGGCACGGCGATACGGGTGTATGCGGAAGCGTTTGCCGAGCTGCGAAATCACAGGCGCAGCTGCTATTTCTGCGGCGGTATTGATCGTGATGAACGCATTGAGCGAAAACACGATGCCCCACATGGCAGCTTCGGCCCGCGCCACCGACGCACGCGCAAAGCGCTTGAGAGCATCGATCACGGCGTCGAGTGCACCACCGAGCCGCATCAGGTGACCACCGGCGACGATCAGCAAGATCAGAATCGAGAGTCCGAGATAACCGGCGATGCCGTCGACCAGGGCGCCACCGACGGTATCGGTCGATGGATCGAAAAACAGGATAGCTTCGGGCGCTGCGAGTCCGAGCAACAGTTCGAGTGCGATGGCGGTCACGATGCCCCAGGTCAGCGACACGAGAATGTGATGCCCGCTCAAGGCGAGGAAAATGACCAGCGCAAATGGCGCAAGCAGCGCCAGGCCCTCCGGCGAGGCCGTAGCCGCAAGTAACGCGGCCGCCTGGGCACGATCGGGATCCATGCCGTCACCGCCGAACAACATGAAGAGCAGCAATGCCGGTAACGCCGCCAGCAGTGCATATTTGACACGCGAGCGCACGACGCCGGGGATGTCGGTTTCCTGCGTGGTCGCCGAGACAACCGTTGTGTCGGAGACGGGCGCGAGGTTGTCGCCGAAAGCGGCACCCGACAGGATCGCGGCGAACAGCCATACCGGATCGGCGCCGAGGATCAGTCCGGCGGGAAACATCAATGTGCAAAAGGCGACGGCTGTTCCGTAACCGGTGCCGACGGCTGTGCCGAACGTTGCTGCCAATACGAACGTGGCGCCGACGAAATAGCCACCGGTCGCGTTCGACTGACCACCGAGCCAGACGAGTCCATCGACCAGGCCGCCAACGCGCAATACCTGTGCAAACATCCCCGCCCAGAACCAGGCAACAATGGTGACGGTTGCCACCGGGCTTGCCATCCCCGCGAAAATGGCATTCGCATATTCAGCCCAGCGACTGCGGCACAACAGCATGCCGGTGGTGAGCCCGATAACCATGCCCAGGATCAGGCCATGTTCGCTCGGCGCACCGGCGACCGATATTGCAATTGCCCAGACGACAAAGAACAGCAGCGGCACAGCAGCACCGAGCCGCCCGCCGTAAAATTTCAGAGTTGATTCCATTGGCTTACCGGTTGACCCATCGATATCGCGTTAGCATGGGCTACTGTTTACCATGTCTGCGGCGCTAAATCTGTATGAGGCGTATATAGAAAAGTGAAACTGCCCCTCGAATTCTATCTGCGAAACGATGTTGTCGCGGTTAGCCGGGAATTGCTCGGCAAGGTGCTCTGCTCGCGGCAGGATGATCGCCTCACCAAAGCAATCATCACCGAAACCGAGGCCTATGCGGGCGTAAATGACAAGGCCAGTCACGCCTATGGCGGACGTCGCACAGGCCGAACCGAGCCGATGTACTGGCAGGGCGGCACGGCGTATGTGTATTTATGTTACGGCATTCACCATCTATTTAATGTCGTCGTCGGAGAGGTGGATTTGCCCCTGGCGATACTGATAAGAGCAGCCGATCCGATAGAAGGAATCGAGGTGATGCGGCAGAGGCGCAATAAACCGGGCAACGGTAAGCTGCGTCTCGCGGGACCCGGGACCCTCTCCCAGGCACTTGGAATCAGGACGGAACTCACGGGCACCAGCCTGCTGGGAGATCGCCTCTGGATCGAAGATCAGGAGATAACGGTACAACCGCAAGACATCACGGTAGGGCCCAGGATCGGCATCGACTACGCGGCGGAGGACGCGACGAGGCCATACCGCTTCAGAATCGTGTAGCCCAGGCCAGGGCCAACCATGTGCCGACTGAAAATCCGCATGTCGGTGGTTCGATTCCGCCCCTGGCCACCATTCTTATAAATGCCCTCATCTCCGGGACTTTTCGTTTTTGATTCCGGCAGATCGTTGCGCCCTAACAATCAATGACGTATCCCAATAAGGAACCTCCGTGTCAATGTGTGCTGAGAGAAACTCGAGAAACGCGCGAACCTTGGCCGCCAGATACTGGCGGTGCGGGTAAACGGCGTAAATCGATAGCGGCTTGAATCGAAAGTCATCGAACAACGCCGTAAGGCGACCCTTTTGAATGTCCTCGCCGACCAGGAATGTTGGCGCCATCGTAATGCCACCGCCACTCAGCAATATCTCGCGCAACGCAAGGCTGTTATTGCATATCAAATCGCCGCGGACCGTCACTTCAGCAAACTGATTATTTCTATCCACAAACTGCCACTGGACAGGTGAGCCCCAGAACTTGAACAGTAAACAATCGCGCTGCGCGAGATCGTCGGGCGTACTCGGTGTGCCGTAATGCTCGAGATAATTCGGAGACGCGCACACGACGTAACGGCACTGGGTAATGCGTCTTGCAATAAGTGTTGAGTCAGGCAGGTCGGCAATTCGAATAGCAACGTCTATTCCCGCTTCCACAATATCGACCAATTTGTCGTCAATCGATAAATCGATACTCAAGTCGGGATAGGTTTGTTGCAGTTCGGGTATCAGCGGTGCCAGATGGATGACGCCGAATGAACTTGGCGCCGATATGCGTAACTGCCCCTTTGGCGAGGCTTGCATCGCATGGATCTCGCCTTCAGCGTCCTCCAGTTGCTCCAACGCCGATCGACTTTGTTCGTAGAAGCGTACTCCAGCCTCCGTCAGTCTGAGGCGGCGTGTTGTGCGATTGAGAAGCCTGACGCCCAGGTTTTGCTCCAGCCGCGAGATGTACTTACTGACGACCGAGCGGGAAAGCGCGAGGTCTCGGGCCGCGGCCGTAAAGCTGTTGGCCTTCACAACCTGAACGAAAACTGCGACGTCAGCGAGATTCTCCACTATTAGTAATTATCCGTGAATAATGTGTTTCAAATATCCTAGATTATCTTTTCAAAGATAACAAATATGCTCTTGGTCATTGGGGGGCGGTTCGCCGCTGCCTACTAACACGATGACTGTCTATGGAGGCGTATCGACATGAAAAACACACTTGCGAAACGGGCTGCGGCATCAGCGTTGCTGACCGCTTTTGCCCTAAGTGCCTTAGGCGCGGAACGTACGGTCGGCAATAGCCCATGGGGCGCGGACGACGAAATCGGACGGCTCAATCTGATAACAGACATGTCGCGAAGCGAAATCCTGGCACAGGTTTCGGGGGAAGGCGTCTATGACCTCTCAGTGGAATATTTCATCGGCATGCCAAGTTGGCAGGCCGCCGGAGATCCCCACTACCGAATGTGGATGACACACACGCCGCACGGCACGGTCACCGACGATCCCCTCCGCGTGGGCAGAACCATGAATGAACATGTCAGTTACACCGGTGCGGCAATTTCACTCTACACGCACATGGGGACTCACATCGATTCGCTTAATCACTTCGGACTAAATGGCCAGATCTGGAACGGATTTAGTGCGAGTACGCACCTTGGCGATCGGGGCTGGCAGGTCGCCGGTGCGGAAAAGATCCCGCCACTAATTGCGCGCGGCATCCTGATTGATGTTGCCGCCGCCAAAGGTGTCGAAATGTTGCCGGCGGGCTATCGGGTTACTCGTAACGACCTTGTGGATGCGCTCGACGAACAGGGCGTCGAACTGCGTCTGGGCGATGTCGTACTCATTCGCACCGGGCAAATGAAACTCTACGACGACGCAGCCGCCTATATGGATAACCCGCCAGGAATAGGAATGGAGGCAGCTCGATTTCTGGTAGAGGAGAGCGGTGCCATGATTGTCGGCGCGGACAATCTCAGCCTTGAAGCGTTTCCGTCCGAGCTGGAGACAGACTACGTGCCCGTGCACACGTATCTGCTCGCTGAGCAGGGCACGCCGATACTGGAGCTTGTGTTTCTCGAAGACTTGTCCCGAGACAAGGTTTACGAGTTCGCGTTTATTGGCGGCTCCCTCAAATTGCGGGGTGCGGATGCTGCACCCATTCGCCCGATTGCGCTGCCGCTTCGCTGAAATCGCCGAATCTCGGAGGAATCCATCATGTTTGCTATCAATCACGCCGCAACGGCACTCGTAGTCAAGAAGACGTACCCGCAGGCCCCACTGCCAATACTGTTGATCTCCGTTCAGCTCGTGGAGCTGTTGTGGGTCGCTCTTAATTATCTCGGCATCGAATACTCGACAACGGAAGCCACCGTGTCCTCGCTGCTGGATGTGCATCTTTCGCACATGCCTTACTCGCATTCAATTGTCTCGACTATCATTATCGCCGGCATCGCATGGTTTGCCATTAAGCGATGGCTTGGCAGTGCGACGATTGCCACAGCAGCGGCGATTGCGATTGCATCACATGTGGTGCTAGATCTGCTGACGCACAGTCAGGATATCGCCCTTGTACCCTTTATCGGAGTCGAGAAACTTGGCCTGGGGCTGTACGCGATACCATTCGCGGCCTTCATAGCTGAAACCCTCTATGGATTCTTCTGCTGGTGGCTCTATCGCGGCAGCAAGCTGCTGCTGGCAACGATCATTGCTTTCAACCTTGGCAACTTCACTTTTCTGAGTACCGCAGTCATCGGCCCTGAGGCATTGCTCGCCGGGCGGCCGCAGATGCTGACGACTGTCGTGCTTGTGCAGATCGTCGTGACATTGACGATGGTCGGTTTGTTTAGCCGGCGCAAAGAGCGGACTGAGTCGACTGCAGCAGCCGAGCTTTAACCTCTTAGAGAAAAAGGAGATATCAACGTGGAAAAGAGAATTAACGTACAAGACCTAGAGCCCAAAGCCTATCAAGCCGTCTTTGGGATGGAGAAGTACCTGAGCACGATCGAACTTGATTCTAATCTTAGGGAATTGATAAAGCTTCGGGCATCACAAATCAATGGGTGTGCCTACTGTATACAAATGCACGCCGAGGACGCACGGAAAAACGGCGAATCCGAAACGCGAATCTATGCGTTATCAGCCTGGAGAGAATCTCCGCTTTTCTCGCCGATGGAGCGGGCAGTGCTTGCGTTGACAGAGGAGACAACGCGCCTTTCTGTTGGTGGTGTTACCAAAGAGACTTATGCAGATGCGCTGAAGCATCTGGGCGAGAATCATTTGGCGCAAGCTATCATGCAGATTGCGACGATAAATGTCTGGAATCGAATAGCGGTCGCTACGCGCATACAGCATTGACAGTTCATGAGGTCTCTGCGTTCCGAAAACAACGACCATGTAATTGACCGGTTTGGGCGTGTTTCAGGTTGTAATTCGCCTGTGAGCCAATTGGGTTTTGAGTGCAACAAGCACGGGAGTTTTGCGTGGATCAGTTGTGCATCGTTATGCGCGGTCGTGCAATTGAAGCAACGGACACCCCGGTACCCTATTGAAAAATAAGACCATTTTGGCGAATTCTGGCCGACTGAACATCCGCGTGTCGGTGGTTCGACCGAGCCGCGATGGGTTGCTACTTCACGCGCCAGATAACATTCCCGACATCGTCGGCAATCAGCAATGCACCGGTGCTGTCGATGGCCAGCCCAGCCGGTCGTCCTCGTGCGTTGCCGTCGGCATCCAGGAACCCGCCAACGAGCTCTTCGGGCATGCCGTTTGGTGCACCGTTTGTGAACGGGATGTAGATGACGCGATAGCCGGAGCGGGGCTGGCGATTCCATGAACCATGCTGGCTGACGAACAGCCCGCTGCGCCATTTATCGGGCAGGGCGCTGGCGTGCGAAAACTCGATATCGAGTGATGCCGTATGGGCACCGACGGCATAATCCGGACTGCGCGCGAGCGGATGGTCAGCCGGCCAGCGCGAATCCAGTTTCGGTTGCGGGTGTGCGCCATAGTAAGTGTGCGGCCAGCCGAAGAAGTCGCCTTCGCGAACCGAGGTGGCATAGTCGGGGACCAGGTCGCTGCCCAGCTCGTCACGCTCGTTGACGACCGTCCAGAGGGTGCCGGTCGAGGGTTCCAGCGCCAGGCCGTTCGGGTTGCGCAGGCCGTGCGCAAAAAGCTCGAGCTTCCCGGTCTCGAGATCGAGACGATGGATGGCGGCGCGGTCTGCTTCGACTTCCGGCCCGCACTCACCGGCATTGCTGTTAGAGCCCACCGTGACAAACAGGCTGCGCGTATCCGGGTCGGGAAGAATGTTTTTCGTCCAGTGGTGGTTCTTGCCCGATGGTAGCGTGGCGATAACGTCGGGCGCCGTCGTCAGCGACGTCACACCCGGCGTGTACGTGAATCGCAGAACGGCATCGGTGTTCGCGACGTACAGGTTCTCCCCAATCAGCGCCATACCGAAGGGTGAGTACAGGCCGTCCGCGAAGACGTGAGATTCGTCGGCGGCGCCGTCACCGTCAGTGTCACGATGAAGCGTTATGCGGTCCGCGCTTTTGGTCCTGGCACCACCGTATTTCAGAACCACGCCCGCAGCGAAGTTCTTCATCTCGCTGCACAACCCGGAACCGGCCGGCGCATTGCTTTCGGCGACCAGTACGTCGCCATTTGGCAAGACATAGAGCCACCGCGGATGGTCCAGGCCGCTCACGAACGCGTTGATCGCCAGGCCACTCGCGGGCGACGGCATTTCGCCTGCCGGCCAGCCGACCGCCTTTGCAGGCCTCACCGTCGGTACCAGGCTGGATTGCGGCGCCACCAGCTGCGGCGTTTGTCCGTAGTCGCCACCGTCAATGAGCACAGACGGCGCAGGAAACAGGAACTGCCACACGACCACGGCCAGTACGACCGCCACGACAACAAGGAGCCCGTTCCGTATTCTTCTCAACATCAGTTCTTCAAGCCCCGGCGGCCAATCGAGCGTAGCGCTCCGGACTTGACGTCTTTTCCTCAACAATCCCGGCTTCGGCCAATAGATCTTCAATATCCCGGGAGTTCAGGTTGAAGCGATGGCAGAGCCAAACTGTGTGTTGAATGATTTCCGGAGGGAATCGGTGACGACTGTACAGCGATTCAGTTCCTTTCATCCTGCGATTGTCGCTCACCCACAGTTAATTTGTCAGTACCCCCACTGATGCTCAGCTGATACGCAAAAGCTCAATCAGGTTGCCGCCGAGGATGGCTTTCTTCTCGGCATCGCTGAGATAGGAGGCATTCAGTATCAAGTCCACCGTATCGGGCCAACGGAAGGGTAAGTCGGAACCGTAGACTACCTGGGTGGCGCCCATCTCCGCCACCAGGTGTCGCAGTCCCTCATCGGTGAAGACCATTGAATCGGCAAGAATCTGCGACCTCAAGTATTCGGATGGACGTTTCTTGTTGGCACAGTCGGCATCGCCTCGTACATCACAGGCGACCTCGGTGCGGCCCAGGTAGGACGGCAGATAACCACCACCGTGCGCCGCGCAAACTTTCAATGTCGGAAAGCGGTCGAAGGTTCCATCGAAAATCATGTGGGATAGAAACGTCGTGGTCTCGAGCGGGTTGCCGATGATGTTGCTGAGATCGCCGCGCCCGTCGAATCCACCCTCTTTAACGAGGTGCGCGGCGCTGCTCGGATGCATAAACACAGGAACTCCCAGCTCCTCGGCTTTGGCCCAGAAGGGATCGAAGCGCTCGCCCGACGGCGCCACGCCATTGACATGACCACCGATGGAGGCTCCGCGATGGCCCAGTTTCGTGACGGCGAATTCGAGCTGTTCGGCAGCCAGAGTCGGATGCTGCAGCGATACCGTGCTCAAAGGCACGAATCGATCTGGGTATTGTGCACACCATTCGGCAAGACCTTCGTCCTGGGTACGAGTGATGCGTCGTGCCAGATCCGCGTCGGCGGCGTACCACCAATATTCATTGACGCTAAGCACCTGCAGGTCGATGCCGCGTTCATCGAGCGAATCGAGGCGCTGCGGCCCCAGCAGGCGAATGTTGCCGACCGTCATCGCAAGCGGCGTGCGGCTTACGATTTTCTCGACGGCTGGAATGCCGCAGTGCGCATGGATATCGACGACCTTCACCTGCTGGCCGGCTATCGAAATTCTGCGCCTGGCTGGCTGCGCGATGGAATGTGAGCACGCGCTAAGCACGAACCCAGCGGCGCTTGCGTAGGCTACGGTTTTCAAAAATGCTCTACGGTCTGGCATGAATCATTCTCCTGATTGAGCACGGGTGCGTTGTACGGTCGGAAAGACCTGACACTGCTTTAACAGAGATCGGTGCCCATGATATAACGCAAACGTTTGCACTAACAAGTGCATAACGGAAAAATTCTGCGTTCGCTTGGTATTTCGCCCTGCCCCCACAAATTCGTCCGCATTGATTCTTCTGCATTGATTCTATTGGACTCCTGCTTGATGGCCGTTGGCCTGAACGATGTTTTGACGGCGCCAACAGGACGCTTGCTAATGCCACCGATCTAGGGTATGTTTATGCAAACGTATGCATAATGAAGTCTAACAAATTACAGCGTTGGCGCAAAGAGTGATTGAGAATCAGGCCGTCGAGACCAAAGACCTGAAAGGTGAAAGATGTTGTAAATAGCGCAAACGTTTGTACGTTTTTACGTTTGTATCGCGTCGCTCTCTGGTGCGAGGGGCGTTACGCCGAAGTCGCGTAACAAAAGCAGAAAGGAAAAAGAATATGTGGACAGTATCTAATTTGAGATCCGGCCATCCGGCGATCAGATCCGTGTTGCTTGGGGCTGTGTCAAGTACGGCGCTCGCCGTAATGGTTTTGCCGAGCGCGCTCGCTCAGGAAGCAGCAGATTCAGATTCAGATTCTATCGAAGAATTAGTTGTGTTCGGAGAAATCGTATACAAGAGTCGCACGGAAAAAATAACGCCGGTAATAGACTATGACGCCAGATATTTCCAAAGGTTTGAGCCGGTATCGGTAGGTGACGCGATTAAGCGCCTTCCCGGGGTCGTGTTCTCAGACGAGGTGAATGAGTATGAAAGCGTGCAACTTCGGGGGCTCGGCCCGGAGTTTACGCAAGTTCTCATCAATGGCCGGCGTGTTCCGGGTGGCGGAAACAACCGGGCTTTTCTGATCGATAGAGTTCCAGCCGAACTTATACGTAATGTTCAAATTGTTCGCAGTCCGTCGGCAGATATGCCTTCGGAGGGGGTTGCTGGATCCGTCAACATTGAATTGCGAGCCCCTGAAATGCTTGACGGAGGATATTTGCGCGGGGGGCTGCTTCACTATGATGATGGCGAAATACGGGGCGCTGGTTCAATGGCTTATGGCACTTCTGTTGGCGACGTAAACCTGTGGGGTGCGTTTGACGTACAGGAGCGGCATTTCACCAAAGAACGAGTGATCTTATTCCAGGACCCTGATGACCTTTCATTCCTTGGACAGCGCGAAGAAGAGTCTGATATGCGCGATTCCCAGGACGTCTCAGCGAATTTTGTCGCCGATTTTCCCTTTATGGAAGGGGATATGAGGGTGCGCGGTCTAATTGTGTCAACAGACCAGGACGAGGAAGAATCGGGGAGTGTTTTTGAAGAGGATGACGCTGGGGTTTTGCAACTTGTAGAACTTAAGGGGCAGACGGAGACTAATTCTCAATTGTCATATTTGATCGACAGCGAGATTCAGATTCCCACTACAAGTGGCGATGTAGGTATCTATGTAGCGTATGCATATTTTGATGACGATCTTTTTGCGGTGGCAAGCGAGGCGGCTGCAGGCGATCCTCTTGAGCCTGTGGAGTCCGAGTTGATAGAAACCCAGGAAGAGTCGATAACCGGCGAAATCTTCTATTCCGCGGAAGCTGGTAAATTGACCTACAAGGCGGGAATTCAGGTACTAAGCCAGGATCGCGATACCATTTTCCGGTTGGGTGAGTTTGAGGATGGTGTAGATACTGTTGTCGAGGAAAGTATCTTTACGGTAGCCGAAACAAGAATTGACCCTTACGTAAAAGGTAACTGGACCTTATCCGAGCGGGTTGATTTGGAAGCTGGAGTGCGGGTCGAGAGGACGTCCCGAGATGTTAAGGGAGCTGGGTTCAACACGTCCACGTCGTTTACTGAGGTCAACCCTTCGATCCACGCAACCTATCACCCTACGTCAAATGCCCAGTTTCGGGCGTCCATAGCCCGGACAGTACGTAATCCAAATTACGACCAGATGGTGCCAGTCCCACAACAAGATGTTCCGGCAGATGACGATATCTTCACAGGCAATCCGGACCTTACACCGGAGACAGCGTGGGGATTAGACATTGGTTATGAAAGGGAGATCGGGGCCCAGGGCATGTTGGGGGTGAATTTCTTCTTGCGTGAAATTGACGATTTGATCGATGTCGTTGCCACGGGTCCGGCCGTAGGTGGAATCCAGCCATTCACGGCTGACAATATTGGGGACGGCAGGACATATGGGGTCGAGGTCGACCTGGATGTGCCCCTCGATTATATAGGCCTTGAAGATACCGGCTTTTTTGCTAACTACTCTCGGCTAAAATCGTCTGTTAAGGACCCCATTACGGGAGAAAGCCGTCAATTCCGTAACCAACCAGAGTGGGTTTACAACGTTGGGGTAATCAAGAATTTTCCTAAATCGGGGATCGCAGCTGGATTCACCTATAACCGGCGCGCCAGCAGCGAATTTGGCGATTTCGGTGAGCTTGTGACGCTGGAATACGATGGGATTCTGGATTTGTTTGTGGAGAAGCGCCTGGGGAACCGCGCCGTGATCCGCCTGTCTGCGACAAACGTTCTGGATGCGGAGCAGTCTGAGTTTTTGAGGGTTTTCGCTGGCGATACCGGGGCGGAAATAAGGGACAGCATCAGAACTGGAACGGTAGCCGAAATCGAATCGCAGGTGGATACGTTTGGGCCGATCGTCCAACTTACCGGGCGCATCACTTTTTGAGCTTTGTAGCCCGTCAGCCCAGTGGTCGTCTGCGACGCCCGAATCGAAAGACCAACGGAGTGCGTGAACCTTGCGTGAGTGGGTAGTGCATCGCTATGCATTGTAGTGCAAATTGGGCAACGGACGCCCCGGTAACTCACTGATAAATATAGGCTGGGGGAGTCCACCTGGCGTTCTGACAATCCGCGTGTCGGCAGTTCAACCGAGGTGCAAAGCGCCGACAGACGCACGCCGTGCGCCCGAAGGGCGAGCGAAGCGAGTCCATTCCGCCCCTGGCCACCAATTTCTGACATCAAATCGAGCGTCCGGATACGAACAAGGCGGTCGGAGGTTCGCATAGAGCCGCGGAACGGCGCTTCGACCGACGGCAGGGGACATTTACCCGGTCGCACCAAATAAAAAGGGCCCCGATTTCGGGGCCCTTTGATCTATCCGTCGGCTATTTAAACGGCGACGATGTTTTCCGCTTGTGGGCCCTTCTGGCCCTGCGTAAGCGTAAACTCGACCTTTTGGCCTTCAGCGAGCGTTTTGAAGCCCTCACTCTTGATTGCACTGAAGTGTGCAAAAACGTCGGGGCCAGATTCCTGCTCGATGAAGCCGAAGCCTTTGGCTTCGTTAAACCATTTAACGGTTCCAGTAGTGGTTGACATAGTTGTTTCCTGTTTAGTCAAAGCAATATAAGCCCTTTTCCAAGGGCCAGTGCGGCTGGAAGTGATGCAATTACTGATGAAAAACAGGACGAAGAACTACGGAAGAGACTTCTGCGGGAACGTCGAAATGGAGTGCATAGTGAACAGCGCACTAACAAGCTCGGTCGAGTATAGGGCTAAATGCCGCGTAAGCAAGAAAAATGCGCACAAATCTCGGCATTGCCAATGAAATATCTTCAAAATACGCGGACCACGACGTATTAAACCACCTCCGCCACGCGTACAGTAGTCACTCAACGCTACCCGCATATTGAGCTTAAGGGGCCTCCAGTGCCCATATCCTCCATCTTCGGATGTGCATTCATCGGGAGGACTCATGAGCACAAAACTACACGTTGGGAATATTCCGTCTACGGTTTTGGAAGACGACCTGCAAGCGACGTTTGCCAAGTTCGGACCGGTCGACAACGTGGAAATAGCCAGAGATTCTGGCACAGGATTGAGTAAGGGTTTTGCTGTTGTCGCGATGGCGCGGGATGCGGATGCTGCTACCGCGATTGGGCGCCTGAACTTCACACAATATGCCGGTTGTACGATCGGTGTCAGTCGATCTCGGTGAAACACCCTCCTATAGAATGTCATTCGCTCCTACCGCAAGCGCAATAATGCATGTACATCAGGTGACCGACATGACTAAAGACGATAGACAGACCATGGACGACTACGGCATCACATGTGAATCCGAAGATGTTTACTACTACAAGGACTTCAGGTACCAACGATTGGCCGACGCGGTCCGCTACGCGGAGACCGACTCCGCGCGCCAAGTCAACTCAGAGCAGGGGCAATAGACATGAGTAAAGAGCGAAAGAGCAACAAAGAGACCAAGAAGTTACCGGGCATGACGGCGAAGGAGAAGAAGGCCGCGAAGAAGGCGAAGAAAAACGCAAGGGGACGCCTCGGCGAATGATTCGACCCGACTTGCGCTGATCTTCGCGCTCAT
>Ga0224512_10000237_pt1 | contig 59483 bp, 54 predicted proteins | sample SF_May12_sed_USG_4_FD_169103 | JGI IMG/M metagenome (GOLD analysis project Ga0224512, IMG submission 169103) | Sediment microbial communities from San Francisco Bay, California, United States - SF_May12_sed_USGS_13 | ecosystem: Environmental > Aquatic > Marine > Sediment | place: USA...
CATTCTGTTCGGTCTCGTGGTTTCCATCAGCGGCCTTGTTTTGGTCTCTCTGAATTTTGGTCAGGGGCGGGTTATCATGGAAATACCCCACCTGGTGCATGTCGTCGGCTCCCTGCTGCTGATGCTGGGATCCCTGGGGCACATGTACATGGGCACCATCGGCATCGAGGGGCGCTGCAGGGAATGACGTCCGGCTATGTCGATACCAACTGGGCTAACGCCCATCACGACCGCTGGGGGAGGGAATGTCAGGAGCAGGGTCAGGTACTGTCGGCCGCGAAGTTTGCCCGGCTGCGGGGTGAAAAACCGGCGCCAGACGCCGTAGCCACGTCGGAGGAGCGGGTAAAATGATCGAGTATCTCGTCGATGGACTTCTCTGCTACTCATCGCTCGCGGTATTCGGCATCGGAGTGGTCTGGAAGCTGGGGTCGATTGTGTTCGCCAGCCGCGCGCAGGACCTGCCGGTCGCGCGCGTAGCGGCAGCCCCGGCCGCATTCAAAACGGTATTCAGCCGCTTTATTCCCCACGGGGAAATCAGCCGGCAAATCGGCATTCCGCTCGTGGCTGGCTACATGTCCCACCTGGGCCTGTTCGCGCTGCTGTTTTTCGCGGCGCCGCAGGTCGTGTTTCTCGAACAAAGCCTGTTCGATCGTTCGGCGCGGCAGTATCCAGGCGCAACCGCGCAACCTGCTACGACCGATGACGGAAAACTTCGTCGAGATGGACCACCATGGCAGTATGAACTGGTGCTGCGGCGGTGGCGGGGGCGTCAGCAGTAACGAGCGCGCCAAGGAACTGAAGTTCACCGCGTTCAATCGCAAGAAATCTCAGATCGACGAAATCAACGTGGAAAAGGTGGTCACCGCCTGTTCCAATTGCCGCATGGTGATGGAGGACGGCGTCGAGGCCAACGAAATGGATATAGAACTGCTCGGACTGACCGAGATGATCGCCGGACACCTCGTCGACGATCGGCGGGGACAGTAATGCGGGGACAGTTTACTTAATTCCCCCGGAATTCGGAATTAAGTAAACTGTCCCCGCATTGACGTTTTAAGTAAACTGTCCCCGAATTACGTATTACAGGTAGAGGAAAGATGGTCGAAAAATCCCTGAGCGACGAGGAGCTCGATGAAATCTATCGGCGCATGATCGATTTGTTTATCGATCGCGCCAACGAGTTTGCCGAAACCAACAGCCCGGAAAACGTCGGACTGGCCCTGCTTTACGCCGCGGCGCGTTACAACGCTCATGTCGTGTCCCAGCACGCCAATACGCTCGAGGATTACGAAAAGGATTTACCGCGGGCGCGGGAGTTTTTCGCTAGCCAGTACCAGCAGATGCTGGAAGAGAACCTCGAAGACTACAAGACGGTTTACACGAAGTATTCCCATTTCATCAAGAAGCAGTAGCTTCGTCCACGCCGATTTTCGGGCAAACACCGTCAGCAGCTCCGGAATCCTGTTTCCAGGCCAGCAGGCAGGTGTCGCGACGCTGTTTATCGAGCCTGCCAATGGCCGCCGCATAGTCAAAGAATGCGGCGAAATCCGCTTCATGCGCGCGAATCATGTTGACGAAGGCGGGTACCGCGTCGTTATAGGCCGCGACCGAGCCGATCTTGGCATTATTGAGCTCATCGGCAAACCAGGCAGTGAATCCCCCGCTGGTTCCATGTTTCTCCGCAACCAGGGTATGCGCTTCACGCGCGGCGGCAAAAGCGGCCGATTTCAGCGCGCGTTTCCGGTCGTCGGGGATATCGCGCCGGTAAATGCCGGCGAGCTGTTCGCGCGTGGACTCGATCAGTGCTATCACTTCACCGCGGTAGGCGAGCCAGCGCGACAGGCGTCCGAGTTCCTCGGCGTCGTCGCGCGACTGCAGCCACAGCTCGGTGCCGACCTGCTGCACGGCGGACGCGAGCGATTCGTTGAAGGTGGTATCGTCGTCGATATAAACCTGCTGATGCGTGAGCTCGTGGAATATCAGGCCCGCGAGCCGGTAGTCCGGCCAGTAGACAAAGCTGCTTAGCACCGGGTCGTCGAACCAGCCGAGCGTCGAGTAGGCGGGGACATGGCTGATGTAAATCTCGAGGCCCTCGGCTTTCAACTTGTCGACATAGTCGAGCAAACGCTGTTCGTCGTAGTATCCGCGGTAACTGGCGCAGCCAATTACCAAGTAGCACCAGCGCTGCAATCGCGTCGAAAATTCGGGGGCGGCGAACAGGTTCTGGAGCACATAAGGCCTTTCCAGTTCGACGTAACTGAGGTAGCTGCCGTTTTCGGGCAGCCCGAGGCGGTCGATCGAAAAGCGGCGAATTTCCCGAACCAGCACGAGGCGTTCGTGTAATTCGGGGTCGATTCCGTCGTCGGCGAGCAAATCTTCGATATCGATCCGCTTGTCCATCACCGCCAGGTGACCGCGGGCATTGTTCCAGTAGTAGCCGATATCGGCGCAGCCGGACAGTAAAAACAGCAAAGGAATCGAAATTAACCAACGCATACAGTATTCTCTCATATCGAAGACCCGAATTTTTACCCGAAGCAGGAGTTTTCCGCCAGAAAGTTCTGACTCCGGCCAAGTTTCGTACAGCCCTGAATTCGAGAAACACAATGATTATCTCCAGCCAGTTTGACGGCGGTAATATCGAGTGCAACGACCCCGGCGATCCGGCCAACGTGCTACTCAGCATCCGTAAGGACAGCCAGTCCGATTTTTACCAGTGGTTTTACTTTCGCGCCGCGAACGTAAAGGATATCGATTGCCGCTATGTCATCGGCAACGCCGGCGGCGCGGCCTATCAGAAGGGCTGGGAGAATTACCGGGCGGTAGCGAGCTACGATCGCGAATTCTGGTTTCGGGTCGACACTTCCTTCGATGGCGAAAACCTCGTGATCGAACACAACAGCAGCGCAGACCAGGTCTACTTCGCTTATTTTGCCCCATATTCGATGGAGCGGCACGCCGATCTGATCGCGTTTGCGCAGAGCAGCGATCGCTGCGAAGCGCAGACCCTGGGTATGACCCTCGACGGGCAAACCATCGACTGCCTGCGTTTTGGCGAGGATGAGGCTGCGCGCAGGAAAATCTGGATGGTGGCGCGTCAGCACCCCGGCGAGACCATGGCCGAATGGTGGATGGAGGGACTGATCAACCGGCTCGTCGATTACAGCGACCCGGTCGTCAACGCGATCCTCGACAGGGCGGTGATTTACCTGGTGCCGAACATGAACCCTGACGGCAGCCGTCGCGGGCATCTGCGCACCAACGCGGCTGGCTCCAACCTGAACCGCGAATGGGATCACCCGACGCCCGAAAGGAGCCCGGAAGTGTTCTGTGTGCTCGAAAAAATCAGGCAAACGGGGCTGGACTTCGGGCTGGACGTGCACGGAGACGAAGCGCTGCCGTACAATTTTATCGCCGGTACCGAGGGTATTCCCGGCTGGAATCGGGAACGTCAGCAGCGGCTCGAGCTGTTCAAGATGACGCTGGCGAATATCAATCCGGATTTTCAGACCGAGCATGGTTACCCGCCCAATTCCGCCGGCAAAGCCAATATGAGTTATTGCTCGAACTCGCTCGCCGAACGCTTCAACGCGCCGGTCATGACGCTGGAAATGCCGTTCAAGGATGCCAGCGGCTCGCCGGACGCGGTGCAGGGCTGGAGCCCGGAACGCTGCGGCAAGCTGGCGCACTCCTGCCTGGATGCCCTGCACCTGTGCTGGCAGCAGGTGCTCGACTAGTGTTCGGGCAGGCTGACGAGGGGATTAGATTCCGTGCCGAGCCGTAGAGATTTCATCAAGGCGGGCGCCGCAGGAGTACTCGGCGCTGCCCTGGTTCGGCCGCACCACCTGATTGCGAGCGAGCCAGCGCTAAGCTTGACGGCGTCCGAGGGGCGGGTCGTGTTTGGCAGCGACCAGGAAAATCCCACCCGGGTCATGTATTACAACCAGTCGATCCCGGGCCCGTTGATTCGCATCCCGCAGGGCCGCGAGTCGGTTATCCGGTTCCATAACGGGCTCGACGAGGCCAGCTCGGTACATTGGCACGGATTGCGCATCGATAATGCGATGGACGGGGTGCCCGACCTGACGCAGGCGCCAGTGCGGCCGGGCGAGCGGTTCGAATATCGACTGACGCCGCCGGATGCCGGCACCTACTGGTATCACAGCCACATGCGTTCCTGGGCGCAGCTCGCGTTAGGGCTTGCAGGCGTACTGATCGTCGACGAGCGGAACCCACCACCGGTCGACCAGGATCTGGTATTCGCGATCGACGACTGGCGCCTGGATCGCGCGATGCAGCTGGATACCGCGAGCCTGGGATCGATGCACGACTGGTCTCACGCCGGCCGCCTCGGTAATTTCATCACCGTGAACGGGAATACCGAAACGACCTATCCGGTTGCGAGCGGCGAGCGCATTCGGCTTCGCCTGGTAAATATTGCCAACGCGCGCATCATGAACCTTTTGTTCCACGAACCTCAGATTTCGGTCGTGGCGGTCGACGGACAACCGGTCAAGCCCTATGCGCCCGGATCGGGGCGGGTGATCCTGGCCCCGGGGCAGCGTACCGATTTGATCCTCGACATGACCGGCGCCCCGGGCGATAGCTCGATCATCGAACTGGTTATTGGCGAGTACGCCTATGAAATTGCCAGCTTCAGCTATGGTCAGGAAGTCAGGCGCGAGCAATTGCCGGACACGTCAATCGCGCTGCCGGAAAACCCGGCCAACAGGCTTCGTCTGCCCGATCAGCTGCAGCACGTCCCGTTACTGATGGAAGGCGGGGCCATGGGGGGAATGCGCAGCGCGACTTTCGAAGGCAGGGAGATGGATATCCGGGAACTGGTTCAGCGCAACAAGGTCTGGGCCATCAACGGCGTCGTGGGTATGACCGAGGAGCCGTTGTTCCGGGTCAGGCGAGGTACCGCGATCAGCCTCGATGTCGTCAATGACAATAGCTGGCCTCATGCAATGCATGTCCACGGGCATCATTTCATCGACGACCGAAATCCTGGTACCTGGCGCGATACCACGCTCTTCAACCGCGCCGAACGGGGAGCGATGCAATTCATCGCCGATAATCCGGGTAAGTGGCTCATCCACTGCCACATGGTCGAGCACATGGCCGGCGGCATGGTCACCTGGTTCGAAGTGACCTGACCGGCTGCCAATCGAGGAGTAACAATCAATGTCAACAGTAAAAATTCAGTTCACGTTATTTTCAGCCTTTTATTCGCCGTTGATTCTGACCATGGCGGGTGGTTTCCTGAAGCAGGAAGGGCTTGATCACGAATGGTCGGTTTCGCCGCCCGGAAAACCGGCCACCGAATCGATCGCTGACGGGTCGGCCGACGTCGTGCAATCCGCGCCGAGCCAGGCGTTCAACGCGATCGCCCGCGGCGAAACGGACTACCCGCTACATTTTGCCCAGATCAACGAAATGGACGGCTTTTTCATAACCGGTCGCGAAGCGGACGCGGATTTTTCGTGGCACAGGCTCGAGGGTGCCGAGGTCGTCATGTTCGGTGGCGGCCAGCCGAACGCGATGTTTCGCTATGCCTGCCATCAGGCCGGCATCGATTACCAGAAGATAATTCCGATTACCCCCGGTGGCGCCGACGCTATCGACCAGGCCTTTCGTGCCGGGCAGGGAAGGTATGTGCAGCAGCAGGGGCCCTACCCGCAGCAACTCGAGCAAGACGGTTTGGGCCGGGTACTGGCGCAGGTGGGTCCGATGATCGGCCCCTGCGCCTTTTCCAGCCTGGCGGCTTCGCGCGAGTGGCTGCAAACCGAGGAGGCGCGGGCCTTTACCCGCGCTTACGCGGTAGCGCGGCAATATTTGAACCAGGTCCCGGCTGCAGAAATCGCGGTGCTGCTGCAATCCTATTTCCCCGGGGTCAGCTTGACGGCGCTGGAGAGCTGCATCTCGAGTTACCAGCACCTCGGCTGCTGGACGCCTTATATAGAGATAACGAGACCCGCGTTCGAGGTAACGCTGGATGTCTTCGAGTTCACCGGCGGAATCGCGCAGCGCTATCCTTACGAAATGGTTTGCACCGCAGCTCCAGATGTGGGAACCGAGTAGCATTGCGCCATCGGCCTGACGGGGGTTAAGATTCGGTGACTGGGCCGAGTTCAACCGAAACCCGGCCAGCACCGGTCCATGGGATCGATGCCGCGGGAGCCTAAATGACCATAGACAAGCAAAGCATTATCGACGACCTGATGGTCGAACCGGGCGTCATCCATCTGAATAACGCGGGCGCATCGCTGATGCCCCGCTGCGTGCTCGAAGCCCAGGTCGAACATCTCCGGCTGGAGGCCACCATCGGCGGATACGAGGCGGAAGCGGCCCGCCACGAAGAACTCGAGGCGCTGTACGAATCGGTCGCAGGCCTGATCAACTGTCGCGCCGACGAGGTCGCGATCGTCGAGAATGCAACCGTCGGCTGGATGATGGCCTTTTACGCGCTGCGCTTCGAGCGGGGCGATCGAATCCTGACTGCCGAGGCGGAATACGCCTCCAACTACCTGGCCTACCTGCAGGTCGCCAGGGACAAGGGGGTCAGCATCGAAACCATCCCGTCGACCGTCGATGGCGAAATCTGCGTCGACTCGCTCGAGGCGATGCTCGACGAGCGCGTCAGGCTGATCTCGGTTACCCATATTCCGACCAATGGCGGCCTCGTCAACCCGGTCGAGGCAATCGGCGCGGTGGCGAGAGCGCATAATATCGATTACCTGGTCGATGCCTGTCAGTCGGCCGGCCAGCTTGCGCTCGACGTCGACGCGATCCAGTGCGACCTGCTGAGCGCGACCGGGCGCAAGTTTCTGCGCGGACCTCGCGGCGTCGGATTTCTCTACGTCAGCAAGCGTATTCTGGATCGCCTGCATCCGCCGATGATCGACCTTTTTTCGGCGACCTGGGTCGATGTCGACCGCTACGAACTGCGTCCGGACGCGCGGAGATTCGAGAACTGGGAAAACAATTATGCCGCGCGGCTCGGGCTTCGCAGCGCCATAGACTATGCGCTCGGTATCGGCCTGGACAAGATCGAAGCGGAAGTGATCCGCCTGGCTGCAAGCTTAAGAAAAATGCTCGCGCGGCTTAACGGTGTGACCGTTCACGACATCGGCAAGCGAAAATGCGGTATCGTTTCCTTTTCGGTCGCCGGGGTCGAAGCCGGCGAAGTTGCAACCAGGCTCGCAAGAGACGGCATCCATGTCAGCGTGACCACGCCCGATGGCACCTTGATCGACGCGACCAGACGGCATCTGCCGGACATGGTGCGCGCGTCGGTACATTATTTTAACCAGGATACCGAACTCGACCGATTGATCGAGGTCGTCGAAACTATCGCCGCGGGTTAGCGCGGGGCGCTCAGATTTCTGCGACAACCTGAGTCAGCATTTCGCGAACCTGCCCGGCAACCGACTTGAGGGCGTCGTTGTCGATCGCCTGCATCGACGCCACCGGATCGATCGCGCTGACCTGGATGCCGCCCTCGACCTGGCGCAGGATCACGTTACAGGGTAGCATCGCGCCGACCTTGGGCTCCATGCCGATCGCCTGGTGCGCCATGTTCGGGTTGCAGGCACCCAGGATCCGGTAAGGGTCCATGTCGACGTCTATTTTTTTCTTCATCGTCGCCTTGACGTCTATCTCGGTCAAGACGCCGAAGCCGTGGTTGGCGAGAGCGGTGCGGGTCCTGCTGTCGACATCTTCGAAGTCGGCGTGTTCGATTACGCGGTCAATGGTGTAACTCATAGTCAGATTCTCCGGGAATATTGAACCTGGATTCGCCTGCGAGCGATGGCCGGCGGCATCGACTGCCTCGATTGCAACCGGGTATCCAGTGTTGTGAATATAATATCCTAGTTGGGCAGATGCGGCGAAAATTCAAGCACGGACGCCTGATCATTTCCGTCCGAGGTCGTTGATGCGCCAGTCGTATTCGTGCTCGTCTACGCGCGCGACGCTCGCCAGCGCGTCGGCGAGTCCAGCCTCGGCATATAGCTTCAGATGCGCGATGACGCCGGCGTCGTTACCGCCGAAATCTGATTCGAACCAGTGGTAGATGCTCGAGACCCTCAGCCTGCCATCGACGACCTGCGCGCCGCGGCTGTGGTTGACGAATTCGCGCGCCGCCTGGTCCAGCAGCGATTCCGTGTTAGCGGCGGTGAAAGCCTGGTCCAGCAGATTCGGGCAGCCGAGCGAGGCGCAGTTAACCGCGTAATGGATGCGCGGATCCTGCCAGATCGGGCGCAGGATTCGGTGCTCGATATCGTCGAGCGTTAGCGCCTGGCCTTCGATGGTTACCAGTTTCCTGCCCCAGGGGCCGGCCGCAAAAATTCCCGATGATATGTCGCGAATGCTGTTCACCGGGTAATATTCGAGTACGACGTCTATGGTCAGGGCGTTGTACAGGTTGATCCAGTAGGCGCGCTGCTGTTCGCGGCCGTAGTGGCTGATTGCGATCGACGCCAGATCATCGAGGTAAGCCCTGAGCCGTTTGCGGCCAGCGGTATCGACGCCGCCGTAGTCGACGCGGTTAATGCCGTCGGCAGCGGTGGATACGAATCGTTCGAGCCAGTCGTTCCAGCGGCGATGATCGATTTCCAGTGTCGCGCCGGGAACATGCGCGGCCCAGCGCTCCCACAGTTTCGCTGCTGGCGCGGCAAACGGGCCAGGCATCCAGGCAAGTAAGATAACAGCCAGCAGCAAACTGGCCGGTCGGGGAAATGAACTCATGCACATAATATCCGCCAGATCGGATTACGACCCCGGTCGCTCGTCCTGGTTCCCGGCGGTGGTACCGGGCCGGACGCATTGCCGGATCATCGGGTGCATTTTTTGCCCGGCGGGGCTAGTGCTGCATCTTCGAGATGATGGTGTGGATGGCGCGATCGAACACCGAGGACGATTCGATAAACTTTACGCGGCCATCGCGCAACTGCAGCGCAAAGTCGCTTATTGTTATGTTTCTGACCTTGTGTCCCTGGCGGTTTACGAATACGAAATTACCGGTGACGTTGCTTTTCCAGGACAGGCGCGCGATCAACGTTCTGGACTCGGATTCGCAAAATTCGACCCAGGAACCGATTTCCAGTGACTGCGCCTGCTCGAGACAGTTGTCGCCATCGCCGATCAGCTCATCGAAGCTGTCATCGCCGTCGGAGCCGAGCACGATTTCCTCGTCGACCCTTATTTCTCCCTTCTTGACCCCGGCCGCGAACTGGTTGAGATCCTCGATGACGTCGCTGGTGTCGGTGACGTCGATGATGGTTATCGAATCGTCGTCGATTTCGTTTTCGAAGACTTCGATTTCGCCGGTGTCGTTGGTGTCAAACTCGAAATCGGGCACTCCGTTGGCATCTATGCCCTCGGCGTCGGCCAGCGCCCTGATGCCGTTGTCCTCGGGCCAGACGGTCTGGTCGTCAACCCTTGTGACGATATTCTTCGACGTCTGCTTGACAATCTTGGCGTGCTCCTGCGCGAGGATCTGGAATATCCGGTTCTGCACTTCCGTGCTGATCCTGACCAGATCCATGCCTTTGGACAGTGCGCGTAGTAGCGCCGGTATGGTCTTGATGATCTTGACCCGCTCTTCCTCGGTGAACTTCGGAATCAGCGACCAGACGAAAGTCGTCGATATGCGTTTCAGGTTGCGCCAGTGGTTGGAAGATTCGCCCAGCGACAGGTAGGCATTGAACAGGACAGAGGTCCAGGTAGTTTCGAGGAAGTCGATGACCTCGAAGCTGAGTTCCCGATTGCGGGTCAACTTGTTGATTAACGCGGCGGCGGCCTCCTGTGCCAGCTGTATCTCGTTATCCTTTTGCTGTTCCTGCCGGCGCAGCACCTCTTCGGCAACCTGTGTCTGTTCTTCTTCCTTGTGCAGGAAATTTTCGAAACTGATGTAGGCCTCTTCGAAAACCGCGATATCTTCTTCGAATTCGTTGATCAGGAAATTGACGACTTCCTCGATTTTTTCGAGCAGCTCCGCCTGGTCATCGTGCGTTTCGCCCCAGCCGAGCGCCGCGCGCGAAATGCTGTCGAGCAGCTTGCGTGCCGGATGCTTTTTCTGGTTGAAAAACTCCTTGTCGATGATGGCTACCTTGAGGATCGGGATCTGCAGCCTGCCAATCAGCACCTTGATCGGCGCGGGCAGCGCATCGTCATCGAAAAAGAAGTCGAACAACATCGATACGACGTCGATGGTCTGGCCGTCGGCGGCATTCACCTGATGCTGGTTTTGCTGTTTGAAATCCACCAGTTGCTGGTGGCTGGCCGTTTTCAGATTTTGCGGGTCGATCGCCGTCACCGGCTGCGACGGAATACTGCTAGCCTGCAGGCTGGTCAGCGCGGCGACAAATCCGCTGCCGCCGGCGCCGCCGACCGCGCCCGGGACCCCACCACCGGCGCCCGGGACCCCACCACCGGCGCCCGGGACCCCACCACCGGCGCCCGGGACCCCACCACCGGCGCCCGGGACTCCACCGCCGGCACCCGCGATCACGCCGCCGTGCCCTGCCTGTACGCCGCCGACCGCTACGCCCGTGCCTGCGCCAGGCGCACCGGTGACAGCCTGCTGTAGAGCAGCAAACAGGTTGCCGTCGGCTACCGCTATACCCCCCGGCGCTCCCTGTGCCAATGCGCCGGCCGCCAATCCCGGCAACGAGTACGTGGCTACCTGCGGCGCATCTTTCCTGATCCGGTTAGCCATGAAACGCGTGGTTTGTTTCATGCGCTCCTGGTCGGGTTTGAATCCCGGCAGCACGCCCTTCTTGACGAACAGCTCGTTCAATTCCTTGTAAAAATGACCGAGGTTGTTCATGACGTATTTTTCGAACAGCTTGTACAAGATCAGCTTGATCTGAATATCGGTCTCGAGCAGGTCGCAGGCCTTGTGGAAGCTGTCACAAATGGCCTTGGGATCGAGCGGGTTTTCATCTTCGTCGATTTCCTTGCGACGTAACACCAGCTTGAGCCTCTCGGTTACCGCGAACAGGTCATCCTCGAAGTGCGGGCGCGCCTTGGAAATCATGTTTTCGATGGCAATATTGTCTTCCAGGTCGTCGAGCTCTACCAGCGTCAGCTCGTCGTCATCGTCGATATCGCCGATAGCCGACTGTCCTTTATAGAAGTGGTCGAAGCGCTGTTTTATCTCGTAACTGAAATGCTGCCTGAGACCGTCGCGCTTGATGCGGATTTCACGCATCGCTTCAAAATACAGGTTGCGTTCGCGGTCGTTGGCGACCTTGTCCGATAATTCGAACAGCGAATCGTCGACATTTTCCATCAGCACCCGGAACAGATCCGTGAGTCCATCTAGCGAAAATCGTTTTACCGAGTTGTAGATGGGATTGATGCCACCCGTAGAGCCGATAACTTCGAGTTTTGGTGCCGCCATCTGTAACCTGTTGTCCCCGCCATCTTTCCCGTCTGTTTGCGCCTGCACGCCTCGCGAGATAAAAAATTTGACGTTGTTGAATCTTGCCTGAGACTGTGATGCGATTCACATATTTATCAGGCGCTGTCCTGAGAATAGTTGTTATTCGGCACGCGATACGACCGTTCATAGCGCAATCGCAACCGTTCGTCGGGAAGGTGAGCCAATTCACGTCAACCAGAGATTGCTTTACCTTCAGGACGCAATCCGGACAATAGCGCGGGTCTTTCAATAGATTCGGAACATGCCGCGTTTCCTCCGATATAGCGTGACCATACTGTTGCTTGTGACGATGCAGGCCATGGCGGCCAAACCGCAACGCATAGTCTCGATCGGGCTTTGTACCGATCAGCTCTTGCTGATGCTGGCCGAACCCGGACAGATCGCGTCGGTTTCGACATGGGCAAAGGATCGCAACATGTCATACATGAACGCCGCGATTGGCGATATCCCTCTGAACAATGCGTCGGTCGAGGAGGTCATCCGCTTCAGCCCCGACCTGGTGCTGGCCAGTGATTACGTTGCCTGGAATACGGTTCGGTTTCTACGCGAGCTCGGATACCGCGTAGAGCAGGTGCCGGTGCCGACATCTATCGACGGAATTTACGACCTGCTGACGAGGTTCGGAGAGGTGACCGGCAACGAGCAACGCGCCGCGGCGGCAATCGAGCAGATGCGCCGCCGCATCGACGAAACCCGCGCCCGCTATGCTGCGAGACCAGTGAAGAGCGTAATCATCTATTCCCCCAACGGCATGACCGTCGGCGCCGAAACCCTCGAGCACGACCTGTTTATCGAGGCTGGCTATCGAAACCTGGCCGCCGAAATGGGAATTAGCGGATTTCAGTCGATTTCGCTCGAACAACTGATCGCCGCCGACCCGGATGTGCTGCAAATCGATCGCCGGCTGTCGCCGCAGGCTTCACTGGCGACCGCGTATCTCGGACACCCGGTAGTGCAGAAACTGCTGCGTCAGCGGGAATATCTCGATATCCCCACGCGATTGCGTATCTGCGCGGGGCCGATGATAACCGAAGCGATCGAAATGATGGCGGCACGGCGATGAACCTGGCGGCGCTCGATGCGCGCCTGCTGCATGCGATCCTGCTCGCCGCGCTAATGCTGACGATGCTGCTGGTTTTGAACGTCGGCGCAATCGACATCGATCTGGGCAGGGCGATTACCGATGCCTGGGGTCGGAAGACGTCGGTCGAGTCACTCATTCTGCTCGAGATACGGCTGCCGCGAATCCTGCTCGCGACGTTGGTCGGGGCCACGCTGGGACTCGCAGGCGCGGCGCTGCAGGGTTTACTGCGCAACCCGCTGGCCGAGCCGGGCATAATCGGCGTATCCAATGGCGCCGCGCTCGGCGCGGTAATCGTGTTTTACTACGGGCTCGCGGGCGCCGCGTGGTTCGTGCTGCCGCTGGCCGGCCTGGCTGGCGCGCTGCTCGCGGTACTGTGCATATTCGCGCTGGTAGGCCAGAGCCGTTCGATCATTACCCTGATTCTTGCGGGAGTCGCGATCAATGCGATCGGCGGCGCGTTGATCGCGCTCGCGCTCAACTACGCAGCGAGCCCCTACGCGATGCAGGAAATCGTGTTCTGGTTGCTCGGATCGGTCGCCAACCGCAGTTTCACCGAGGTCTACATCGCCCTGCCGTTCATGATTTTCGGCTGGGCCATGATGCTTTATTGCGGCAGGTTTCTGAACGCGCTGACCCTGGGCGAGGAAACCGCCAGGTCGCTCGGTTTCGATGTGGCCCGGTTACGCCTGGTGCTGATTCTCGGCGTCGCAGCAAGCGTCGGGGCGGCGGTTGCGGTGGCTGGTAACATCGGTTTCATCGGTCTCGTGGTGCCGCACCTGGTGCGTCCTTTCGTCGGCTACGAGCCGCGCCGGTTGTTGCTGGCAAGCGCTAGCGTCGGCGCCATACTGCTGCTGCTGGCCGACCTGGCGGTGCAGTCATTGTCGGGTACGACCGAAATGAAACTGGGGGTGATTACGTCGCTGGTGGGAGCGCCGTTCTTTTTGCTGTTGATCCTGAAGTCGAGGAATACCCTGCAATGAGTTTGCTCAGCGCGCGGACTGTCGATTACCGCATCGATCGGATTCCGATCCTCGACGGCATCGATTTCCACGTCGAAACCGGGGAACTGATAGGCCTGATAGGGCCCAACGGCGCCGGCAAGAGCAGTCTGCTGCGTCTGCTGACCGGGATCACGATACCGGATCGCGGCGAGGTTTACCTCGATGGCGAGCCGCTGTCGAAAATTTCCCTGCAGCAACGCGCCCGCAGCCTCGGTTACCTGGTGCAGGGCGCCGAGGCCCACTGGCCATTCAGCGTCGAGAAAGTCGTCGGCCTGGGGCGCATGCCCTACCAGAAATGGTGGCAGCGACCGGGCCGGGAGGACCAGCTCAAGATCGAGCAGGCGATGATAAAAACCGAGACCCTGGCTTACCGTAACCGCATCGTGACGACGCTCTCGGGGGGCGAGCAAACCCTGGTCATGCTGGCCCGGATTTTCGCCACCGAAAACCAGGTTATTCTGGCCGACGAACCGGTCGCGGCGCTCGATCCCTACCATCAGCTACACGTCATGGAAATCCTGCGCCAGCACGCCAGCGAACAACGCGCCGCGGTGGTGGTTCTGCATGATTTAAGCCTGGCGGCGCGTTTTTGCGATCGGCTTTACCTGTTGAGCCATGGCAGGCTCGATTGCAGTGGGCCGGCTGGCGAAGTGCTGACCACTGACAATATCGCGCGGGTTTACGGCGTCGACAGCCGTATCGAGTGCAGCGAGCAAGGCGTCAGCGTGATCCCGCTAACGCGGATTAGCGAGCATCATCCCTAGCGCTAGAAGTACCGGGCAAGTTGCGCGAAGATCGATTCGTCGAGCGCAAGCGGGCGGTCGGCGATGCCAGAATCGGTACCGCCGAATTCGCTGCCGTTGTCGCCCCATGGCAGGTTGAGCGCCAGCAGCAGCTGCAGGTCCTGCTGCAGGTCGTGCCGGCTGAAAATCTGTAGCAGCCGTGAATTGTCGTCGAGGTTGTTGAACAGAGTCGCCGTCAGCACCCATAGCGGGGCCAGCTCGACGCTCAGCGCCGCGGCTAGATAGTTTTCGCCAGCTGTGAACAATTCGCCGCGCTGCAGGCGCTGCAGCAGTTCGGGCCTGCCGGCGAGCGCCTGCGGTCCGTAGTTGCCGTCGTCGATGCCGAAGCCATTGTGAAAATACTCGATGGTTGCGCTCAGGTTTTTGTCCCGCGCAATCCACGAGTACGACCAGTTTAATACCGCGCTGCTAAAGCGGTCGGCGCCGGTGTCGGTCACCAGGATATCGCTACGCCAGATCGCACCGGCGAGATCCAGCGCAGCGCCCAGCGCGACCACTGCCGAGTCGTAATGCTCGGCCGCGAGCAGATCGAATTCGGCCAGGTCCGTAAAGCCGTGGTATTTCAACGCGATACTCGATACCTCGGCCCCGATGTCGCCGTCGGCGTCGCGCCGGCCCACCCATACCGCCTGCAGATCGTCTCCGGAATCCAGCAGGTATTGCGCGTACAGCATGTCGTCCCCGGTCTTGTATTCGGTGTCGATAGCGGCCGGATCGAACGGATTGAAAAAATCGACCGGGTTGTATATCAGGCCGTTGCCCCAGGAGACCGCCTGCCGGCCGATGCTGAAAACCGACTTGTCCGAGGCGTGGCTCAGGAAGAGGCGATCCAGCCGATGCGTAATAACGCGGTCATCGCGGGTGCTGATGCGATGGGTTAAATCGAATACTCTGCGGTCGTCGTCGGGCAAGGTGGCACCGCCGAAACCCGGGAGTGAAGTTTGCTGCTGCGGTTCGAGCAGGTCTCCGCGTCGCGCCAGCAACTGGTAGTCGGCATGCCAGGTCCAGCCGTTGACGCGGTCGGAAAAATTGGCACGCAGATCGACGCCGGTGTCACGCAAGGGGTCGTCGCCGAAATCGCGCAACAGGCTGTCGTCCGGTAAGCTGGTCGAAGTCGCCTGCAGTTTCGCATGGCCGCGCGTGTCCAGCGCCGAGGCGCCGCAGGAAATGGAAAAAACCAGAATCGCCATTCCCGCGCAAGCGGGAATCCTGTAGTGCTGGCGCTGCCGCAGGATCACGGATAATTGCTGCGCAAATTCGGGGATGGCAGCGGTGGACATTGGACTGGATACCGGCTTGCGCCGGAATGACAGATGGTGCGACGAGCTCCCTGCTATCGCGGGGACGACGCCTGGCAACGTCGAATTATTGCGGCGCATCGCTGATGATCTTCCCGTCCCGCATCTTGATCAGTCGTCTCGCGTAGCTCATCACGCGCTTGTCGTGGGTTGCGATCACAAAGGTAATCCTGTGATGCCGGTTCAATTCGGAAAAGAGTCCCATCAGGTGCTCCGAGGATACGCTGTCGAGATTGGCGGTGGGCTCGTCGGCCAGCACCAGGTCGGGTTGCGACACGATAGCGCGCGCTACCGCGACGCGCTGCTGCTGGCCGCCCGAAAGCTGCGCCGGCCTGCGGTCTTCCATGCCATCTAGCCCCACCTCCTCGAGGATGGCTCGCGCCTTGCGCGCGCGCTCTACGGCGGGCACTCCCTGCACCTGCATGACAAACTCGACATTCTCCTGCGCGCTGAGGACGGGTATCAGGTTGTAGGCCTGAAACACGAAGCCGATGTGTCGCAGGCGCATATCGGCAAGCGCTCCCCGGTCGAGCTGATCGATGCGCATATCACCCATGCGAATTTCACCGCTGTCGGGTGTGTCTAGCCCGCCGATGGCGTTCAGCAGCGTGGTTTTACCAGATCCCGACGGACCCGACAGGCAAACGAATTCGCCTGCGTCGATATCGATGTCAACTTGGTCCAGGCCGGTGATGACTTCGTCCCCCTGGCGAAAGGTTTTGCAGAGTTGGTGACAGTGAATAGCGCTCATTTGATTCAGGTCAGATTGTGTTCAGGGCCCTTACCGGGTCGAGCCTGGCGGCGCGCCAGGCGGGCAGTATGCTGGTCAGAACGCCGAGAATAATGACGACCGTATTGGCCAGCACCATGTCGTGCAGGGTCAGGTTCGGGTAGAGCATGCTGCTCGCGCCCATCATTGCCATGCCCTCGGCAACCACAGAAATATCGAGCCCGCTCTCCAGCGGTTTAACCGTGATATACGCCAGCAGGTTGCCGATGACGAGCCCGATTAGCAGCAGTAGCAACGACTCGAGCAGGATCTGCGATACGATCAAACCCGGGCGCATACCGAGTGCCTGGATCAGGCCTATTTCGCGCACGCGTTCGAATACGGACATCACCAGGGTGTTGGCCAGGCCAAAGGACAGGGCCAGGAAAATAATAATCACCCACACCAGCACGAAGCCATCCATCATGTTGATCATAGAGGCCAGGTAAGTATCGATTTCATACCAGGCCTTGACCTCGCTTCCGGCAGGCGCCGCCTGCCGGATACGCTGATATAGATTTTCGATTTCGCGGTAATCGTCATCGACCAGCACGATTTGCGACACCCGCCCTTCGATGCGCAGTAATTCCTGCAGCGTGTCTTTCGCCGCATAGACGTCGAACTGTTCGACACCCGGCAGCCTGGTGCGGTAAATGCCGACGATGCGAAAGCCCCGCTCGCTGATATTGTTCTCTGGATCCTGGCTCATCAGGACGACGCGCTTGCCGAGGCGCGTTTCCAGTCGTTCCGCGAGCTTGGCGTCGATAACGATGCCGTCGTCCTGGTTCGATTGCAGGAAACGGCCCTCGATGACCCGGGCCGGAATTCCGGTGATGTCGGGTTCGGCGTCGGGCTCAACCCCGAGCAGGGTGACGCCGCGACTTTCGCGTTCGCTGGCGATTACCGCCGGCACCTTGATGCGCGTAGCCCAGCGCTTCAGGCCGGGCTGGTTCAACGCGGCGAGCAATTCACCCTGCGGCTCCGGGATGTTATTGACGACGCTGGGGTCGTCGAGAAATTCGGGATGCTGGATCTGTATCTGTCCCGGCAGGTTGCGAATTCCCTGGTCGAGCATGTCGTCGACCATGCCGCGCATCAGCGCGGTCATGAAAATCATCGCCCAGACGCCGATGGAAATCGCGCCGAGCATGATCAGGGTACGGCGGTGGTTACGCCACAGGTTTCGCCAGGACAGCGTCAGCAGGGTCGCGAAATACAGCTTGAACACGGTCATTTCACGCTGCCCTCATGGCTTCGATCGGCAATAGCAGGTAAAGCCGCGTCGCGGGGTATATCGCCGCGAGCAGGCTACCGAGCGCGACGACACCGGGCCCCAGGGTCAGCGAAATCGCCGATATCGCCGGGTACATTCGATCCGGCAGGTTGAACTTGACCGCCATCTCCTCCATCCCGGGGTAGGAAAATCCGGCCTCGCTGAAATACCAGGTAATCAGCGCGCCGGCGACGATACCCATGATCAGTCCGACCCCGGCCATCAGCCCGGTTTCGAGCAGCACCAGCCGCGACAGCCGCGACGGCTTCAAGCCGAGCGCCATCATCGTGCCGAATTCGCGGGTACGCTCGAGTACCGACATCAGTTGCGTATTGAGCACGCTGAAGGCAACCAGCACGATCAGCACGAGGTACATGAACCAGGCGCTGGTCATATCGGCCTGTATCGCCTGTTTCAAGCCCGGCTGCAACGCGTCCCAGTCGCGTATCGCGACGTCATCACCGACGCTCTCGAGGTTCGAGATTCTTTGGTTCAGTCGATCGACATCCTCGATATGCCGCGCGCGAATAACGATGGCGTGGCCATGCCCCTGCATCGCGAATATATCCTGGAAATAGCCCAGGTTGATCTGCGCCATATAACGGTCGAGCTCGGGAAAACCCGATTCGAAGATACCGACTATGCGCACCAGGCCGGCGGCGAAGGAATCGTCGTAGCCACTGCCGAGGAAGGTCAGCTCGTCGCCGATATCGACCTTGAGGTTGCGCGCCAGCACCGAGCCGATAACAATTTCCGCGGACGCGGCGGGAGCGAGGTAACGCCCCTGCCTGACCAGGCCGGGGAGGGTTGAGACCAGGGGTTCGTGATCCGCGTCGACACCGATGATCTGCAGGCCGTAGGAGCGATCGTTGCTGGATACGAGCGCGAACCCGGCGGCACGGGCGCTAATGCTAGACAGGCCGATCTCGTCGCGCAGTCGCTGCGCGGTGGCGACGGCGCCAGGCAGTGCGTAGCGCATCTTCGGGTCATCCAGGTAGCGCGGGTGCTGCAGCTGGATATGACCCGAGAAAGCCTGCAGGGTGTTGTCGATCATCATGTCGTAGCTGCCGAACTGCAGCGACATCGAGAACACCAGCAACGTGTTCGAGAAAATCATCGCGCCGATCGTGAGCCAGGTGCGTCGACCGTGTCGCCACAGATTGCGCCAGGCCATGCGCAGGGTCACGTTGATCACGGGCGCGGATTCCGCAGGCTCGACAGGGTGAACAGGTTGGCACCCAGCTCGACGTCGAAGTCGATGTCGTCGACGATCATTTCGGTCCATTCACCGGGGGTATCGACTTTTTGCATGCGCATGCGCGTTGCGATGCTGCGCTCGTCCATGATCGCTATTTCGGTCGTTTTCATCACCTTGACCAGGATATCGTCCTGGTCCCAGAACTCCTGGCGTAGCATCACGTAATCGTCGCGGATGACGACGATTTCCTTGCCCCAGACCACGGCGGCCTCCTCGTGGGGAATCGATTCGATCGTGTACTGGACATGCTCGCCAGTGGTTTCGGTTTTCAGCAGACGGTGATCGTACTGGTCGATGATGTCGGTCGATTTGCTGATGTCCTTGTTGGAAAAATCGCTACCCATCCAGCTCTGGTTCATCATCGACGATGGCACTTTCAGGATGCGGTTGATCTTCGGCGAAAAAGTCCACATGTCCTGGTCCTTGACCAGCGTGCCGTTGCCGGCGTCGCGTTTAGGCTCGGTGACGCGCACCAGCGACAGCTTGTCGCCCTCGGTCCAGGCGCGCATCGAAAAGCGGCGTTCCCAGTCGCTGCGATGAATAATCATGGTCATCTCGGAATAGGACGTGATTCCGCGCCAGTGTTCCATCGCCGCGCGAATCAGGTCGCGCGGATCGGGATTGACGGCTTCCGCCGCGCCAGCCGCAGTCGGCGCCAGCGTCAGGCCCAGCCACAACAGGCCGGCCCGGCAAAAGACTCCGATCAATTTCCTTGCAGTCGCCATTGCGAATAGTTCTCCCTGCCGGTGATCGCGTTGTTGGACAGTCCTGTTGCGATAATATCATTATGGCGTGACGATATTTACCGACGCTCAACGGGACCTTGCCTTTTTCACAGTCTAAGCGGTTGCGGTGCACGCGGACATTGAGCCAGATCAATCCATGTTGGTCCCGTTACTGCTAGATTTTATGGCCTGCGCGAGTATATTGATAAAAATTCCAGCCGAGGGCCACATAACGATGAGCAACGACGTCAAGAACAACCTGAAAAGCCAGTCCACCTGGATGCGTGGATTGTACATGCTGTTGTATATCATTTTCTCCCGGCTCGCCGAAATTGTGCTGGGATTCATCATCCTGTTTCAGTTTCTGCTCAAGCTGTTTACCGGCGAGACCAACGAGCGTCTGCTGAAACTGGGACAGGGAATCAGCACCTACATATATCAAACCCTGCAGTTCCTGACCTTTAATTCCGAATACCATCCCTATCCGTTCGGCGCCTGGCCGAAGGGCGAACCCAGGCCGGCCAAACTGGAGAACCAGGGTGACAGCAACGACGCCTGACCGGTCTCTGCCATGCCTTTACCGGATAACCCTCCACTGGATTCTCGGAATTGTACTGATCCTTCCCTGCGCTGCGCCGGCCGCGATGGATGCGGCCGACAGCGTGACCGCGCGCGGCAGCATCGATGACGATTACTATGCGGCGGGCGGTACCGTCGACATCGACGCCGACGTTGCCGGCGACGTCATCGTCGCGGGCGGTGAACTCTATATCGGGCACCGCGTCGCGGGGGACGTCATCGCCGCGGGCGGCACCCTGAAGATTCGCGGGATCGTAGAAGACGACGTGCGCGTCACCGGAGGTGAACTCGTCATCGATGCAAGCATCGGCGACGACCTCGCCGCGAGCGGCGGTTCCATTACGCTGTCCCCGGCGGCGACGGTCGGAGGAAACGCCTGGATTGCCGGCGGCGAAGTGCTGGTCGCGGGTACCGTTGCCGGCAGCCTCAAGGTGGTCGGCGGCGATATTCGACTTTCGGGCAGGGTGCGCGGCGATGTCGAACTCGAGGGCGGCGATATTCAGATCCTCGAATCCGCGCGCATCGACGGAAACCTGCTGTTTCGCGGGCGGCCTCCGGCGACGACCAATTTCGACGCGCAGGTCGGTGGGCAGATCAGCTACGAGGCCGCTGAATCGGATTACGACGACCACGGCTTCGGCCTGTTCTTTTCGATCACGCTGGTGGTCGCGAGCATCCTGTTTTATCTGCTGTTTCCGCATTATACGGTTGCTTCGGTACGGCGCATCCGCGCCGATCCGTTTACCAGCCTCGGGCTTGGTTTTATTTTCGTGGTGGCGACACCGGTGGCTGCCCTGTTCGCGATGATTATCGTGCTCGGCCTGTGGGTGGGGTTGAGCGTGCTGGCGCTCTACTGCGTCGCGTTGCTGTGCGGTTTCCTGATCGGCTGTTTTTTTCTGGCCGATCGCGGCGCGGCATTATTCAGGCAGGATCTCTCGTCGCGCGCGCGCCGCCTGATTTCGGTCACCGTTACGATCTTCGTGCTCGGGCTGGTGCAGACGATCCCGCTGCTCGGCGGCCTGTTGCTGTTTATCCTGTTACTGTTCGGTCTCGGTGCCGGCCTGGTGCAGCTGCGCTACGTCTATCGACCGCCCGCCGCCTCGTCGTAGAAGGTTTCGCATTCCGCCTCGCGCCCTCGCACGACACGCTTGCCCTTCAAGCTGCCATGGGTTTCGGTGACCACGGTGTGCTGCCCTTCGCGGTGATGGTCGTCGTAAAAATAGATAACCACCCAGTCGTGAACCCGTTTCAGGCTGTGGGCGCGCGCGGTATTTGAATAAAGCACGGTAAAATGCAAGCCCTCGTGCGTCGTATGCAGGATAGGCAGCCAGGCCTTGTTGTCCGGGTTGAAACGTTTCGGCGCGATCATCGGCAGCTGTCCCGCGCCGGCTCTGCGCCGGTACACCTCGTCGACTTTCAATAACAGGCGGATATCGGGGTTGACGCTGTCGTGGCGTGCCTCCCGGAGCTTGCGGCGCTGATCGTCGAGGTGTTTCTGCAGCCAGGCTTCGATCGCCTCGCGACGCTTACGGCCCACCCCGTCGACTTTTTCGAGCTGGCCATCGCGCACCGCATTTTCGAGCGCCTCGAGACTGTCGACATGCAGCGTATCGTGGATGCGCTCCGCGAGCGCCCTGCCCACGGTCGGAATCGAGCGGAATAATTCGACCGGGTCGGCCGCGCCTTTCAGGTTTTCCAGACGCGACATGCGTCCCGTCGCGACGTACTCGTAAATCGAGCGCGCGATGCCCTCGCCGATACCCGGCAGCGCGACGAGGCCCTCGATCCCCTCAGCCTGCATCAGGTCGGCGACGCTACGCGGCAGGCTGTCGAGCGTGTCCGCAGCGTGCAGGTAGGCGTTGACGCGAAACGGATTCGCCTTTTGCGCCCTGAGTAATCCCGCTATCGCGCGCAGCTTGTCGGCTATTTCGTGATTCAGGGCCTGCATGGCGCTAGAACTCCGATCGGCTTGAAGGCAACATCTGCAGCCATTATATCGGTGGCGATCGAAAAAAAAGCTTGATCTGTATCATCGATATGCGCGATAACGCCGGTTTTCGATCAGCGGAAGCGATGCGATGAAATTACGCTATACCCGGCGCTGTCCATTTGCACAGCGCGCCGGAAGGCGCTGATGCACAAGGGCGTCGACATCGAGTAGGTCGGGATCGACCCCCACGATTAGGCGATCGATGTGAATAATATAATCTCCCCGAAGCCCCCATATTGCGTCGCATTGGTTTATCATTCACTGGCACGGGCCAGCCGGTCATAACGAATAAAAAAATGGGCCCCATCCACCAGAGTAACTGCCTGTAAAGGGAATCGAAATGAATTTGGCGACAAAAATAAACCTGGTACTGGGAGTTACCTTCGTGCTCGCCCTGGCGGTTGTCGGCGTCAATTCCTACCTGTTGACCCGGGACAACGCATTGCAGCAGGTGACCGACCAGGCCGAGCTGATCATGCAGCAGGCGCTCGCGGTGCGCAGTTACACGGTCAACGAAGTTCGACCGCTGCTCGGCCAGCTGGGCGACGCAGGCTTCCACCCGCAGACCGTGCCCGCTTACGCGGCGACGCAGACGGCCAACCTGGTCGCAAAGGAACGCCCGGATTTCAGTTACAAGGAAGCCGTTTTCAACCCGACCAATCCGCGCGACCGGGCAACCGCTATCGAGGAAAGGATCATCGATCGATTCATTGCCGATCCGGACCTGACCAAGCTGGTAGGCACCGAGGAAATCAACGGCGTCGAGTCGCTTTACATTTCCTACCCGATCCGCATTACCAATCCCGGTTGCCTGGCCTGCCACAGCACCCCCGAAAAGGCGCCCGCGGCGATGCGCGCCATTTATGGCGACGACGGTGGTTTCGGCTGGAGACTCAACCAAATCGTCGGTACACAGATGGTGGTAGTGCCCTATACCCTGCCGGCCCAGCTCGCGCAGAAAACCTTTATCAGCTTCATCCTGTCGTTGGCGATCATATTCGTCATCCTGTTTGTCGCCATAAACGTTACCATTCGCAGGCTGGTGCTGAAGCCGGTGAGGCGAATCACGCGGATGGCGGACGAGGTCAGCAAGGGTAACCTGCGCGACGCGGAACTCAAGGTCAGCGGGAAAGACGAGATCGCGGATATGCTGACCGCTTTCAACCGGATGCGGCGCAGCGTCATCAAGATCGTGCAAATGATGCGCCGGATGCAGGCCGAGGCCAAGGCAAAGGCCCGGCCCAAAACCTGACGATGTTCGATGTGTCGCTGCGGCTGCTGTGTTCGACTAAATCGGGAACACTGTCGCGCGTTATCCGGGAGCTGAACCTGGTCGGGCTGCGATATCGAAGCCACCGGATCGAAACCAGCACGAAGCGTTCGCTTATCTCCATCAGCGCGACCGGCGATCTGAACTGCAGCCTGGAAAGTCTGGAAGGACTATTCGCGGGTTTCCCCGAGGTCATAGAGGTCGAGGAACTCCGAGTTACGCGAGACGGCAAGAGCGTCACGGAGTTCAGGACCCGGGTTTCAGAAATCCATATCTCGTCGGACGAGCATTTATCGCCCGCCGTTATCCTCGCCGCCGAGAAACGACTCTCCGATATACTCGGACCCGTGGCCTCGGTAATCGTCGAGGCGGTTGCGCACAACTGCGCCAGTGCCGGTGAACTCTACACGCGGCTCGCCGATGAGCTGGACACTAAGGAGGAGCGTGATTACTTTCTGTCGATCGTCGACGACATTCGCTAGCCGCTGATTTAACCGGGAATCATGTGTGGTAGTAGCCGCTGGTTAATTCTCGATTCAGGTAAACTGCTGTATCCTCGGTTATCACTAGATTTTGGGGCGATACGCGCCGATGGAGAAAAACGAGGCATTCGACCTGGAAGCCATGTTCGACCGGCTGCATAACCGCCGCGAGTTTCTGCAGCTGCTCGGCAGGGGTCTGGGTTATGGAGCGCTCGCGACGCTGCTGCCCGCCTGCGGCGGCGGCAGTACGAACGCGACGGATGACGACGCGCCACCCATCGCGCCGACGATACCGAAACCAGACCCCGAGTACACCGTGCTCAAGCGCAGCAGCTTCGGCCCGCACCGCGACGAGCTGGCGTCGATCCGGACGCTCGGCATCGACGCCTACCTGGAGCAGCAGCTCGATCATCTGGCGATCGACGAATCCGCGCTCGAGGCCGAAATCGCGCTGCGTTTTCCGCTCACGTTAAAAACACCCCCGGAGTTGCTCGCCGGCTTTCCCGACAATATATTCGACGTCGCGACGCAGATGATCGCTGCGGCCCAGTACCGGCAGATGTTCAGCAGGCGTCAACTGTTCGAGATCATGGTCGAGTTCTGGAGCGACCATTTCAACATCCAGCTGGTTAACGGACTCGGTCCGACATTGAAACCGCTCGACGACCGCGCGGTAATCCGCGCTCACGCGCTCGGTAATTTTCGCGAGCTGTTGCACGCCTCGGCCAAGAGCACGGCGATGCTGTTCTACCTCGACAACTTTTTTAACCAGGCGATCGCGCCGAACGAAAATTACGCGCGCGAATTGATGGAGCTGCACACACTGGGTGTCGACGGCGGTTACACCGAAAACGACGTCAAGGAAGTCGCGCGCTGCTTCACCGGCTGGACGCTGCGGCTTCCTGGCGATCCACTCGGCGATTACGGCGACTACGTCTTCGTCCAGGCAATACATGACGATCAACCGAAAGCGGTGCTTGGGAATGCCATTCTTGGTGGCGATCAAAGCGATGGTGAGCAGGTGCTCGACATCCTTGCGGCGCATCCTGCGACGGCTAACTTCATCGCCACCAAGCTGTGCCGGCGATTTATCGGTGATAGGCCACCGCAGGCGGCCATCGACGCTGTCGCCAACGCTTTTACGACATCGCATGGCGACATCAAGAATACGCTGCGCGCATTGTTCGCGACCGCGGCGTTTGTCGATAGCGGCGATCACAAGTTTACCCGGCCGAGCGAATACCTCGCCGCGCTGGTGCGCGCGCTAGCGCCAGATACGCCCCGGGTTCCCTACCCTCCCGCCAAATCGCAGTTCTGGTTCTACGCCCAGAGCATACTCGGACAACTGCCATTTTACTGGCCCACGCCGGACGGATACCCGGACCTGCAGAGTTACTGGGCGAGCACCGGCGGCTTGCTGAACCGCTGGCGCCTCTCGTTTCTGAGTTTCGCCGGCATCATCCCGGGCGTCGATGTTATCCAGGTCGACTACGCGGCGATGCTGAATGGCGCCGATACGATCAACGGCATCGTAGACGCGATCATCGACGCGGTACTGATGCGGCCGCTGAACGGTGACGATCGCGCGCTCATCGTGCAATGGCTCGAGGGTGAGCTGGGTGCGGGCGCTGACGAGGAATTGACGACCGCGCCGCCCGAGCTGGCCGCGGCGCTGATCGCCGCGGTGCTGGTGAGTTCGGCATATTTTCATTTGCGCTAGGAGTAACAGTGACGACCGCGAACAAGATAGCCGCCCACCCGACGATCCCCGGGGACCGAGATATCCTGGTCTGTATTTTCCAGCGTGGCGCCGCCGACGGCCTTAACGCCGTGGTGCCTTACTTCGATGGCGATTACTACACGCAGCGCGGTTCGATCGCCGTTGTGGCGCCGACGGGCAGCGGTGATCCCAGGTACCTGACGCCCGAGTACGCGTTGCATCCGGCGCTGTTGCCGCTGAAACCGATATTTGACGGTAATGATCTCGCGCTGGTGCACGCAACCGGCATGCCTCACCAGATACGCTCCCATTTTTCCGCGCAAAACCTGGTCGAGCGCGGCGTCGTCGAGAAGACCGGCCCCATTACCGGATGGCTCGGCCGCCATCTCGCGCTGAGCCCGCCGGCTTCGAGCTCGGCGTTTCGGGCGATCTCGATCAGCGGCAACGTTCCGGTCACGCTTTCAGGTGCCGTCGAGCCGCTGGCGATCGATAAGCTTGACGATTTCGGATTCGAACAGGATATTCTCGACTCCGGCTACCCGCAGGTGCTTGCGAATCTGTTCCACGGGGGGGTTCCCTTCGCGGGCCCGGCCAACGCCGCGCTGGCGGCGATGGGGGAACTGCAGGCTGCAGATCTGGCTTCGATTACACCCGATAACGGAGCGGTCTATCCCAATAGCCCGCTCGGAACCAGGCTGTTGCAGGCGGCGCAATTGATCAAGTCGGTTCTGCCGGTCGAGGTAGTTTGCATCGATTCGGACGGCTGGGACCACCATGAAAGCCTGCCGACCTACATCGCCCTGTCTTTGAGCGATCTCGCGCTATCGTTGAAAGCGTTTTACGACGATATCGGTGCGGGTCTGGGGACCGGGACCGGTATGGACCGTGTCACGGTGCTGGTCTACACCGAATTCGGTCGGCGCATCGCCAAAAACGGCTCCGACGGCACCGATCACGGCACCGCGAGCCTCGCCTACCTGATGGGCGGCGGCGTCAACGGCGGCCAGGTCATCAGCGACTGGCCGGGTCTGGTGATAGATCCGGATATCCCTGCCACCGAGGATCTGCAGATCACCACGGACCTGCGTACGGTGATCACCGAGCTTCTAAACAAGCGACTCGGCGGCACCGATGTCGGTATGGTGTTCCCGGGCTTTGCCGGTCCCCACAGCGCCGACGCGTTTTGGCCCTGAGCCCCGGGATTGCCCAATAGTCTGCATTAAACCTTGATCTTCGACAGGCGTTTTTCTTGTGCAGAAACTTCGCCATGGATATGATGCTTGGTCCGAAACCCAGGACTTGCGAGGATTGTCATGAAAGTTTGCGTACTCGGCGCCGCCGGCGGCATCGGCCAGCCGTTATCCCTGTTACTCAAGTTGCAGCTACCCGCCGCCAGCGAGCTCGCGCTGTACGATGTGGCGCCCTTTACACCCGGCGTCGCGGTAGATCTCAGCCATATTCCGACCGACGTCTGTGTGACCGGCTACGTCGGTGACGACGTCGAAGCCGCGATGAAAGACGCCGATATCGTCGTCATACCAGCCGGCGTGCCGCGCAAGCCCGGCATGACCCGCGACGACCTGTTCAACGTCAACGCCGGAATCGTCAAGAACCTGGTCGGCACCGGCAGCAAGGCCTGCCCCAACGCCTGCTTCGCGATCGTGACCAACCCGGTCAATTCCACCGTGCCGATCGCGGCCGAGGTGCTCAAGGCCGCCGGGGTATACGACAAGCGCAGGCTGTTCGGGGTTACCACGCTAGACGTGATTCGCTCCAATACTTTCGTCGCGCAAATTGCTGGCAAGAGCACCGCTGAAGTCAACGTCAACGTCATCGGTGGACATAGCGGCGTTACGATACTGCCGTTGCTGTCCAGCATTTCCGGTGTCAAGCTGAGCCAGGCCGATATCGAGGCGCTAACCCCGCGCATCCAGGAGGCCGGCACCGAAGTGGTCGAGGCCAAGGCGGGCGCCGGGTCGGCGACCCTGTCGATGGCGCATGCCGCGACGCGTTTTACGATGTCGCTGGTGGCCGCGTTGAACGGTGAATCGGTGACCGAGTGCTGCTACGTGCAGGTCGGTGACGATAGCATGAGCTTTCACGCGCAGCCGGTGGTGCTCGGCAGGCATGGCGTCGATTCGATCCCGGACTTGCCGCCGCTCAGCGACTACGAACAGAAACTGCGCGACGAAATGCGCGATATCCTCGACGGCAATATCAAAAAGGGTATCGAGTTCGCCAACGCGAAATAGCCGGAATTTCTCGCGACTGGGGAAAGGCAGCAGTTGGTGCCGTAAATATTTCCGGTTATCCCGGGTGCGCGCCGGCCCCGGGTTACCGGATAGTCATAATTTTGAACTATAATCGGCGCCGTGGGCTCAAATGAAAAAGCCGAGGGAGCGCGCAATGCAGGCCTCAGATATCCACTTCGAAACCACCGAATTTCTGGATTCCAGCGGGAAGTTGCTGCGGCCGTTGCCCGCTATGCTGTCGTCGCGCGATCAGCTGGTCGAGCTTTACCGGGTCATGGTGCAGACCCGCGTCTTCGACCGCGCCGCGATCAACCTGCAACGTACCGGCGAGATGGGAACCTACCCGTCGAACGAAGGCCAGGAGGCAATCGGCGCAGGGATTGGATACGCGATGCAGGACGACGACGTGCTGGTGCCTTACTACCGCGATATCGCCACGCAGATACAGCGCGGCGTGCTACTCGAGGAAATCCTGCGCTACTGGGGCGGTGACGAATGGGGCATGCATTTCCGACACCAGGCGGAGGATTTTCCGGTCAGCGTACCGATCGCCACCCAGGCCTGCCATGCGGTCGGAATCGGCTACGCGATCAGGTATCGCCAGCAGGCGCGTGCGGTCGTCACCACCTGCGGCGACGGCGCGACCTCGAAAGGCGACTTCTACGAATCGATAAATATCGCCGGCGTGATGGGGTTGCCGGTAGTATTCGTCGTCAATAATAATCGCTGGGCAATCTCGGTGCCGCTGGAAAAACAGACTGCCGCTCCGACCATCGCGCACAAGGCCCTCGCGGCGGGTATCGATGGATACCGGGTCGACGGTAACGACGCGGTCGCGATGGTGCAGGTCATGAGCGACGCCCTGCAGCAGGCGCGCGCCCATCGTCGCCCGAGTATCGTCGAGGCGCTGAGCTACCGGCTCGGCGATCACACCACCGCCGACGATGCCAACCGTTACCGCCCGCGCGAGGAACTCGAAGCGGCGCGAGCGCTGGAACCACTGATTCGATACAAGGCCTATTTGCAGGCCGGGCATGACTGGAGCGATGACGACGACGAGAGCCTGTACGCGGACTGCGTTGCCGAGGCCCGGAGCGCGATAGAGGTTTACCGCGCTTTTCCTCCGCAACCCGCCGGCGAATTCTTCGATTATATGTATGCCCGTCCGACCGCCGACCTCGAAAAGCAGAAGCAGGAATGGCTCACCCAGGTGAAGCGCCATGGCTGAATGGACGTTGCTGGAAGGTGTCAACCGGGCCTTCGCATCGGAAATGAGGCGCGACGCGAACGTTATCGTGCTCGGCGAAGACGTGGGCGTCAACGGTGGGGTGTTCCGCGCCACCGACGGCTTGCAGGATGAATTCGGGATCGAGAGGGTTATTGATACCCCGCTCGCCGAATCGGTTATCGTCGGCATGGCGATCGGCATGGCGGCGCAGGGCCTAAGGCCGATCGTCGAACTGCAGTTCATGGGATTCATTTACCCGGCCGTGGACCAGATCATCAACCACGCGTCACGTCTGCGCAACCGCACCCGCGGCCGCATCACCTGCCCGATGGTGATCCGCGCGCCGTTCGGTGGCGGTATCCACGCGCCCGAACATCATTCCGAAAGCACCGAGGCTCTGTTCGCGCATATGCCGGGCGTGCGCGTAGTAGTGCCGTCTTCGCCGGCGCGCGCCTACGGTTTGCTGCTGGCCGCGATTCGCGACCCGGACCCGGTGGTATTCCTCGAACCGAAGCGGGTATACCGCCTCGGCAAGCAGGAAGTCGAAGACAGCGGCGAGGCGCTGCCGCTCGATACCTGCTTCGTGCTGCGCGACGGCATCGATGTCACGCTGGTCAGCTGGGGCGCTTCGATCAAGGAAACCCTGGAAGCGGCCGCCGAGCTCGCGCGGGTCGGCGTCGACGCCGAGGTCATCGATGTCGCAACCCTGTCGCCGCTGGACATGGACACGATACTCGATTCGGTGGCGCGTACCGGGCGATGTGTCATCGTGCACGAGGCGGCGCGCAGCTGCGGAGTCGGCGCCGAGATTGCCGCGCGGCTCGCGGCCGAGGGCATTACCTCGTTGCTGGCGCCGGTATTGCGGGTCACCGGATTCGATACCGTGATGCCGCTTTATCGTTATGAAGATCAATATATGCCCGGGGTGCACCGCATTGTCGATGCGGTGCAGGAGGTAATGGGATACCGATGAATATATTTAAATTACCCGATCTGGGAGAAGGCCTGCCCGACGCGGAAATCGTCGAGTGGCATGTCAAACCGGGCGACGAGGTCAGCGAGGGCCAAACGCTGGTTTCGGTAGAAACCGCAAAGGCGATTATCGACGTGCCGTCACCACAGAGCGGACGCATCGCCAGGCTTTACGGCAAAGAGAGCGATGTCATCGACGTCGGCAGGCCGCTGGTCGCGTTCGGCGATGATATCGCGGAGCCTTCCGAGGCAAAGGCCAAGGATAGCGGCACCGTGGTTGGCGAGATGGAATCGACCGAGGATATTATTCCGGAAGCCGCGATCGGCCGGCATCACAGCAGCAGCACCATCAAGGCGACCCCGGCGGTGCGCGCGCTGGCGAATCGTATGGACGTCGAATTATCGATGGTGACCCCGAGCGGTCGGGACGGCGTCATTCTCGCCGACGACGTGCGCCGGGTCGCGCGTATTCTCGCCGAGCATGGTCCTATGGAGCCGCTGCGCGGCGTGCGCCGGGCGATGGCCAGGAACATGGCGCAGGCGCATGCCGAGGTTGCCCCGGCAACCCTGCTCGAGGACGCCGATATCACCGGGATAGCGGCGCGCTCCGATATCACGCCGCGGCTGATCCGTGCGCTGATCGCAGGTTGCAAGGCGGAGCCGTCGTTGAATGCCTGGTACGACGGCCACGCCAACGGTCGCCGCGTACTCGAACGGATTCACCTGGGGCTCGCTGTCGATGCGCCGCAGGGCCTGTTCGTGGCGGTATTGCTCGATATCCAGAATGACGACGATGACGCCATCGTCGCGCGGCTCGCCGAGCTGAAGGGAAAAATCAAGCAGCGTTCGCTGACGCCGGCCGAACTGCGCGGTTACAGCATCACGCTGTCGAATTACGGTGCGATCGCGGGGCGCTATGCGTCCCCGGTGGTGTTGCCACCGACGGTGGCCATACTGGGCGCGGGCAAGTCGCGCGACGAGGTCGTCGCGAGGGATGGCGAAATCGTGATCAGGCATATCCTACCGCTGGCGCTGACCTTCGATCATCGTGCGGTGACCGGCGGAGAGGCGGCGCGCTTCTTGAAAGCCGTGATTACGGACCTGGAGGCCTGAGCCTTGCGTTACCCGATTATATTACTGACTTGCCTGGCGCTGTTCGGATGCGCTTCCAAAAATCTCGACCAGCAGGATGCGGGGGTAATAACCAAACTCGGGATCGTTACCGCCAGGCAGGAAGTCAGCCGCGACGAAATCGAAAGCGATTCTCGCACCAGGACCAGCGTTTACGGATCGATTTCGTCGGGTGGCGGCGTATCGATCGGAATCGGCCTCATGTTCTCCCAGCTTTTTTCGGGCGGCCCGGGCGGACTTCCGCTGCGTTACGAGGTCGATTTCGAGGATGGCGGTCAGATCACCATCTACCATGATAGCCGGGATTTCGAAATCGGCGATTGCGTCGAAATTACCGTGCACCCGGACGAAGACAAGCATCCGCCGAAGATGAAGCGCAACAAGGGCGCCTGCCAGCCAGGTTAAATAACCTCGCTGGCGCTGCTCGCGGGGACGCGGAGAACTGCAGTGTTTGCTCTCGTCAGCGAGGATCGAAAAAGGCCAGTTCTGTGGGGCGTCGGCCTCAGAGATCCTTGACCAGGCGCAGCGCGTCGTAGACCGCCGCGTGGATATTGCGCGACGCGACCGCGTCGCCGATGCGAAACAATCTGAATTTTCCTTTCGAGTTACGCACCACCGCCTGCGGTCTGCCTTCGATTAGCGCATCGTAATCGACTTCGCCCAGGTTGCGCGATAGCGGCTTGAGCGCGAAGTAGACCTCGTCGAGCGGCAGCGTGCCGTGCTCGACGACGACCTGGTCGACGCTTCGCTCGCTGGTAAAATCGCCGTAGTCGCTGCCCAGCGTGACGCGGATCCTGCCGCCTTCCTGCGTCGCATGCAGCGCTCGTCGGCACAGCGTAAAGCGCACGTCCAGCGGCAGCAGCCTGCGCATGTACGGCGTCAGGTTGGTGCCGCCGATATCTGGCGCGATCTGGCGCTCGGGCGATACGTATTCCAGCCTCGCCCCGCTCTCCGCGATGATTTCGGCGGCCTGCATGCCCGGATGATCCGCGCCGTCGTCGAAGAGCAGTACGTCGGCCGCGGGTGCAACGTCGCCGGAAATGATATCTCGTGCCGAGACGACCAGTTCGTTGCCGCTCCTGAGCAGCTCGGTGTGCGGCAGGCCGCCGCTCGCGATGATCACGATATCCGGATTCTCGGCGATGATATCGTCGCTCTCGGCGTAGGTATTGAAGCGGAATTCGACGCCTGCCCTGTCGCACTGCTCGACGCGCCAGTCGATGATGCCGATCATTTCGCGCCGGCGCGGGGATCGCGTCATCAGGCGCACCTGCCCGCCCGGCTCGGGTGTTGCCTCGAACACGATAACCCGGTGGCCGCGCTCGGCCGCGACGCGCGCCGCTTCGAGGCCCGCGGGACCCGCGCCGACGACGACGATTTTTTGCGGATCGTCGCTGCGCGAGCCGATCTCGTGGGGCATCGTCGCCTCGCGCCCGGTGGCCGGGTTGTGGATGCATAGCGCCTCGCCGGCCAGGTAGATTCGATCCAGGCAGTAGGTGGCGCCGACGCAGGGGCGAATGTCCTGCTCGCGGCCCTCGATCAACTTCTGCACGATGAGCGGATCGGCGATATGCGCCCGCGCCATGCCCACCATGTCGAGCTTGCCGCTCGCGACCGCGTGCCTTGCGGTGGCGATATCGGCAATCCTGGCCGCGTGAAAAACCGGAAACTTCGTTTCCCTGCGCACTTCGCCGGCGAAGTCCAGGTGCGGCGACGAGGGCATGCCCTGCACCGGGATGACATCGGTCAACGCGGCGTCGGTATCGATGTGCCCGCGAATCACGTTGAGGAAATCGATCTGCCCGGTGGCGACCATGCGCCGCGCGATCTCGATCCCGACCTCGCGCGTAATACCGTTTTCCATTTGCTCGTCTACGACCAGCCGCAGACCGACGATGAAATCGGCGGGAACGCGTGCACGAATCGCGTCCAGAATCAGGTGGGTAAAGCGCAGCCGATTGTCGAGCGCACCGCCCCATTCGTCGTCGCGAAAATTGGTCACCGGCGACCAGAACTGGTCGATCAGATGCCCATAACACTGCAGCTCGATACCGTCGAGGCCGGCGGCCTGCATGTGTTCTGCGGCAAGCGCATAGTCGGCGACGATGCGCTCGATATCCCAGTCCTCGATGATCTTGGGGAAGGCGCGGTGCGCCGGCTCGCGCACTCCCGAAGGCGATAAGGTCGGCAGCCAGTCGGAATGATTCCAGTGCGCGCGGCGGCCGAGGTGGGTCAGCTGGATCATGACCTTGCAGTCATACTCGTGGCAGCTGTCGACGAGCTCGCGCATCCACGGCACCACGTCTTCGCGGTAGGCCAGTATATTACCGAAGGCCGGCGGACTGTCTTTCGATACCAGCGCCGATCCCGCCGTCATCGTCATCGCCAGACCGGCTCTGGCGCGCGTTGCGTGGTAAAGCCGGTAGCGTTCCTTCGGCATGCCGTCGTCGGTGTAAGCAGGTTCGTGGGCGGAAGTCATGAGCCTGTTCTTGAGCGTCAGGTGCTTCAGCTGAAACGGCTGCAGCAGGGGGTCGTTGCCGGTCATCGGGGTATCCGGGTCTGTGGAAAGCGAGGTCAATGGTAGCAGCTGCATCGAGCGCGCGGCAATTCCACTCGAGGATTTCGCCGCTGCTCCGGCAACGGCGGTTTCATGGTATTCTGCGTCGATGGACAAGGACAGGATTTCCGCAAACGAAAACATCGACGCCGCGCTGCGCCTGGACGGTGACCCTGTCAACGTCAGGGCGTTTTACGAGGACTGGGCCGCTAACTACGACCAGGATATCACGCTGGCCGAGTACTCGGGCCCGATCATCGCCGCGAGATTGCTGCAGCGGCACCTGCCCGACCCGGCGGCGAGGCTGCTGGATGCCGGTTGCGGCACCGGGCTGGTCGGCAGCGAGCTGCATGCGCTGGGGTACCGCGCTATCGAGGGCTTCGACCTGTCCGAGTCGATGGCCGAGCGCGCGCGCGCAGGCGGTGCCTACCGCCAGCTGCTCGGCGGCATCGACATGATGCAGGCGGCGGATAGCTACGACGCGGATAGCTACGACGCGGTGCTGTCGGTCGGGGTTTTTACCCTCGGGCACGTGCCGCCGCAGGCCCTGCAGGTGCTGCTGGGCATGGCCCGACCGGGTGGATTACTCGTGGTGTCGACACGCACCCATTATTACGATCAGACCGGTTACCGGCAGCTAGTCGATCGGCTTATCTCGGAAAAGCGGATGACGCTGGTCGAAGCGGTCATGGACGCGCCCTATAACAAAGACGGCGAGGGCCACTACTGGGTGTTCAGGAAGTCGGCTTGACCGGATTTCGATTCGCTCCGCGGAATCTTACCCGACGGAAACACGAATCCCGGATTGAACCGTAACCACGATTTGAGTTAAATAGTCGGCACCGCGCGTCATACTATCGTCAGAGAGGTTTGTCTCATGCCGTCCAAGCAACTGAATGTCATCAGCCATTGCGAAAAATCGCCATGGTTCTCCTGCACCTGGAACGAAGACGCAGTTTACGGCGAATACGCTGGCCGTCTGGTGCTGCTGTCGCTCGGCAACGATACCGCCACGGAGTACTGGACGCTGCGCAAGGCGGTCGGGTTATTCGACGTGCCCGAACGTCCGCTCGAGATCCGTGGCAGGGATGCGGTCAGGTTTCTGAACCGGATGTTTACGCGCCCGGTGGATACGTTGCAGGTCGGTCGCGGCCGTTACGCCCTGCTTTGTCACCAGGGCGGCGGCATGGTCTGCGACGGCATCCTGTTCAAGCTCGCCGACGACCGCTTCTGGTATGTACATGCCGACAACGACGTCTACCTGTGGCTGGTCGCCCATGCGCACGATTTCGCGGTCGAAATTCATGACCCTCGCTCCTGGGTGCTGCAGGTCCAGGGCCCGAAATCGTTGGACGTGCTGGCGAACGCCTGCGACGGCGGCGCTCCGACGGAGTTCCGCTACTTCGATGCATTCCAGGGCCACATGGGCGGACAGCCGGTGCTGGTCAGCCGCACCGGCTGGACCGCGGAACTCGGCTTCGAAGTCTATAACATGGCCCCCGACGTCGACGGCCCGGCACTGTGGCATCACCTGCTCGCGGCCGGCGCCGATTACGGCATCAGGGGTTGCAGCCAGCTGTCGATGAACATTCGCCGCATCGAGGCGGGTATCCTGAATTATCCGACCGATATGGACTGGAGCACCACGCCCTACGACATGGGCCTGGGCATGTTCGTCGATCTCGAGGCCGGGGATTTTATCGGCCGTGATGCATTGTCGAGCGCCAGCACCGAGTCCCGTTTCACGGGCTTCAAGTGCGAGCCGGCGCAGATTCGTTTTGGCTCGGCGCTGATTTCCGGCAGCAGCGCCGTGGGCCGGGTCACGGCTTATGAAATATCGCCCTATCTCGAATGCGGGGTTGGATTCGCGCGCTTCGATACCCCGGGAGGCATGCGCGCGACCGGGCTCGTAATAGCGGACAGGGACGGCAGGGAATGCCCGGTCGAACTGGTGGACCTGCCATTTTACGATGCCGCCAAGAATATTCCGCGCGGATTAAAGCCAATCGACGGTGCGCTCTGGTGATCGCGGCTCATGCGAGCAGCGCTACGCCGGCGAGGTATTCGTGGAAATAAACCGCGGCCGCCGATAACGCCAGCGCCAGGATCGCGATCACGATATCCTGGCCCCAGCCGCCGGGTTTGTCGGGCTTGGTCCAGACGCCGTCACGGCGGTTGATGGTCAGCATCGAGACCAGGCACCATGCGCCCAGCACCGAGAATAGCAGCAGCGACCGGCTGTCGCCGTTCATCAGCAGGTGGGCGATCGCCCATAACAGCACGCCGCTGAGCTGCGGATGCCGAAGTACGCGCTTGACGCGTGTCGCCGGGAAGTTGGCGGCGACGAGCAGCGCGAAAGCGATCACGACGAGCAGCATCGCTGGCTGTCGCAGTGCGGCCGGCGGGTTATAGACAGGCGTCGGAACCGCGTCGCGCCAGCCGAATACGATCAGCAGCAGGCCCGAGAGGATGCATAGCGCAAAGATTGCCTGGTAAGTACCGGCGCCGATACGATGCAACAGTCTTTGTCGCTGCTCCGGCAGCAGCGACGGAAACAGGTGCACGGCCACCCAAAGCAGTAATCCGATCACGAGCATACCCATTGCGTTGTCCCCCGGTGTGCGTATTCGGTGCAATTAAACCACCTGACGACAGTCTTGTAATCACCAGATATCTAGCCTGGCTGACAAGCCGAAACAAAAGCGCTAGAGTAGCTCGACGTTAGTCGACCGGGGATTGCCGCCGCCGACGATACGGTTATTGGTCACTGCCGCGTTTGCAGGCGGGAGAATCACAGATGCTCGAGTTCGAAAACAGGGTAGCCTTTGTCACCGGTGCGGGCGGCGGCATGGGGTTGCAGATCGCCAGCGATTTGATCGAGGCTGGCGCTCGCGTGCTGATGTTCGACTTAAAGCCCGTGCCCGCGGCGATCCCGGGCAAGCCTGAACAGTCGCATTACGTTCAGGCCGATCTGACCGACGAGTCCGCGGTGGCTGCTGCCGTTTCCAGCGCGGTGGATTTATTCGGCGGGATCGACTATCTCGCCAACGTGGCCGGCGCCCTGTGGTTCGATCGCGACCGGTCGGCGCTGGAAATGGATCTCGACGTCTGGGACCAGGTCATGGCGGTCAACCTGAAAAGCATGGTGCATACGGCCAGGCACGTCGTGCCGCAAATGCGCGCCCGTGGCGGCGGCGCGATGGTGCATTTTTCTTCGACGCAATGCATGCGCGGCGACCCGGCGCCACAGGATGCCTACCAGGCCGCCAAGGCAGGCGTCGTGGCATTCTCGAAATCACTGGCGATCCAGCTGGCGGGCGACAATATCCGTTCCAACGTGATCTACCCCGGACCGAGCGAATCCCCGATGCAGGATCGCTGGAAAGCCCATCCGGATGCGCGTGCGGCCACGGCCAGTGCAATACCGCTTGGCAGGGTCGGAACGGTCGAGGATATGTCGAACGCCTGCCTGTTTTTACTGTCCGACAGGGCGTCGTTTATTACCGGAACCGAGTTACTGGTTGACGGCGGTTTGCAGGCAAGACCCTGAATCGAAAATCTGCCAGGTTATGATCGATTCAATTGAACAGGAGAAAGATTAATGTCGTCCCGGATTTCGATATTGATAACAGGAGCGTCGGGGGGCATCGGCCGTGCGGCCGCGATCGAATGCGCATCCCGGGGTGCAAGAATCGGGGTTCATTACAACGCTAACCGCGCGCGCGCCGAAGCGACGCTCGCTGCTCTGGACGGCGCTGGTCACCAGTTATTTCAGTGCGATATTTCCGATCCGGCCGCGGCCGGGCGCTTGATCGGACAGGCCGACGAGGCGCTCGACGGGCTCGACGTGCTGGTCAACAATGCCGGTATTTCGCAGCGCCACCGTTTCGAGGATATCGATTACGCCACGTGGCAGGAAACCTGGCGGCGCATCGTCGACACCAATCTGACCGCGGCCGCAAACCTGAGTTTTTGTGCCGGCAAGAAGATGATCGCGCGCGGCGGCGGCCGCATCGTCAACGTATCCTCGCGCGGGGCGTTTCGCGGTGAGCCGCTGATGCCATGGTACGGGGCGTCGAAGGCGGGCATGAACGCGATGGGACAGTCGCTGGCGCAGGCGCTCGGCCCGCGCGGCGTGTTCGTCTATACCGTCGCGCCGGGCTTCGTGGAAACCGAAATGGCGGCTGCGGTACTGTCGTCGCCCGAGGGTGACGGTATCAGAAACCAGAGCACCATCGGCCGCGTTGCGCAACCCGAAGAGCTGGGTAAGACCATCGGCTTTCTCGCGCTGGAAGCTCCCGAATTCATGACCGGCTGTATCGTCGATGTCAACGGCGCGTCATACCTGCGTTCCTGAAGATATTTCCTGACCGATGAAGAATCTCAATCTACGCCAGCTCGAGGCATTTCGCGCGGTTATGGTTGGGAAAACGATAACCCGTGCCGCCGAGTTGATGTTTATCTCACAACCCGCGGTGACGCGTTTGATCAACGATCTCGAGAGCCGGATCGATTTCGCCCTGTTCGAGCGCCGCAAGAAACGTCTTTATCCGACACCGGAAGCCCACGCCCTGTTCGAGGAGGTGGAACGCACTTTTTCCGGGCTCGATAAAATAAATATCGCTGCCCGCGAGATCCGCGATTTTCGCAGCGGTAGCCTGGCGATAGCCGCTTTGCCGGCGCTCGGCCTGGGTTATCTTCCGCGCGTGATCAGCGAGTTCACCAGGGGTCGGCCTGACGTGTCGGTATCGTTTAACATTAGAAGCTCGCAGAAAGTGAGCGAACTGGTGGCAACGCAAAGGGCCGACGTGGGTTTTACCGAGTCCACCGATTTTGATATTGGCGTGGAAGCGGAATTGTTGTTGACCGCCAGAATGGTTTGCATCCTGCCGGCGAAGCATCGCCTCACCGCCAAAAAGCAACTTTGCGCCGGCGACATGGACGGCGAGGTATTTATCGGGGAAGGGGGTTGGCAGTTGACTTCCGGTGATATCGACCGCTATTTCTCGAATCAGGGCGTCAAGAGAAAAATCCAGATCGACACGCAGTTGCATGCGTCGGTCGCCGATTTCGTGCTTGCCGGTGCCGGAATTAGTATCGTGGATCCGATAACCGCGGACCGTTTTTCGCAACTCGGCATCGAGGTTCGCCCTTTTACACCGCCGCTCGAGTATAAATTCTACGTGATCTATGCCGAAGGCCGTCCGCGCTCCAGGCTCGTGGTGCAATTTGTCGAACTGTTACGAGAGCGTATCGCCAGCTACCAGAACTATAAATAATATAATAAATAGTTATGAACTATTGAGGAAATAGTATTATTTTTTATAAAAACGGATTGATATAGTCGCCTCCTAATCAACAATATCCCGAATCGGGTAATTAGGAGGGTAGTTTCGATGAAAATTCTTTGTGGTATCAAGCTCACAGTCCTGTCCGCCGCAATCGTATTTGGTTCAGCGCAGGCAGCGGAGCGAACGCTATATCTCGCCGGATACGGTGGCTCGACCGAAACCCTGCTGAAAGAAAAAGTACTACCCAGGTGGGAAGAAGCCAATAACGCGAAAGTCGTCTATATTCCGGGCAATTCCACCACCACGCTGGCCAAACTGCAGGCGCAGAGGGATAACCAGGAAATCGATGTCGCCTTTATCGATGACGGCCCGATGGAACAGGCACTGGCGCTGGGTTTCTGCGACAAGATCGATAACAAGGGCGCGGTTACGGAAGTCTACGACAACGCAAAATTCGGTGATGGCCGAGCCGTCGGGTTCGGCTTTATCGCAACCGGGCTGACCTACAACAAGAAAATGTTTGCCGACAAGGGCTGGGCTGCTCCGACCAGCTGGCGCGATCTCGAGGATAGCAAGTACAAAGGCATGGTGGTCGTGCCGCCGATCACGAATGGCTATGGCTTGTTGACACTGGTCGCGCATGCCAGGCTGAACGGTGGCGGTGAGGACAATATCGATCCGGGATTCGATGCGATGATCGAGAGAATCGGACCGAATGTACTGACTTACGAGCCTTCATCCGGCAAACTGTCCGAGTTGTTTCAAAGTGGCGAAGTTGCGCTAGCGGTGTGGGGCAGTAGCCGCGCGAAAGCGCTGGCCGACACCGGTTTTCCGGCGGGATTCGCCTACCCCAAGGAAGGCGCGGTCGCATTGATGGCTGCGGTATGCCCCGTGGTCAATAGCGACGTCCCCGACCTTGCCCAGAGTTTTATCCAATATCTGGTTTCGGCAGAAGTACAGGCACAGCTCGCCGAGGTGACAGGATTTGGTCCAGTGAACAAAAACACCAAACTGTCGCCGGAGCTCGCCGCCAATGTGCCTTTCGGTCCAGACAAGGTTAGCAAGATGATGTCGGTGGATTATTCGATTATCAACAAGCAACGCGAACAGTGGACCAAGCGCTGGAACCGCGAAGTCGAATAACGGCTCGACCGATACGGGGCGGCGACTGCCGCCCCGGGCTTGTTTCACTATCTGACCGGATGAAGCGGCATGTCATTTCTTGTACTGAAAAATATTAGTAAGCGTTACGGACCGGTAGCCGCGGTCGAAGACTTTAGCCTCGACGTCGAAAAGGGAGAATTTATATCTCTGCTGGGCCCCTCTGGATGCGGCAAGACGACAACCCTGCAAATGATCGCGGGATTCGAGGAGCCGACCGCGGGCAGTATTAGTGTCGATGGCCGCGACATGACTTCGGTGCCCCCCAACGCTCGCGACATCGGAATCGTGTTTCAAAGCTATGCGTTGTTTCCGCACATGACGGTTGCGGACAACGTGGCTTTCGGCCTGGAGATGCGCAACGTGCCGAAACAGGAGCGGCAGCAACGGGTCGCCGAAACCCTTTCGATGGTAGGTCTGGAGGAATTCGCCGGCCGTTTCCCCAAGGCCCTGTCGGGCGGTCAGCGTCAACGCGTTGCGCTGGCGCGGGCGATTGTTATCAAGCCGCAACTGCTGCTGCTCGACGAACCGCTGTCGGCACTGGACGCAAAGATCCGGGAAAGTATGCAGATCGAGTTGCGCAACATTCAGCATACGGTGGGAGTTACCACGATACTGGTCACGCATGACCAGGCCGAGGCGATGGCGATGAGCGACCGGATTGCGGTCATGAATAAAGCAAGGCTGGCCCAGTTGGGAGCCCCTTTCGAAATTTACGAAAGTCCCGGGGACTCGTTTACGTCAAATTTCCTTGGCTCTACCAACATGTTCGAAGGCAAGGTTAACAGTGCTTCGGATGGCAATTTGTCCATCAGTTGCGCCGGGGTCGAGTTATCGGTGCCTGGACAGGCGAAAACCGGCGAGGTCGTAACGCTCGGGATTCGACCGGAAAAAATAGCGCTGGTTGGCGCGGGCGAGGGGCTCTTGAACGCCACCGTTCACACCAGGATTTTTCTCGGTACCAGCTGGCTTTATCAGATCGATTCGGAACTGGGCCGGATGAGCGTTACCCTGCAGAATACGGGTCGCGATGTCGCGCTCGAAGGGGATACGGTGGGTCTTAACTGGCAGCGGGAGGCAGTGCGCGTACTGCGCGAGGAGCAGGTGGCATGAACCGCTTGCTGCCTCCTTATTTGCTCAACGGTCCAGCGCTGGTGCTATTCGTTACCATGATGGCCGTCCCGCTGGTGCTGACCTTTATGTTGAGCTTCAACAGTTTCGACTTTTATGGCGGGATCAAGGCTGAATACGGCTGGCACAATTACTACGAGGTAATCAGCGATAGTTATTTCCACGAGATTTTTGCGCGTACCTACGGCATCGCGATCGCGGTCACCCTGTTGTGTGCGCTGATCGGTGCACCGGAAGCTTACATTCTCTACCACATGAGTAGTACCTGGCGATCTTTATGCCTGCTTGCGATTCTGGGGCCGTTACTGATTTCGGTCATCGTCAGGACCCTGGGGTGGGCGCTGCTAATTGGTAACAAGGGCGTTATCAACGAAGCCCTGATCAGTATCGGGCTGATCGAAACGCCGATTAAAATGATGTTTACCCAAACCGGAATCGTGGTCGCTCTGGTGCATGTGCTGGTGCCTTTCATGGTGTTGTCGGTCTGGACTACTCTGCAAAAGCTGGATCCGCTGGTGGAGAGGGCGGCGCTGTCGCTGGGTGCTTCACATTTTACCGTGCTGCGCAGGGTGGTATTGCCGCAGGTGATGCCGGGCGTGCTGGCGGGCTCGCTGATCGTCTTTGCGTTGACGGCCAGCGCCTTCGCGACCCCTGCGATACTCGGAGGACGACGCCTGAAAGTAGTCGCCACTACTGCCTACGACGAGTATCTGAATACCTTGAACTGGCCTCTGGGTGCGGCCATCGCGGTGGTCCTGCTGGTGGCCAATGTGATCGTAATCACGGCCTATAACCGCTATGTCGAGCGCAAATACGCGGCTGTATTCGACTAGCTGCAGGATATGAAGGAGAGGACATCCAGATGAAACGATACGATAAGAACGGCCTGCTGGCGCTATCCTTTAATGCCCTCTTTCTAATCTTCATTCTGGCGCCACTGGTCATCGTCTGCCTGGTTGCATTCACCGACAAGGGTTACCTGTCTCTCCCCTGGGATGGTCTTTCGCTGCGCTGGTTCCGGGCTATCCTGGATCACCCCGAGTTTATCGATGCTTTCTGGATCAGTATCTACATCGCGCTGGGCTCGGCCAGTGTCGCGGTCGCACTGGCGATACCTGCGGCCCTGGCAACTGCGCGTTACAATTATATTGGTCGGGGCATGATCATGGCTTTTTTCATGTCGCCGCTGATGGTGCCACACGTGGTGCTCGGTGTTTCGTTTCTGCGTTTCCTGTCGTCGCTGGGCTGGAGCGGAACCTTTGTCGGCCTGGTTGCCTGCCACGTCATTATTATCATGCCCTACGCGCTGCGGCTGGTGCTCGCCTCGGTTACCGGCATGGACCGAGCGACCGAGGCGGCGGCGCGCTCGCTCGGTGCGTCGAAATGGACCACCTTCACCCGGGTCACGATCCCGCTTATTCTGCCGGGAATATTCGGCGGCTGGATCCTGGCGTTCATCACAAGTTTTGACGAGCTCACGATGACCGTGTTTATTGCTTCGCCCAGTACCACGACGCTGCCGGTGAGAATGTACCAGCACATTACCGAAACCATCGATCCCCTGATTGCGTCGGTGTCGGCAGTCATCATATTTATCACCATGGTGATGATGATCGTACTCGATCGGATATTCGGGCTGGACAAGTTGCTGGTTGGAAAGTAGTCGATGGATTATGACTTTATCGTAGCCGGCGGCGGCCTGGTTGGATCATCGATTGCCTACGGCCTTGCCCGTCAGAAATGCAGGGTAGCCGTGCTCGACGGCGGCGACCGGTCGTTTCGTGCCTCGCGCGGAAATTTCGGCCTGGTCTGGGTTCAGGGCAAGGGCTGGGACTATGCGCCTTATGCGCGGTGGACCGGTGAAGCCGCCGATCTCTGGCCCGAGTTCGCGCAGACGCTGTGTAACGAAACCGGAACAGGAATAGATTATCAGCGCTCCGGCGGCATGCATTTCTGCCTTGACGAGCAGGAATGGGGCAGCCGTGTGCAGGAAATGGAAACGATCCGGCAGCATACCGGAGGGTCGTTCGAATATGAAATGCTCGATCACGATCAGTTGAAAAAGCAGATCCCGCAAATTTCGGATGCCGTGCTGGGCGCGAGCTACTCTCCGCGGGACGGTCATGTCAATCCGCTCTACCTGTTGCAGGCCCTGCAGCAGGGCATGAACTGCCACGGGGTGAAGTATTTCCCGAATCAGAACATCGATAAAATAGAGGCAAAACAGGGTGGTTTTTTTGCCCACGCCTCCCAGGGCATCGTTGCGGCGGGGGCCATCATATTATGCGCCGGGCTTGGCAATCGAAGACTCGGCGAGATGCTCGATATGGATATTCCGGTTCTCGTCGATCGAGGGCAAATCATGATTACCGAACGCTTGCAGCCGTTCCTGGATCTACCCACACTGCACGTCCGGCAAACCGCGGAAGGCACCGTGCAAATCGGGGACTCGCACGAGGATGTCGGCCTGGACGACGGTACCAGCCCATCGGTGCTGCAGAAAATAGCGCATCGTGCGGTCACCATGTTTCCATTCCTGGCGCGGGTGAAGCTGGTGCGCGCCTGGGGTGCACTGCGGGTATTGACGCCAGACCATAAGCCGATTTATCAGCAATCGAAAACCTGCCCGGGCGCGTTCACGGTGACTTGCCATAGCGGCGTGACGCTGGCAGCAATGCATGCCGGGCCCGTCGCGAGGTGGATCGCCGGCAACCAGGATGCGGAGCTTATCCGGCAATTCGGCATCGACCGGTTCAATGTTTCGCAGAATTGAAATTACCGAGGCCGATACCGTATCGGTTCTGATAGAAGGCCGTGAATTCGAGGTGCCTGCAGGCATATCGGTAGCAGCCGCGGTTTTGTTATGCGGTTTCAGGAAACTGCGGACTACCCCGGTCAGCGGTTCGCCGCGGCTGCCTTACTGCATGATGGGAATCTGTTTCGATTGCCTGATGAATATAGACGGGGTGCCAAATCAGCAGGCCTGCCAGATCGAGGTCAGCCAAAACATGACGATCGAGTATCAACGGGGAGCGGCGGATTTGCTGCGGCAAGAATGAAGAATCATTACGAGGTCCTGGTCATCGGTGGCGGGCCCGCAGGTCTTGCCGCGGCCACGGGGGCCGCGCGTCTCGGGCTGGATGTGGCGCTGGTGGACGAGCAAAAAGCCCCGGGAGGTCAGATCTATCGTAATGTTTTCGCTGCCGAAGACCGCGCTGCGCGCTATCTCGGTAAGGATTATATGCGCGGAAAACAGCTTGTCGTCGAGTTTCTACAAAGCGGTGCAACTTATCTCAACAATGCCTCGGTATGGTACCTCGATGAACGGCTCGAGACCGGGTTGCTGATCGACGGAGCGAGCCATTTCGTTACCGCCGATCGACTGATTCTGGCGACCGGTGCCCAGGAAAGACCAATGCCACTGCCGGGTTGGCAACTGCCCGGGGTTATGACCGCGGGCGCCGGCCAGATACTGCTGAAATCTGCCGGGATAGTGCCGCAGGGACGTTTAGTCCTGGCAGGTAACGGCCCGCTGTTGCTGCTACTGGCATGGCAGTACCTGCAGGCGGACGTGAAGATCGAGGCACTGGTCGATACGACCCCGGTATCGAGGCTGCGCCGAGCTTTACCGGACCTTCCCCGCGCTCTGGCCGCCTTCGAGTATCTCGTCAAGGGTGTTTCGTTGATGCGAGCCATCAGCAAAGCCCGGATACCGGTTTATCGTCATGTCGATGATCTCCGGGCCGAGGGCGGGGAGTCGCTCGAAGCGGTAAGCTTTGACTCTGGCCGTAAACGGGGTGGCGACGGGTCGCGAATTCAAATTGACGCCGATACCTTGATGACACACCACGGGGTAATCCCGAATTTGCGACTCGCGCTTGCAGCCGGCTGTAAGGTGGAATGGGACAGGCAGCAGCAATGCTGGAAAGCGAGCACCGATATATGGGGGCAGAGCAGTGTCGATCCTGTTATGGTCGCGGGAGATTGCGCGGGTATCGTCGGCGCTCGGGCTGCCGAGTTACAGGGCAGGCTTTGCGCATTGCAGGCTGGCCATCGTTTGCAGAAGATCGATGCCGGACGACGGGATCGGTCGGCGCAGCCTGTAACCCGGTCGCTGGCACGGCATTTATCCATCAGGCCCTTTCTGGATAAGATTTATGCGCCGGTCCCGGCCTACCTCCTGCCTGGCGATGACACGCTGGTATGCCGCTGCGAGGAGGTCAGGGCGGGCCAGATACGCGCGGCCGCGCGTACGGGATGCGTCGGCCCCAACCAGGTCAAGGCTTTCACCCGCTGCGGCATGGGCCCCTGCCAGGGCTGTTTATGCGCCAGCACCGTGTCGGCGCTGATAGCCGATGAAAACGGCGCGCCGATGGAGGAAGTCGGGTACTTCCGGGTGCGGCCGCCATTCAAGCCGATCACGCTCGGTGAACTGTCGAATTCCTAGCTTGCGGGAGGGATTTGCCGGCACCGACGTCCACCCTTGACGCAAGATCGGTACTCCTTGCGTCTTGCATCTTGAGGACAGGACGGCCACGAATACGGCTTCGGCAATCGGCACGGCGCCCTGCCTTGCCAGCGAAACCGAACCCCTGCTCCCGCAGGGGGGCTGTCGATGCGGCAGTGGCACCGGGTAATTGCTGGATTATAGATTCGTCAGGGATTGCAGCCGACGAGGCCGTTGATCCAGCCGGTTAACAGGTCGATTCCGTCGTTATCGATCAGGCTGGAGCCGAGCGGGGGCATACCGTGGCTGTCGCGTCGCAGGGCGCGCGCAACCAGCAGCGAGCGACCGGCATCGCCCGGAGCGATCAAACGAGCGTCGTTCAATCCGAGATCGCCCAGTAGCGGTATCGCGTCGCAGGTATTGGTGGCCGCGAGCGTGGTGCTATAGCGCAAATCCATCGACGCGGGCGTCGGTCCCCCGGGACGATGGCATTGTGCGCAGTTGGTATGCAGGTAGGCTCGGGCTCTCGCGTCGATCCCGGCGCCGTTATCGTCGGGTGACGCCAGCGCGGGGAGAGTCTGCGCCGGCGCCGGTAGCGGGCTGGTAAACATCAGCACATGGTCGATGGTTTCGAGCTGATTGGCGATACGCCCGGTGGAAGGATAGTTATACAGCCGATTGAGCTGTGCCGTCTCCAGGCCCAGGGAGAACCCCGCGGCACTGCCGTGACATTCCAGACACTGGCTTTGCGACGGAAAAATCCAGTTCTGGCCGTTGCTGAATACGACTTTGCCACCGCGCACGCGGGTGGCTTCGGTCTGCAGCACATTCCATTCGTAAGTGTAACCGGCCCAGACACCGTCGGGATGGCGCATCAGATGACGGGTTTCGACGAGATTGCCGTTCAGGCGAAAGTTTTTCACGATCACGGTGCCGTTGGGAAATTCCCAGTCGCCATCGGCATCGCGTGTAATCGTGGTGCCGTTGGGCAGGCCGATGTAGCGTTCTTTCTGAGCTCCATCCGACCAGAACGGTGCGTTGATGTCATAGGGCAATAGCCCGGAATAGGGGCGAGTGACATCCCCGGGGTCGGTGCAGCCAGAGTCCGACAGAAGCTCGGGTATCGTGTCGGGGGTCGGCTGACCGGCCGCAACCAGCATGCGTATCCGGCTATTATTGATATCGGTGAAATACAGTTCACCGTCCCGATCGACGCCAAACGAGGTAGGGCCGTAACTAGTATCGGTTAGCTCGTCGTTGACGTAGCCTCCCTGGCCATCGGCCTGCAGCGCCCAGATGCGTCCCGAGCCATAGTCGGCGAATACGTAGCGTCCGTTCAGCTCCGGTATCGCGGTACCGCGATAGACGAAACCGCCGGTAATCGAGTTGCCCTGACTGCGGGGATACTCGGATACCGGGTCGATCAACCCCGTGCCGCAGCCGCTAGTATTGAAATCGTGGGCGGCCTCGCGGCAACGCCAGCCGTAGTTACCGCCGCGCTCGATTAGGTCCACCTCTTCGTAGGAGCCCTGACCGACGTCGGCGAGCCACAGTTCGCCGCTATCCGGGTCGAAGCTCCAGCGCCACGGGTTGCGCAAACCCCAGGCATAGATTTCGGGGCAGGGATTTGCATTGAACCCGGGCCCGCATTTGCTGTTGCCGGCAAAGGGATTGTCGTTCGGGATGTCGTAGGGATTGGCGGGAAAGGAGACGCCGGGTCCATTCACATCGATGCGTAACATTGAGCCGAGCAAATACGACGTATCCTGCGCGCGATTGTTGGGGTCGCCACCGCTGCCGCCGTCACCGAGGCCGATGTACAGGTAGCCATCGGCGCCAAACGCGATGTCGCCGCCATTATGATTGTCGAAATCCTGATCGACCTGCAGTATGACCTGTTCCTGGGTTCCCGGGCCGGGACTGGTCACGTTGTCCAGGATGAATCGTGAAATCACCGATCGCATCGGCGGGACGGAGTGGTCGATCGTGTAGGACAGGAATATTTCGGGGGTGTTCGGGTAATCGGGATGGAAGGCGATGCCGAGCAGCCCCCCTTCCGACTGCGTACGGACCACATTGGATAAATCGAGATAGGGCGTTACGCTAGTCGCGGTATCGGGATCGAAGGTCAGCAGCTGTCCCGTCTTGCGTAGCACGAACCAGCGCGGATCGGGAACCGGTTCGAGTATCATTTTTGTCGGCTGGGCGATATCGGGCAGGTTCGGGTAGGGGTCGATCACCGCCACGCTGGCATTCGTGTCAGGCCTTGCGGGAGCGATGCAGGTCTGGTTGTCCGGCCGGCTGTCGATGCCGGGTAGCGCGACGCTAAAGTCGTCGTTGGTAATGATACCGGTTGCGGTTGCCTGCGCCAGAGTGGCGTTGCCCGGCAACGATATGGTCAGTATCAGAGTTTCGTCCGCCTCGATATCGGTATCTCCCTGGACCGTAACGCCGATGGTCTGGCTGGTTACTCCCGGCGCGAAACTTAGCGAGCCTGCGACCGCCTGGTAGTCGGTTCCAGCAATCGCTGAAGCGTCCGAGCTGGCATAGGCGACGGTAACCGGGTCTGCCGAAGGCAGCGAGAGCGTTACCGTGAAAAGCATGGTTGTGGTTCCCGAATCGCCTTCGATCGAGCTGGTGTCGGCGATCGAAAGCGCGGGCAGATTCGCGCCAGGCGGCCCCGAATCGGAACTGCCGCTGTTATTGCAGGCGACTGTCAGGCTAACGGGGATAACAATCGCCAACGCATGGACCCACCTTGACGACGACGCGAAAGCTTTGCGGTTTTGCATACCCGTCATTATCGTTAAAACCAATCCGCTGGGCTGTTAATTAGTTTGTAATCGAAGGTCAACATAAAATTTAATAGCGGCCGGCAGATGATCATGCCACACTGATCCGCCATGGAAAATTCGGTAACACTGCCGCTATGGCTTTTTTTACTGCTGTTGGCCACGGCTTTGCTGTTGCTACTGGACCGGGTGTTACTCCCCGGCTTCCGCTGGTATTTGCGGCGCCGCGTAAATCGGGTCATCGAAGAGGTTAATACTCGGCTGGATATCGAGATCAGGCCGTTTCAGCTCACGCGCAAGCAGGCACTGGTCGACCAGCTGGTGTTCGACGACAAGGTGGTTGCCACGATGAAAGCGTATGCCGCGGAGCGCAACATACCCAGGGAAGTGGTGCAGGCCAGGGTGGTTCGCTACGCCAACGAAATAGCGCCTTCCTTCAACGCCTATATTTACTTTCGTGTCGGTTACTGGTTTGCAAAGACGCTCGGGCGCATGCTTTACCGTATTCGGGTCGGTTTCCATGACGAGGGCAGGCTGGCGCAGGTCGATGCGAACGCCAGCGTCGTATTCGTCATGAACCACCGCAGCAACATGGACTACGTGCTGGTCTCGTTCCTGGTAGCAGAAAGAACCGCCCTGTCCTACGCGGTAGGAGAGTGGGCTCGGATCTGGCCGCTGCAAACCCTGATAAAGTCGATGGGCGCCTTCTTCGTGCGTCGTAATTCGCGCAATGCGCTGTACCGGCGGGTACTGGAGCGTTACGTCAATCTGGCCACGCGCGCCGGGGTTTGCCAGGCCGTGTTTCTCGAAGGCGGACTGACCCGCGACGGGCGTCTGCGTGAGCCGAAGCAGGGTTTCCTCGATTACATGCTGCGCGACTATCGCCCCGGAATCGATCGCGATGTCGTGTTCGTGCCGGTCGGGATCAACTACGACCGTGTTCTGGAAGACGTCAGCCTGGTGCGCAGGCTCGATCCAGAGGCAAAAGCCAGGAGCTTCTGGTTCGTGATCAGGACGAGCTGCAAATTCGGGCTCAAGACGCTGCTGATGAATCGCAACAAGCGCTGGTTGAGGTTTGGCTATGCCGGTGTCAATTTCGGTAAGCCGATATCGATGTTTACTTATTGCCAACAGCAGGGTATAGACCTGCCTGCGCTGGATCGGGAAAAACGTTTCGATCATATCGTAAAACTTAGTCGCCGGTTGATGAATGAAATTGCTGCCGTTGTACCGGTTTTGCCGGTCGCGCTTATGAGTGAAGTCGTGCTCGCCGGCCAGCCCGACGGGCTCAGCGAACTCGCCGCCAAATCAATGGCTGTCACGCGCATCGAGAATCTTCGGGCCCAGGGTGCACCGATCAAGATCTCCGCCAGTGCCTGCGAGGATGTGCTGGCGGCGGCGTTGTCGATGCTTGAAGGACGGGGGCTAATCGAAAGCCGGGACGGCCTGGTTCGCGCCAGGCCGGAGAAACGGGAAATACTAAGCTATTACGCGAATTCGATCAGGCAATGGAAAATACCAGCGACCTCTGAAAGCGGCAACTGACCTCGTTCGTTGCCGCGGAAGTTTCGCTGCAGGCCATTCGCTAATCTTGGGCGAATCTTTTTTTCAGGGTATGTCGTGCCGGATACAGCTAGCCCCCGAAAGCTGTTACCTGCCGATGCGATTGTCGATTGGCGGGAGAGCCAGAAGGTAGTCGATCAAGGCGTCGCGGTCCTGCGGGGTCAGGTGCTGGAGGCCCTGGATCACCGGGTCCATGGATCCGGCCGCATACTCCCCGTTCGGGTATTCCCCGAATTGCAAAAACAGCCGCAGCTCGTTGCGGCTCCAGTTGCCGATGCCGGTTTCCTTGTCGGGTGTAATATTCGGCACCAGTTCGTCATCTGGGCCCTGCGCGTTACCCGCGTATGCCTGGTCGAACCGCAGGGCACCGAACAGGTTGCGCGGGGTGTGGCACTCGCCACAATGCCCCAGGGCATCGGCAATGTAGGCGCCCCGATTCCACTGTGGGCTCCGTGCTGGATCTGGCTTAAATTCACCGCTGTCGAAGAACAGCCATTTCCAGGCTTTCGCGGCAAGCCGCCAGCTTACGAACCAGGCGAGTTCGTGGGCGCGGTTGGGTTGCGCCGAAGCGGGCAGCGACAGGAGGTAGGTCTGCAGGGCGCGCGCGTCCTCGGCGAGCATGCGCGTATAAGACGTGAAAGGAAATGCCGGGTAATAGTCGCTACCGTCAGGCGACACCCCATGGTGCAAAGCAGCCCGGAAGTCGTTTTCACTCCATGCGCCGATACCTGCACTCTTGTGGGAAGTAATATTCGGGGAATAGAAGGTGCCAAATGGCGTCGCCAATGCCCGTCCGCCAGCCAGTGGCTCGCCATTTTCGGCGGTATGACAGTGGCTGCAGCCGCTGATTTTCAGCACGTACTCGCCGCGAGCCAGCAAGTCGTTGTGCGCCTGTGTCTGTGCCCCGACGCCAAAGGGCGACAATGCGAGCAGCAGGCAGGCCGATGCGAGTATCCGTGGTACCAGAACCATTATGGCATCATGGGCCCAGGCCCATCGACGTCCCGAGAGCGGGTCCCCGCCAGGTGACAGAGCGACGGCAAGGTGTCAGAGACCATGATGTTTCGGATTTTGATAAAAGGCACCCACGCGTTGCGGAGCCCGGTGCGCATACGCGTTACCGGGTCCGGGCTATTCCTCGTGGCAGGTCGCGTTGGTTAGTTCTTCTTTTCGCGGAATTCGTCGTGGCATCCCTTGCAGGAGTCGCCTAGCGCTCCGATCTTCGATTTCAGTGCATCGGCGCCGTTTCCGGCGACGGCGGCAACTTCATTTACCGCGGCAGCGTATTTTTTGCCATATTTCCCGATTTCCGGGTAGGTCGTCCAGATCTTCGGCAATGCGGTCGTTTCGCCCATGTAATTGTCGACGTCCGAGCCCTTGGGCCAATGGCGACTGGTGTCGAGATCGAGCATCAGTTTAAGATTCCCCGCAAGTTTACTGGCCATATCGGCGTCGTAATCCATCTGGCCCTTCGCCATCGCGAATAGAGGCCCGGCATTAAAGGCGCGCAGCTGCATTTCCCCCTGACGTGCCTTGATGGCGTTTTTAAGGGGATCTTTTGCGGCAAAGCCGGAAGTGGCAAGCGTTAATCCGATAATCATCAAGCCGAGTTTGGAAGCAGTTTTCATGTCGTGTCTCCTGAGGTTATTCTGATGGATAGTTTGACGGCTTATTATATACGGCAATATATTTACATCAAATAAGGTAATTTTGCCGTATAATGGTGCAATTATGCAGCATATCAACTGGGATAATCTGCGCTATGTACTGGTGGTAGCGAACCGGGGGTCAATCGCCGCGGCCGCGCGTGAACTCAACGTTAACCGCACCACGGTGCTGCGGCGAATCAGCCAGTTTCAGGAAAATCTCAATTGCCGCATCTTCGATCGGGGATCGAACGGATATGCGTTGACTCCCGAGGCGGAAAAAATGATCGACGCCGCGCGCGAGGTAGAGAGCACGCTGTTCGATATGCAGCGCCAGATCGCCGGTCACGAGCTGAAGCTCGAAGGAGAACTGCGCGTGACGACGACCGATACCTTCATGCTGTCGGTGCTGGGCCCGCACCTCGCCAGTTTTCAACAACAGCATCCCCATATCGTCGTCGATCTGGTCGTTACCAACAGCATCCTCGACCTGAATCGCCGCGATGCCGATGTCGCGATCCGCCCCACCCCGCACCCCGAGCCCGACCTGGTCGGGCGCAGGCTTTGCGATGTCGAATTCGGGATTTACGCGAGTCCGGAGTTTGCCGCTGATGGCGCAGGGGTAGATATCCTCGAGCATCGGTGGATCGGTTTCGTCGACAGCCTGCACACGACGCCGCTGGGGACCTGGTTCGACCGGTCGATCGACAGGAGCAAGGTCTGTCTGCGTTGCGATTCTTTCGTCTCGGTCCTGGTCGCGGCCGAGTCGGGAATCGGCCTCGCATTGCTACCGCGTTTCCTGGGTGACGCCTCCAGGGTGTTGAGGCGGGTCGAGATGAGCACCGCCGAACTCACGACGGGTCTCTGGGTGTTGACCCACCCGGATCTGGCGCGCTCGGCCCGGGTCAATGCCTTTGTCGAGCACCTCAGCGCAGCGCTTGGGAGGCCCTGATCCGGGTGATGCCGATCCCGCCGAGGATCGCGGCCAGCGCTACGAAATGCTGCCAGGTGACCGCTTCCGACAACAGCCAGGCACCGCAAAGAAAGGCGACCACCGGGATCAGGTAATTGATCGTAGACAGGAATGTGGGGCCGGCGCGATCGATCACCGCGAACAGCACGATCGTCGCAATCCCGGTCGGGCCGATACCGAGCCAGACCACCGCAAACATCGAATCCTGGCTGATATTGTTGTTCTCGGGCGCGAAGATCAGCCACACCGGGAACATGATCAGGCTTGCCATGATCAATACGCCGCAGGCGCCGACCATCGGGCTGAAACGCGGCAGCCTTTTGATCAGGATCGAGTTGATCGCGTAACAGGTGGCGGCGGTAAATATCGCCAGCCCGCCCCAGAACTCGCGTCCACCACCTTCGAACACCGGACCGAGCAGCAGGGTGACGCCGGTGATGCCGAGCGTAAAGCCCATCAGCTTGTAGCGATTGAGCGTCTCGCCTTCGACAAAGTAGTGGGCAAACACCATGGTCAATAACGGCATGATTGCCATGATCATGCCGGCCACTCCCGAATCGACGGTCAGCTGGCCCCACGAAATCAGGAAAAAAGGCAGCGCGTTGCCGGCGATCGCCATGATCAGGAATCCGCCCCAGACGCGCCATTCGAGCGGGAACGAATCGCCGCGAGCGTAGATCACCAGCGACAGCACCACGGCGCCCAGCCCCAGCCGGTAGAAAACGACGGCCACCGGGTCGACCGTCGCGACGGAAATCGCGGTAAACATGAACGACGTGCCCCACAGCACGACAAGCACCATCAACAGGGCCCAGTTGGCCAGTACGGCTTTGGCGTTCAACGGTTATTCTTGAAGCTGTGGCAGGTTCCGGTAGAGATCCAGCGCCTGCGGGTTTGCGAGCGAATGAATATTCTTGACCGGGCGGTTATGTACGATATCGCGCACCGCCAGTTCGACGATCTTGCCCGACTTGGTACGCGGAATTTCCTGCACCTGGACGATTTTCGCCGGCACATGGCGCGGCGAGCATTTTTCGCGCACGCTGCGGCGGATCCGGTTGGTCAGGTCGTCATCGAGGATAACGCCCTCGCGCAGCACGACAAACAGCACGACGCGGACATCGTCGTCCCAGTCCTGGCCGATGACGATACTCTCGACGACCTCGTCGATTTGCTCGACATGGCGATAAATTTCGGCGGTACCGATGCGCACCCCGCCCGGGTTCAGCGTTGCGTCGGAGCGGCCGTAGATCACAATGCCGTCGCGGTCGGTCAGCATGACGTAATCGCCGTGATGCCAGACGTTTTCGAAACGCGCGAAATAGGCGTTGTGGTATTTCTCGCCGTTTTCGTCGCCCCAGAAGAAGACCGGCTGGCTCGGGAAGGTTTGCGTGCAGACGAGCTCGCCTTTCTGGTTGCGGATCGGTTGGCCGTTTTCATCAAATACGTTGACCGCCATGCCGAGACCCCGGCACTGAATTTCGCCACGGTAAACCGGCCGCAGCGGGCAGCTGATGACGAAACAGGAAACGATATCGGTGCCGCCGGATACCGACGCGAGGCAGAGGTCCTGTTTGATATTGTCGTAAACGTAATCGAAGCTTTCCGGAGCGAGTACCGAACCCGTGGAGGCGACAGTCCTCAGCCCCGACAGGTCGAATTTGTCCATCGGCCTGAGGCCTGCATTTTTCATCGCGTCGAGGTATTTTGCCGAGGTACCGAAAACGGTCAGGTCGACATCGTCGGCGTAGCGCCACAGGACTTCACCGTCCGGGTAAAACGGCGACCCGTCGTACAGTACCAGGGCAGCCCTGCTCGCCAGCGCGCTGACCAGCCAGTTCCACATCATCCAGCCCAGCGTGGTGAAATAGAAAACGCGATCGCCCGGGTGCACGTCGCAGTGCAGCATATGCTCCTTCAGATGCTGGATCAATGTGCCGCCGATCCCGTGCGTAATGCACTTGGGTTTACCCGTTGTACCCGAGGAATAGAGTACGTACAGCGGATCGTTGAAATTTCGAGGTACGAAATCGAGGTCGCCCCCCGGACTGCCGACGATCTCCTTCCAGTCGACCGCATCGACCCGGTTGCCGAAACCTGCCAGGTCGATTTGCACGACTCTTTCGATGCTCGGTAATTGCGCCTGGATCCGGTTGATCTTGTCGCTGAGTTCGTGCTTCTTGCCGTTGTAGAAGTACCCGTCGACGGTAAACAGGAAACGCGGTTCGGTCTGGCCGAAGCGGTCCACCACGCTGTCGACGCCGAAGTCGGGAGAAGTCGAGGTCCACACCGCCCCGAGGCTGGTCGCGGCCAGCATCGCGACCACCGCTTCGGGCATGTTCGGCATGTAGGCAGCGACGCGATCGCCGGCATTGAGGCCGCTGGATCTGAGCCACGCGGCGACGCTCGCGACCTGCTCGTAGAGTTCCCGGTAGCTGATGTTGTATTCGACCTGATCCTCGGCGCGGAAGTGGATGGCGGTTGCATCGCTGCGCTCGCGCAACAGGTTTTCGGCGAAGTTCAGCGTGGCGTCGGGGAACCACTGCGCGCGCTCGATATCGTCGCCATCGATCAGGGTGCGCTCGCCAGACTCGCCGATGATCCCGCAGAAATCCCACACTTCGCGCCAGAACTGCTCCTTGCAGTCGACCGACCACCGGTACAGCGCGTCGTAGCCGTCGATCTCGAGGCCGCGGTTGCGGTTGACCTGCGCGATTAATCGGGTCATGTTGGCCGCGTCCATACTGGCCTGGCTGGGCGTCCACAGGGGTTTCAATTCGCTCATATCTCGATTTGTTCCGCCGGCTCGTGCACGGCATCCGTTAGCCTGAATTTGTCCGAGGGACTAACCATATACCAGGTAAGCATCCCGGCACAATTGGTACTCGCTACAGATGCGGGGCAGGTCAGGTTGTCCTGCCTCGGCAGGACCGGGTCGCGCTGTTCGTGCTATCCGGACTGGCTGGAATGAGCCGGTTGATCCTGGCTCCCGCTGATAAACCGCAGGATGGCAGGTTTTCGATATCCAGATCCGCCATTAACCTGCCCGTGCGTTGCGATCCTTGCGCCTCGACGGCAAACCCCTGGAGGCTATTTACCCTTCCAGACCGGCTCGCGTTTTTCGGCAAAGGCCTTGAAGCCCTCCATGTTGTCCTCGCTACCGTAGAGGATATCGACGCTCTCGAACTGGCGCTTGGTGATCCAGTTCATCGCTTCCTGGAACTTCATCGATTCAGCCTCGCGCGCAACCTCCTTGATCGACGCGAACACCAGCGGCGGTCCGGCGGCCAGTTCGCGCGCAACCGCCCGGACGCGATCCATCAGCTGATCGGCGGGCAATACTTCGTTGACCAGGCCCCAGCGGTGCGCTTCCGCCGCGTCCATCCAGCGGCCCAGGAAGAGCAGCTCCATGGCTATGTGGTAGGGGATGCGCTTGGGCAGCTTGATCGTTGCCGCGTCGGCGAGCGTGCCGGCCTTGATTTCGGGCAGCGCGAAAGTCGAATGCTCGGAGGCGTAGATCAGGTCCGCCGATAGCGCGAGCTCGAAACCACCGCCCACCGCCATGCCGTTGACCGCAGCGATCACCGGCTTGTTGAGCCCGCGCAGCTCCTGCAGACCGCCGAAACCGCCGACCCCGTAGTCGCCGTCGACAGCGTCGCCGCCGGCCGCCGCCTTCAGGTCCCAGCCGGCGGAGAAAAACTTGTCGCCGGCGGTGCGGATAATCGCCACTCTCAGGTCGGGATCGTCGCGAAACCCCTTGAAGACTTCCCCCATCTGGCGGCTCGTATGCAAATCGATCGCGTTGGCCTTGGGCCGGTCCAGCGTAACCTCGAAAACTCCGCCCTCGCGGCGGGTAGTGACGACTTCAGACATTTATTTCTGCTCCTCAAGTACGATTAGTGCGTCGCCGGCAAACACGCCCTGACCCTGCGCGCCGACCAACAGTGGATTGACGTCGAGCTCGATCAGCGATCCCGCCCGGGATATGGCATATTCCTGCACCGCGAGAATAGCATCCACCGCCGCGTCGATATCGGCCCGGGGGCGTCCGCGGTAACCCCGCAGCAACGGGGCCGATCTGAGTTCCGCCAGCGCGGTTTCGATTTCGTCACGGCTCGCCGGGATCAACAGCGTCCTGGCGTCCTGCAGTAATTCGACCAGTATGCCGCCGCTGCCGATGGTCAATACCAGCCCGAATTGTATATCGCGCGTGACGCCGACGATCAGTTCGGCGAGCGCCGGTTTCATCGCCTCGAGATAAAGCCGGTCGCTGAGTTCGAACAGTTCGCTGGCGGCAACGTCGACCTGTTGCGACGATGCGAGGCCCAGGCGTACCGCGTTGTGCTCGGTCTTGTGTGCGATACCCAGCGCTTTCAACACTAGCGGATAACCCAGGTTTGCGGCGAGCAGCCGCGCGCTTTCGATCGAATCGATCCGGCCACCAGCCGGGACAGGCACCCCGACGGCCTGTAGCTGCTGCTTCGCGTCCGCCTCGTCGAGCGTTACCGGCTTGCCGGAAAGTGGTTCGAGGGCTAACACCGGGGCCGGCGGGCCATGCTGCCAGGCGAAGCCGATATCGGCGGCGATCTCGGTCGCGTGCAACGCCTCGTCGATACCGTAGAAGCTGACGATGCCGCGCGCACTGTAATTTTCGGTGTATTCCTCGGGAATATTTTCGGGCATGCCGACGACGAAAGCGCCCCTGGCCTGGTTGCGCCTGAGCGCGGCCTCGAAAGCGTCGACCGCGATATGCCACTCCCGGTCGTCGCAACGCGTCGAGTGCGGAAAATCCAGGATCAGGTAGTTCATGTCGAAGCCGATGCCGGTCATCGCGGTATAGGTCGCTTCCATGACCTCGCGGTTGGCCCAGCTGTAGGTATGGTAATCGAGCGGATTGGCGATCGCCACCAGTGGGCCGAGGGCCTCCTGCAGCGGCGCCTTCTGCTTTGCGTCGAGCCCGGGAAAGTAGACTTTACGCTTTGCCGCCGCGTCGGCGATGATGCTGGCTTCGCCGCCCGAGCAGCTCATCGACGATACGCGGTAGCCCGGTAGCGGGCCGTGCAGGTGCAGCAGTTTGAGGGTTTCGAGGAAGACCGGGATCGAGTCCGCCTGGCCGAAACCGTTACGGCGCAGGAACTCGCTGCTGACCGCGTGCGCGCCGACCAGCGACGCGGTGTGCGACATCGCCGAGGCCTGCGCCTGTGCGCTCCTGCCGACCTTGAAAATGACCACCGGCTTGTTCATCTCCCTGGCCTTGCGACCCAGTTCCTCGAATGCGGCGATCGAGTCGAATCCCTCGATGTAAATGCCGAGCGTGGTAACGCGCGGGTCTTCGAGCAGGTTCAGCGCGAGCTCGGAAATGCCGACCAGCGCCTGGTTGCCGACGGTGAATATATAGGCCAGCGGCAGGCCGCGTTTCTGCATCGTGAAATTGATCGCGATGTTCGACGATTGCGCGATGATCGCGACCCCGGTCCTGCCGCTATCGAGACGCTTGCCGCCCTGCTGATCGGGCCACAGCAGCGCGCCGTCGGCGTAATTGATGTAACCGTAGCAGTTGGGTCCGAGCAGCGGCATTTCGCCGGCCGCCTCGATCAGGTCGGACTGCAGTTCACCGCCGGTCTGGTCGGCTTCGCGAAAACCCGCAGCGAAACAGACGCCGCCGCCGCAGCCGATATCACGCAGCCGTCTCACCACTTCGATGGTCAGGTGGCGGTTGACGCCGATGAAAGCGGCATCCGGCGCGCCGGGCAAATCCTCGATCAGGCGGTAGGCCTTTAATCCATGCACTTCTTCCTTGCTCGGGTGTATCGGCCAGATGTCACCGGTGTAACCCATCAGCAGGCTCTGTTCGACCACGCGGCTGGCCTGCAGGCCGCCGATGGCCGCGATCGATCTGGGGCGCAGCAGGCGTTCGAGTCGCATTTATCCGCCCAGGGGCCGCAGTAATTCGCGCGAAATGATATGGCGCTGAATTTCCGAGGTGCCGTCCCAGATGCGTTCGACCCTAGCGTCGCGCCAGAAACGCTCCAGCGGCAGTTCGTCCATCAGGCCCATGCCGCCGAAAATCTGGATCGCCTCGTCGGTGACACGCGCCAGCATTTCCGTCGCGTAGAGCTTGGCGCTCGCAATTTCGCGATTCGCGTCCAGCCCTTCGTCGAGACGCCAGGCGGCGGACAGCGTCAGCCAGTCGGCCGCATCGATCTCGGTGATCATGTCGGCGAGCTTGAACGACACGCCCTGGAACTTGCCGATCTGCTGGCCGAACTGCCTGCGTTCGACGGTATAAGGCAGCGCGTATTCGAAGGCGCGCCGCGCACGGCCGACGCTGGTCGCTGCAACCGTCAGGCGGGTGGCGTACAGCCAGTCGTTCATGACTTCGAATCCGCGGTTCAGCTCGCCCAGGATTTGCGACCCGGGCACGCGGCAGTTGTCGAAATCGAGGATGCAGTTCTGGTAGCCGCGGTGGCTGACCGAGTTGTACCCCTTCCTGATTTCGAATCCGGGCGTGCCGCGATCGACCAGGAAACAGGTGATTTTCTTCTTTTTGCCGCGCGGCGTCTCTTCCTCGCCGGTGGCGACGAAAACGATAACGAAATCGGCGATGTTGGCGTGGCTGATGAAATGCTTGCTGC
>Ga0224512_10000238_pt1 | contig 59447 bp, 49 predicted proteins | sample SF_May12_sed_USG_4_FD_169103 | JGI IMG/M metagenome (GOLD analysis project Ga0224512, IMG submission 169103) | Sediment microbial communities from San Francisco Bay, California, United States - SF_May12_sed_USGS_13 | ecosystem: Environmental > Aquatic > Marine > Sediment | place: USA...
CAGAGTCAGCCCCCGACAAATACAGCCCGGGGACCTGGTATTTTTCAAAACTGGATGGAAAAAGAACCACGTCGGAATCTACCTTAGAAACGGTAAATTTATGCACGCTTCCTCGAGCCGTGGGGTGATGATTTCCGAAATCCAAAATCCTTACTGGTCGGACGCATTCTGGATGGCGAGGCGCTACTGAATTCGATTGCCAAGGTGAATCTTCCGAATAGAGGCCGGTTCTATTTTATCACTTGTTCTGGGCTTCTTGAGAGAAGACGCTGAAACACGTCAGGTTACACCCGATAACACGCTAGCCTGAGCGATTCGCCTTTAAGTTGACCATACCCTTCGGGGTCCGTCCCTTTTTATCTCCTCTTTTATGCTTTTCATACAGATTCGGTAAAAAACGATAAACAGCGACTATAGTTAGACGACGATCGCATCCTCGGGTGGCTGATCCCGATACCGCTAATACTCTGGATAATATGCAAATCACTCTAGCGCTAAACACTACCGCCGGCGACACATGGGATCTACCCGCATGGCACTGATGTACCCTGACACCAATGCCACGCGAGTTATTTTCGCCAGCAGAGCCGAAGAATCTTTCTACGAGGCTTGCCGAAATAGTCTGAACGACGCATGGGTAGTGTATTACTCGCGTACACTTTCGACGGTTGACCGCGACAGCGGTATGAAGGATAACGAAATCGACTTTGTGCTCTATCACCGCGCTTACGGCGTTTTGGTGATCGAAGTTAAGGGTGGACGAATTCGCCACGATTCCCAGAGCGGCAAGTTTTATTCGATTAATCGGTACGATGAAACCTTCGAAATCAAGGACCCTTTCCAACAGGCTTTGGTGTGGAAGAGTCGTTTTATCCGGGTGCTCCGAAATCGTAACATCAAGGTGCCAGTGAGCCATGCCGTGGCTTTCCCATCGGTGCATGAAAACGAAATTGAAGAGTCGGCCGCTATCACCCCGGAAATTGTTATCGGGCGCCTAAAGATCGCGTCTTTGGCAAGCACCTTAAAGAACCTTGTAACCCAGGTACAATCGGCGCACTACCTCAAGTTCGAGGACGTGTCTGCCGGGTTGCATGACATATTATGGGGCAAGGATTTCACCAGCAAATTATTTCTCAAAGACTATCTCACCAGCCATGACCTGCGCGTAAAGGATGTCGAAGTTATCCAGGAAACACTGATTCAGCCGATTGCGGCCTCGACCCGCCTGGCCATAGAGGGAGAAGCCGGCACTGGCAAAACCCTGGTGGCAATTCTGCTCGCGCGGCACTTCCGGAGTCAGGGTAAACGCGTATTAGTCTTGTCTTCGAATCGCCTTTTGAACGAATATCTTAAAAGTGAAGCCGGTAGCGAGGTAGAGGTAAAAACCTACATCGAGCTAGGCGAGAGCTTCGGCGTGCATTTATTGAACCCACCCTCGAACTTCGAAGGTAAGCGTGAAGACTGGAGTCAATATGAAGCGCCAGAAAGACTCGTTAATGCCATAGCTGCTTCCGAGCACCGTTATGACGTACTGCTTTGTGACGAGGCGCAGGACGTACAACCATTTTGGTGGGACGGAATCGAGAAAGTGCTCGCAAACGAGGACAGTCGTTTCCTAATATTTTTCGACCGTAGTCAGGGAATTTTCGGTGCCGGCGGTAGTGAACAAGGATTTGTACCTGAAGAAGTGTTGCCGATAGCACAGCCCTATTTCCCACTTGTATATAACTATCGCACCACTCGTGAGATCGCCACTTTCTCGAGAAATTTTCGTACCGGATCCAGGGTAATGCAAAGCCATTGTGGCAGACTTGGCTACATGCCTGAGATTATCGTGTATAACGATGCGCAGGATTGCCGAGGTAAGCTTGGGCGACTGTTTCGCAAACTCTTCCGCGAGGAAGAAGTATCAACTGAAGACGTGACTATATTATCTGCACGAGATCCAAAAACCGCGGAATCGGTATTGAAACCAACGGATATCATCGCTCGTCATAAGGTACGCCTGTTAAGTGCCAACCGTTTCCAGTCATTAGCAAGCAGGGCAAACAGCGTGGATTTGGCCACTATCACTGGCTTCAAGGGTCTCGAGACTCCAATAGCGATATTGTTAAACATCAGCGAATATCGCCTGCCTATCGATAATCCAATCATGTCGAGCCTGATTTATGTCGCCTGTACCCGCGCCAAACACATGCTCTATATCATGGTACAAAAAGATGACCCCAAGCTGGCCGTATTCGAGGCAGCATTTAAAGACATCAAGAACACCGGTGGCATGGTGCTGGAAGGGTCCGACGCAAATTTTGAGTTCGCTGGAACCGTTAGTCACTATAATCCAGACAGGTTAGGGTGGCTAACGGTTAACGACCCTGCATTTGAGAAAAGCACTATCATGTTTTTTCCTCACGATGTTAAGGCGGCCGGCCTCGACGGGCTAAAGACTGGAGATAAATTGCGCTTCCGTCCTTGCGTCGAAGGTTACTCATCGATTGCTACCGATTTAAAACTACTGAAATCAGAACAGAAACCAGAAGAATCAAGCCTGAGCGCCGATATCGAAGTGGGCAGCCCAGTTGAGGACAATATCAAGGAATCGGACGAGGCAGGCGACTTGACCAGGGTGGACGAGCCGCCAAAACTGGATAATACGCTGAAGGCGAAAAAAGCGAAGTCAGACAAACAAAGCAACCGCATGCGAACTCCGGGCCGGGAAAAGACCGGTGAGGTGGCTAAAATCGAGCGGGAAAACATGCCCGCTAACTCGGCAAAAACCGCTTCCACGGACGAAAATATCAGACCAACCCTGAAACTCAAAAAGGGCGCGACGGATAACTGAAGTCAAATAAAAATGATGCCTGCACAAGGAGTCGAATTCCGGACCTGCCGATTACGACTCAGTTGCTTTTGAAAACTCTACAACGAAGCGATTTACTTTGGCATTCTCGAAAAGAATATAATCTGTGACGCTCCGGATCGGGTCGTTCTCGCCACCGGCATAGGGGATTTCAGGGTAGTTAATTAAATGCTTTTCCATTTACTTTTTTCGGTAATATCCAAGTACGCCCGGTTCTGGCCTATAGACTACTGTGAAATATCTCAAGTATCTGCTGATCATGCTGATCATCGACGGACTTATATTCTTGGCATTGGCGATCGTTTCCTCGGTAGGGTACGCATTCCAGATAGCGATAATCGCACTTCCTTTGTCTTTGTGGACGGCCCGACTGATCGTTGCGCACCGCAGCGGGGAAATAACTCGGAGAATGCAGTTTCTCGATGGTGGTCCAGCTTTTTCCGGAAATTTTTGGCGCTTTAGACCGGAGGTTTATAGGCGCCAGCCGGGTTTTGATAACTTCAAGGGTTATTTCATCAAGGAATCCCTTGCCTGTTTTTTGGGCTGGGCGATGTTTTTATCTATTCCGCTTGTTAAGGTGCTGCATGATCTCGGTTTTAACGTACGCTGAGAAAACGAAAGTAATTGGTAAAATCCTGATTTCTTTCTGTCTTCGATAGCGCAGAGAAGCAATCCATTAAATTAAAGTATTCATTCGAAGATTGCAGCGTTGTTCCATCACTCGCGATTACGGTGGCGGGCCTTCTATCGTCGATAACAAATTAATCGTTAGGGGACAATTTCTCTAAAGCTGCCGCTGATGCGTTATTGCTAGGCTGCTGGAACCGGTCAGTTTCGGCCGGTAGATATCGGGCATGCCGTTTTCAGCTTCTTCCAGTATGCCGGGAAGCGCCTGATGCAGCGCATGGAATCCTTTTGCAATGACGAGACCAAATTCCATCAGTAGTCCACGGATATGGTTCGACAAAGCAGTACGATCTCTAACGAGCAAATCACGGGAACGTTGATTCGATTGTAAGCCTTGCTGCTCCAGCGCTTTGAGAGGCGCGACCTTGATATTTGGTCTGTTCGCGGCTTGGGCAACGGCGAGCGCATCGTTCTCGTCGGTTTTGTGGCCCTGTCTAAAAGGAGCAACTGAAATTGCCGGCAGGATCTTAACCTGATGCCCCTGTTGCCGAGCAGACCTTGCCCAACAGTGGGCAGATGTGCAGGCCTCGAAGGCAACTAGCGCTGGATTCTGTTTCGCCGGAAACTCATTAAATTCTGTCCGCGTTAAAGATTTGTTGAGGAGCCGTCTCCGGTTCGGTGAAACGACAGCAACTTGAATAACGTGCTTTGCCAGATCTACTCCGATCGTATTATATTGCTTCATGCCTGGATTCCTCATTTAGGGTTTTGGTCAACTCTCAACCTAACAGTCAGGTTGGAGGAGTCCATACATTGGGTCGTTTCTCGCCGCCCATCTAAATCTTTTATAGATCTGCTTTCCCGATAACTGCCGCTTATAGCTCTAGACCAGGAGGCAATCTCCTGTCAGTCTCGGCCCTACTGTCGAAATAAAAAGACTCACTCAGTGGCAGAGCTTCATATTTGCTTTGTGATTTAAATCTAAGCCACTTTCTTTATTTTGCTAAATCCAACCAGGCTGATCAGGGCTGTACAATTGGGCAGAGTGCGTTACTCGGATCACAACTTTGTCACGGGTAATAATCTAGTTGCGACACAGATGATCTATGTCATATCGCTTGCGTCTAGTTAAGTTAAGCTGTTTTTAATCGATTGATGAGGAGATTAATTATGTCGAATCAAATCGCTGATATCACAATGCATATCGATGAAAACACCACCCATGAAAATCGAGAAAAGTTGCGTGATGAATTACTAGGCCTAGATGGTGTAATGGCTGCATCTTACCATGATGAAAAACCACATCTGATGGTATTGGCATATGATCCAGACGTTGTCAATTCCTCGGCTTTCATTAAGACTGCACAGGCGCAAGGACTACATGCCGAACTAATTGGCCTTTGATCGGGAAACGAAGATTTAGTTAAGAGCAAAAGTGATAAGGTTTTTTTATCGGCCTCGATCACTTGAGTATTTTGTTTCATCACCGATTAAACGTCGATTTGGGATTGATTATCGCTGCTGATTTATCAGGTATATGGATATGTGATCTCCAAATCAGACGCTGAGCCAGGCTGCAGGAATCGGCCAATTTCGGACTTTCGCTTCGCTTCACTTCACCTACTACGAAACCTAAGTTTTGAGGAAAAGTGTTTGTCTCTTCGGGTTATTGCCGTCGAAGTTACTATTCTTTTAACTTGACATACTTACGCCGTAAGCTTACAGTATAAGCATGGTTTCTCGTAATCCGCTTACACGTGAAATTTTATTAAAAGCCGCAATTGCCCTTGCCGACGATGAAGGCATTGCCTCGCTTTCAATGCGCAAGCTGGGACAACGTCTCGGAGTTGAGGCGATGTCGCTCTACAACCACGTGGGTAATAAGGATGAATTGCTTACCGGCATTGCGGATACGCTTATAGGAGAGTTCGAAATACCATCGGAACAGCTGGAATGGCAAGCAGCAATGCGGTTCGTCGCCGAGTCCGTTCGGAATACACTCCTCCGCCACCCCTGGGCTGTGTCTCTGATTGAATCGCAGGTGGCGCCTAGCAAAGTTCGGTTTGAGCGCGCCGATGCGCTGATTGGAGCGCTCCGTAGAGCGGGTTTCTCGATAGAATTGGCCTACAAGGCACATCTCGCGATCAATAGCTACATAGTCGGTTTCATTCAGCAGGAAATCCACTGGCCATTTAAGCCGATGGAACAAGGCAGCGTGGCGGCCATGCTTCAACCCCAAGTCAATAATGACGAATTCCCGTATCTGAGTGAAATGCTAGGCTCGATCATCAAAATTCGACAGCAAGCACAGAACGGGAGCGAGCCGGATACTTATGCGCCGGATTTCAATTTTGGCCTTGATCTGTTGCTCAATAGTCTCGAAAAGATCAGGCTCGAATCTCAACCTACCAAAAAGAAATCGACTCTTAAAAGCAGTTCCGTTAAGAGGTAATCATATGCAAGAAATATTCTGGGACCGAAGAGCGCGAAAGTACGACGATGAAATTTCTCACCACGATTCCCTTTATCAAAAAACGCTGCAAAGCACTGAAACGCTGTTAAACGATCAAGATGTATTGCTTGATCTCGGCTGCGCTAGCGGCGAGATTTCCCTCGACCTCGCGCCTCTCGTCGCGCAAGTCCACGGCATCGATACGTCGGGTAGAATGATCGAACTGGCGAATCAAAAAATGCGCGCAAGGGATATCAGGAATATAGACTTTAGTCGTATAGATGCTTTTGATAGAAGTCTTGAGACGCATTCATTCTCCGCGATTACGGCATTCAATGTGCTGCACCTGGTGGAGAATTTATCGGGTGTTCTGGACCGGCTGTATTGCTTACTCACGCCAGGGGGGCTCCTTGTGTCACAGACACCCTGTCTGCGCGAGAGAGGTTGGATTTTCCGTATCTTGGTAAGACTTGCTCAAAAATCCCGGCTCTGTCCGCCAATTTTAAATATAGCCTTCGACGAGTTGGCGCCACTATTTATTCGCAGTGGCTTCGAAATTCTCGACAGCGAATTGTGGGACGAAAGTCAGTCCATTCAACGCGTCGTGGCACGAAGACCTCAAGACTTATAAATATCATCTCTATCATATGGATTTATCACATTTGGTCGAATTTGATGTAACGTCAATCAGGAGATTAACAATGAAAACACTGAAGTGTGATTTGTGCGAAGTAGCCACCCAAGGTGAAACCTTTGAGGAGTGGATGGAAGCTCTTCGGCCCCATTACAACGAGGCCCACGCCGATGTGATGAGCGACTCAAGTCGTGGGAAGAAGGAGATGGAGCAATGGATAGCTGATAACAAAGCGCGCTTTGACGCCGCCTAAAAAAATTGGGTTGGTATTTGTATACAAGTGCGTTGAGCCCACTCTGGGTCGATCCTCACCGTCCATCTAATTTCTGTATGCATCAGCTTTCCCGATAGTAGACGCTTATAGGATATCGCTCGGAGACGATCTCCGGCCAGGAGCAGACGCCTGACAACAGATAATTTATTATCAGGTCAATTACCTTTTGATCATGCTGTTATGTGTTCTTTAAAATATGAGAAAATTCGAAATCGAATCCGGTACAAATTATGAATATTGAGGGCGGGTGTCATTGTGGCAAATTAACTTTCGGTGCCGAGGTTGATCCTGAGCAGGTGTTTATCTGTCATTGCACTGATTGCCAAACTTTATCTGGAGCAGCCTATCGCACTGTTGTTCCTGCAATCGAGGGCAGCTTCAAAATGCTTACTGGTAACCCCAAAATTTATTTTAAAACGGCTGAAAACGGCTCAAGGCGACAGCAAGCCTTTTGTGCTGATTGTGGAACTCCTATTTATTCTGCCCCCGAAAGTATGGATTCATCGCTTTATATAATCCGAGTAGGATCAATTAAACAGAGAAATCAACTAAAACCAAAATCGCAGGTTTGGTGCCGCTCCATGCAGAGCTGGGCTCAAGATTTAACTGATCTGACTGGCGTCGATACCCAATAGTAATGTGCCCGGAACACATAACAAGCGCATGCAGACGGACAGCCAAATCGCTACGCGCTTTGACTGCCGCGCATGCGAGGCGTTATACGCTATTTTAACGTTAGCCATATGCAAGTAATGGAACTTGAGACTGGTAGGCTACTACTACGACAATGGAAAGATAGTGACTTGCCTGTATTTGCGGCGCTGAATTCAGATCCAGCGGTAATGAAGTATTTTCCAATCCTACTGAGCAGAGAAGCTAGCGACGCAATGGCGGAAAAATGTAGATCGCTTATCTCAGAAAGAGGCTGGGGATTCTGGGCAACGGAATTGAAAGAAAACAATAAATTTATTGGCTTTGTCGGCCTACATGAGCCGAAAGATACATTTCCATTTGCCCCAAGCGTTGAAATTGGATGGCGGTTGTTAGGAAACTATTGGGGAAAAGGTTATGCAACAGAGGCAGCAACTCAGGCGTTACAGTTTTCTTTCGATACCTTAGATTTGCATGAAGTAGTATCATTCACTCCAGCATCTAACTCTCGTTCACGTTCCGTCATGGATCGGATAGGAATGATAAACACATGCCAAAACTTTAAGCATCCAGATTTACCGAAAAATCATTCTCTTTCAGAACACGTTTTATACAAAATCACAAAAAATCAGTGGCAGAAGAGCGGTTTATAACAAACGCATGCGGTCGGACCGTTCCACTCGCTACGCGAGTGATACGGCCGCCGATGCGAGGCCTTAGAATGCTTTAGATAGCATGAGCCATTTATCAATCGAGGAGATAATCGACAATACAATGGTCTTCCCCCAAAAACTAGGCCACGACATCTGCGAAATTCTGACTAACAATATCTGTTCAGATTAATTCTATAAAACCCGTAGTATAGCCCTTTATCTCCTTTTCATAGCCCAGGCAAAAGAAGAGTTCCACAATAATACTAAATGTTTCCTTTGGTTTTAGATTAAACATTTGCTCCAAACTGGATCCAATCTGTGCAACAGATATTGTTTGTTCGTTAAACTGAAATTCTCTGGCAAGATATTTAAAGGAGTTAATAACCACACTACGACTACCAGGCTGCAGCTCCTTCTTAGTGATTAAGAAATGTTCTATTGTTTCCTGGAAACCACGGGCTATTATTGAATACTGAAGCAAGTGCAATAAAATTTCATATTCACTACCTATAAGAGAAGCATGCATTGAATCCAACCATTCTTTCTCGACCCCTTTCAGCGAGCGAATCGAAGCATATGGATCAAACACAAAATTAGAAATCTTTTGCTGCGTGGATGCTGTTTGGCCTTGATTCACAACATTTCTAGCTTTAGAGATTTGTTGCTGCGTGGATGCTGTTTGGCCTTGATTCACAACATTTCCAGCTTTAGACACATTGTTTTTAGACGCAAGAGATAGCTCTCCAATAGCGTGCGATAGCAAACAGTCAGGCATTTTTGAGAGCGTTATTTTTTCATCATCAAGTTTATTACGATCTTTCTCATGCTGAAGCCTGGGTAATAGCCCGCAAACATGTGTAACGTTGTTCGCCTTATCAAAAGCCACCTTAATATACGCATTCTTTTCCTCAAATAGAGGCATATATTTCTTTTTAAAATAACACTCAAAATCAGGACTGGAGCAGATAAATGTGCCACCATCAAGCTCCAATTTCTTTAACACTTCCAATGCCTGCAAGACAAAAAAGTGGGATATTGATTTTTTCTTTGTGGCTTCGGCAATCTCTAGTTTCTCAGCTAAAGCATGCTCATCCTTTGATGATTTTTTGCCCGCTAAACTTTGTAACTTGCTAAGTATTTTCATAACCAGTCACACAACAAATATTTCATATCATTACCGCCTCATTAACTTGCTATCCATAACTTATAGTATGTTTGTTAGCAGAAGTTAAAATAAAGCTGGCAAAACTACTTCCTTATGGGTTTAGCTTGCCATAACTCAAATATTAACAGGCCGGTTTGGGTCGGCTATCGCCGCTGACTCATCGCGTTCGAGCGCCACTTTTCCCCAAAGGAGACCCTCGATTGACTGGACTAGGAGACAATCCCCGGCGGTGGGTTCAACTGATCGACGCAACACCTTGGCTTTAGAGGATAAAGATGGGGTGTAGAAAAAGTAAGTATAGAGGTCGAATACATCACAACGCAGAAAAGAAAGCCAAGATGTGGGACCGCTGCCAGAAAGGGGAACCAAACCGGTGCGGGTTCGGGGATATTTCGGGTGTGATGAAAAGGGGCCAGAGAAAACCGTTACGATTCTTGGCTTTCGGCAACTGTTCCCTGCATTTTCAGTCCTCTGATCTACCGACTGAGCTACCTGGGCATAAGGGGCGGAAGCGCGTAATAAATAGTCGAGCGCGGCCGGAGGCAAGCCCCGCCGTGTCGAATCGCCGGAAATTCGCGTTGTCGTTTGCAACAAGTGGACTCTCGACGGTAATATGATTCTACGCAGGCGCCACGGCACCAGGAATCAGACGCTAGTCAATACCCAGAAAATCGAGCAGCATCGCATTGAACAAATGCGGTTTCTCTAGATGTACCGCGTGCGAGCATCCGGGAATAACCCCTAGTTGCGCGCCCCCTATCTGCCGCCACAGTTGCTCCGGCTGGATCCACGGATAAGCCCGGTCCCCGTCGCCCCAGAGCACCAGGGTCGAAGATGTAATTTTCGACAGCGCGGATTCGCCGGACCAGTTTTCCATCGCCGTAAGCCCGGCCAGGGCCGCCTGCAGCGAGGCTTTGACGGCAAGTTCGGCACAAACCGGGTAACCGTCTGCTGACTCTCCACGTTGAAACCATGTTGCCACGATCCGGCGCCCGGTTGCCTCGACCCCTTTTTCCTTTACGCCGCGCCTGGATTCGTCGATCGTTTCAAAACGACCGGGCATATTCCCAACGGGTCCTGTGCCGTATAACACCAGTTTGTCGATTCGTTCTGGCGCCAGCGCGGCCATTTCCTGCACGATCATGCCACCCATCGAATGCCCGACCAGGTGAAACCGCTTTGCGTCGAGTTCGTCGAGTTTGTTCAGCACGTAAATTGCGAGTTCGCGGATGGACTCGGGCGTCGACATTGCGTGGTTTTCGCCGAAACCCGGGAGGTCGGGCGTGATCACCCTGAAATGCCCGGAAAAGGTTTCCACCTGGTCCGCCCATTGCTTGCCACCACCGAGGTAGCCATGCACGAAAACCAGGGACTTCATGGACAACGAACCCGGGGCTGTTTTATTACCTTTTTCAGCATCGCGTGGATCAACCTATTTCCGTTCACCCTGCACGATTCGGTCGAGAATCATGGCGCAGAATAAAATGGCGAAACCGGCCAGAATACCCTGACCGACATTCGCATATTGCAACGCTTCGAGCACGTCTTCGCCGAGCCCTTTGGCGCCGATCAGCGAGGCCACGACCACCATTGCGAGGCTTAACATGATGGTCTGGTTTATCCCGGCGCGAATTGATGGGCTGGCGAGCGGCAAATCGACCCGCGTAAGCAGGTACCATTTGCTACCGCCGAACGATATCGCCGCCTCGCGCACGTGCTCGGGCACACCGCGCAGGCCCAGCACGGTCAGGCGCACCACCGGGGTCCCGCCAAAGATCATCGTGGTCACGACCGCGGCCGGTTTGCCGGTGCCGAAAAACGCGATGACCGGAATCATGAAGACGAAGGCCGGCATGGTTTGCATGAAGTCCATGATCGGACGGATGAAGGCGTAGAATCGTTCGCGGCGCGCGCAATACATGCCGAGCGGGATGCCGATAACAATCGAAAGGCAGGCCGCCGTTCCGAGCAGGGCCAGGGTTGTCATGGCCTTTTCCCAGAAGCCCAGAAGCCCCATGTACAATAAAAAGGCGCCCGAGTAAACGGACGCACGAGGACCAGCAGATAACCAGGTCAGCAGGATAATAAAGCTCGCGATTACCATCCAGGGCGTTTCCACGAAAATCAGTTCCAGCGCGTCCAGCACGCTGCGGATGGCGTAGGTGATGGCGTCGAAAAATGCCTCGCCATTCGTCACGCAGAAGGTGAAAAAGGTTTCGACCCAGCCGATGCTGGTCAGGCGGATACCATGCTCGGTCGGAAACTGGATCAGCCAGGGGAAAAGCCCGGGGAAACTATAGTGAGTCACCGTGGCAACCAGGATCACGGTCACGAAGCAGCAGCTCAGCGCGATAGTTTGCGGGGTCATGCCGGTTGAGATTCCCGGATCGGAGAGCCAGTCTGAAAAGCGCTTCTCGAGCAGTGTGTTGGCGATCACTGCCTGGCCGGCCTTGAATACGAGGAGCGCAACAAAGCCCACCGCAGCGATCGCCAGCCCGGTGCCTTCCAGCTGCTCGGCTTCGAGCCGAATCCCGCCGATCGCGTCTTCCAGCGATTTCACCGTGCGTTGGTAGACGTCGATCTTGTCGGTATTGTTCTCTATCGCCGCGGCCAGCTGCTGGCGCCTGAGTTCGAGCGTGCCCTCGATCTTGGCGATGCGCTCCCAGGCTTCCGACGCCAGGTCACCGAACAAACCGCGCATGATTTGTACGGCCGCGAGCGTCTCGAGAATCAGGAAGGCCAGGCCCCAGTTCCACATACCGCGGGCACAGAACCAAATCGGTCCGAGGATGCCGGCCCAGATATTCGTAGTCCAGACGAACTTGGAATCGCTGCCGATTTTGCCGAACTGGTTACGGTAATAATCGGGGCTGGTTTTGACGAAGCGCTCGACCTGCTGCTCCCGCTCCGCGGCGAAGTAGTCGCTGTCGTCGGAAATCATTCCTGCCGGCGCATCGAGGTTTCTTTCGTTCATGACGTTTCCGCACCTTCTATGACTGTTTGCAGGATATCGGGCCGTGTAATCACGCCGACCTCGACATCGCCGTCGACGACAACAATCGGGGCATCGGCGTCGATCGCCAGCTGAATCAGCCGGCTCAAGGATTCGCCCTCGTTTACCCGAGGTGCGTCGTCGGGCAGATGCCCCGCGCTCGCCATGTACTTCTCCATCGGCTGCATCACCGCGTGCGCGCGCACGATTTTCAGGCGCGAGATGCCGGCGACGAAATCGGCCACGTAATCGTCCGCCGGATGCATGACGATATCCTCGGCGGTACCGATCTGTACCACCCTGCCATCGCGCATGATGGCGATGCGGTCACCGATACGCACGGCCTCGTCCAGATCGTGGGTGATGAACATCGTGGTTTTTTTCATCACTTCCGACAGTTTGATGAATTCATCCTGCAGCTGCCGGCGAATCAGCGGGTCGAGCGCGCTGAAAGGCTCGTCCATCAGCAACACGTCCGGGTCGGCGGCGAGCGCCCGCGCGAGTCCGACGCGTTGTTGCATGCCGCCGGATAACTCATGCGCGTACTTGTTGCCCCAGGCATCGAGTTCGACCGTTTTCAGCATATTGGCCGCGCGGCGCATTCGTTCGTTCTTGTTGATATTGCGAATCTCGAGCGGCATCGCAACATTGTCCAACACCGAGCGGTGCGGCAACAGCGCGAAGTTCTGAAACACCATACCGATTTTGCGATTGCGGAATTCCTGCAGCTCGCGGGGGCCGAGCGCCATCACATCGGTACCGTGAATCACTATTTTGCCGGCAGTCGGCTCGAGCAGGCGATTGAAGTGGCGCACCAGCGTGGATTTGCCGCTGCCGGACAGCCCCATCACGCAGAATATTTCGCCTTTCTTGACATCGAGACTGACATCGGCAACACCGACTACCGCATTATAGGTTTCGAGCACCTCTGCCTTGCCTAGCCCTTCTTCCCGGATGGCGCGCAGAGCGGCTTCGGCCTGATCGCCGAAAATCTTCCAGACGTTCGATATTTCGAGAACGGTTTCGCCCGATGACGGACTGGATTGATTTAACGCGGCCATTTCTCCCCCGATGGTTGCAAATAAACCGAACTGACAGCCGTGCCGGGGTCGACCCGCCGCCGACCCCGCACAGGTTCTCAGGTTGCGCGGCTAGAGACCCAACCAGGCGTCGACGCGTTCCGGATTTTTGGCAATCCATTCGCGGGCGACTTCCGACGCCTCGCGACCCTTGCCCGATATCTCGTAGGCAAACTCGCTGACGTCGTCCGCGGTCAGCGAAAAGCGCTCGAAGAATTCGACGATCGCCGGCGAGCGCTCTTTCAGCGAGTTCGACCAGGCGATCTGAACGCGCTTGAGTGCATCCTTGGTCGCGACCCTGGAATTCTGGTACCAGTCCGGCGAATCGGAGGGTTGCACCATAACGTACTTGGCCGGGTCGTACTTGGGTTCCGACAACATGGTGACATCGAACATGTACCAGATCGCATGCGGCTTGTAGCAGTAGAACGCGTAGCCTTCTTGCTTCGCAATCGAATCCTTTACGCGGGCAGTCTTGACGCTCTCTTCCGCGCGGATCGGCTCGATAAATGACAACAGTTCGTAATCGCGAACCTTGACCTCGTTGACATTGGCGGAGGCCCAGCCCGGCGCGCCAATCCACATTTCGCCCTTGCCGTTGCCGTCGCTATCCATCTCCATCGCCACGTCGGGGCGACCGAGGTCTGCGATATCGGTGATGTTTTTCTTTTTCGCAAAATCCTGCGAGACACAAAATCCCTGGTTGCCCTCGTAGGCATTCTTGCTGAGGGTTACGGTTTTCTTTTCATCCACATATTTCTTGGTGAAGCTTTCCTGGTTAGGTAACCAGACATCGGGATGCACGTCGATATCTCCCTTGCCCTGGTCCATGCCCTGAAAGATGGTCGCATTGTTGCCCGGCACCAGGTTCGCTTCGCCACCGATACGCTCGACCACAACCGCCTGCAGCAGCGCGGCGATCGCCTGAGCCCCGGTCCAGGCCGGCACCCCTATATTGACCCTCTCGGCGCTGAGCGCGGCCGTCGACGACAGGCCAATGGCAATACCAAAACTCAAACACAGTACTGATTTTTTCATTGATAACTCCTCGGTTACACGGTTGGAATATTCGCAGCTTTCCGCTGTTGCCCTGCCCCGTTTATGTCATTGTTGTTCGGCAGGAAAATAGTATGAGCCGAAAATCGTTTAGGCTCAAGGCGTCCAATATCCCCTGTTCTTTCACGTTTAGTCAATATTAATTTAGACTGCGGTTAGTCCAAATCCGCATCAGGCTCAGGATAATGGCTACCCGCCGTGGCTGAAATGACGGCGGCCGCGATTATGGAATCACTTTAAAGTCCGGCCTTAACTCCATGTTTTTCATAAAACTGTGGTCAGACCATGCCAGGCAACGCGCTGATTTTCGGCATTGGAGTCACTTGCATCGACAACGCGCGACAACAGGCGCCGCAGAGTCAAAAAACTTTAATCGAGTAACAAAGACACCATCAAAAACTCGCTAGAGACGAGTCGATTGATATTAAATTGCGCGAAGACTTCGTGTATTTGGCCAACCTTATCCGGCTTTATTACCATCATGCCGCCGCCTCGAGCCAGGTAAACCGTTGGCACTTTCCGGTGGCGCATGCGGAATTGGTTGAATAGGCGCTACAGGCGGATGATCCGTTGCGCCGGATTTGTTTCCCCTCACTCGGTGCAGGTTAACCGATAAATATAGTATTCTCGTGCCGATCAAGCCTGTTCATCGTCGTCAGCCTTGTAACGAAACCCGCCGCGATCGATCCGGTGCTTGAATTAGAGATTTGAATCCCCACTTTTCGCATCCTAATAAGTCGCGTGCCAGGGCTGTTTAAAGACTTCTTGAAATTTTCAAATTAACGACGGATTAATCAATCGGGAGCGCGAAATGTCAGTTCTATTTTCGAAGGCAAGGCTGGGATCCATGAGCCTGCAAAATCATCTGGTTATGTCGCCCATGACGCGTAGCCGAGCGCTGCACAATGTGCCGAATGATCTAATGGCGACCTATTACAGGCAAAGATCAACCGCTGGCCTGATAATTACCGAAGGTACCTCGCCTTCGCCGAATGGCCTGGGATATCCGCGTATTCCCGGTATTTTCTCGGCGGACCAGGTTGCGGGCTGGAAACAGGTCACCAGAGCGGTTCACGAACAGGGCGGCAGAATTTTTTGCCAGTTGATGCATACCGGGCGTATCACGCATCCCCTGAACTTGCCAAAGGCTGCGCGTGTTTTAGCACCGTCGGCAATTGCCGCCAGCGAAGAAATGTATACCGATCAGGAGGGCATGCAGGCGTTGCCGGTTCCCGAGGTTATGAACCAGGCGGATATCGATATGACAATCGAAGAATTTGCCGAGGCCGCCCGCAACGCTATCGAGGCCGGCTTTGACGGGATAGAACTGCATGGCGCTAATGGTTATCTGCTCGAACAATTTTTCCGCCCCACGACCAACCAGCGCGAAGACGAATATGGCGGCAACGTGGAAAATCGAGCGCGTTTCGTATTAGAGACCGTCAAGGCTTGCTGTGCGGCAATTGGCAAGGAAAAGGTGGGGATTCGACTTTCGCCATATGGTTTTTTTAATTCGATGGCCCCGTACGACGAGATGGAAACCGACTACCGTTACCTGGCAGAGCAGTTAAATGACACAGGCCTGGTATATATCCATCTTGTCGATCACTCTGCCATGGGCGCCCCGCAAGTACCTGACAGCATCAAGCAGAGCATCCGTGAAATTTTCAAGGGCACGTTAATTTTATCCGGCGGCTACGACGCCAGCCGCGCCGAGCAGGACCTGGCCGCGGGCAAGGCGGATTTGATTGCCGTGGGCCGGCCTTTTCTCGCCAACCCCGATCTGGTCATGCGCTGGAAAAACGATCGTGAACTGAATGAGCCTGATTTTGACACTTTCTACACGCCTGGTGAAAAAGGGTACACCGATTACCCATCGCTGGAGAGTCAAATGGTTTCGCATTAAAGGCTTTAGCCGGGTTCGCGACGGTCGCAGCCTGGAAAGCCCGGATCGACCCGGGCTTTCTCCCGAGCGAGCCCTGAAAATTCAAAGCCGAGGGGCAACCCTCGCCCTGTTCCGTTGCCGCTTTTCGATCGGATTTCCTGATATCCTCTGGTTGAGCGGAGCTGCATATTCCAGCATTGCCGGATTTTTATCGCTAGCCGCATTTCTGCTTTCATTCGGGCATACGGTTGATAGCGACGGCGCATTTTGGCGATGCTGCCGGCATTTGCTTTCATAATTGCCCCGACTAGGGTATAAGGCCGCGATGAAAATACCCGCACGAATCAAACCTCTGGTCGAGGATGGCCTGGTCGATGAAGTCATCCGGCCGCTCATGAGCGGAAAAGAAGCCGACGTTTTTATCGTACGCTGTGGTGGTGAAATCCGCTGCGCCAAGGTATACAAAGAAGCCGACAAGCGTGGCTTCAAACAGGCAACGCAATATCAGGAAGGTCGAAAGGTGCGTAATAGCCGACGCGCTCGCGCGCTGGAAAAGGGTTCGCGCTTCGGCCGCAAGGAACAGGAGCAGCTCTGGCAAAATACCGAGGTCGAGGCACTCTTTCGACTCGCCAGGGCCGGCGTGCGCGTGCCTCGACCCTATGGCTGCTTCGACGGCGTGTTGCTGATGGAACTGATTTGTGACGAAGAAGGTCTCGAGGCGCCTCGCCTGAACGACGTCACCATGTCCGCGGTGCAGGCCATGGAAGATCATAAACTGATGATGCGATACGTCGTACGCATGCTGTGCGCGGGCCTGGTGCACGGTGACCTGTCCGAATTCAACGTGCTGGTCGACGACGACGGCCCGGTTATCATCGATCTGCCGCAGGTGGTGAACGCGGCAGCCAATAATCACGCCAAGCGTTTGCTCGCGCGAGATATCATTAAAATCACGTCCTATTATGGCTTATATGCCCCTGAAATTCTGAAGACGCGATACGCCGGAGAAATCTGGGCATTGTATGAGGCTGGCGAATTACACCCGGAGGTTGCGCTCACAGGTGCACACGATGCAATCGAGCTGGATCCTGACGTCGACGCGGTACTCGAAGAAATCAAGCAGGCGATGTTCGAACAGCAACAACGCCTGGCGCGACTGCAGGAACAGGTATAGCAACCGACAACGTTAATGCCCGGGGAGTCTGCAATGGGTAGAAATCTGGCCTACCTCCTGTAACTGCTGCATTTAATCCGTTATGTTTCGGCCAATGCCAAACAAACCCGGGTAGATTTTATGCGCCTGTCACTGAAAGCCGCGCTGCTTTCCGCTTTCGTCCTTCCCGGAAGCGGCCACTTCCTGTTGAGGAAGTACGTTGGAGGCGCGCTGTTGGCCGGCACCACGGTTCTGTGCCTCTGGGTACTGCTGTCCCATGCCCTGGAAAAGGCAGGGGAAATCAGTCTTAAAATTCAAAGCGGTGAAATTCCGCTCGATATGACCCGGATAGTCGAGGAGATATCGAATCCGGCCGTCGGTGGTGGCACTCAACTGACCGATATTGCGACCTACGTGCTCGTCATCTGCTGGCTGGTCGGAATTGCTGATTCCTACAGGATCGGTCGGTTACGGGACAAGGGCGGCCCTGCGCGCGATAAACAACGCTGAAACGACGATAGTCCGGCTCGGCAACGTGTTCCGGCTCGATGCCGCCATTCGGCACGGTTCAGGACATTAATCGAATCAAGGTTTTCTTTTCGTCATGGTCAGTTACAGCAGCCATTGCCGTTCTAAAAGCCAGTACGTTTTTGTCGTGACTGGCAAGCAATTTTTCCAGCTCCAGGTTTTCCGCGGCGCTGGGAACGCCACCATCCCGGTATATGGTTTCTATTGCTTCAAGGTAACTGAAATGCGCTGCCTTGCTGTGACTCATGTCGAGAAATGCCTGGTAGGCTACTTTTCCTGCTTCACTTAAATCGTCTAAGGATTGCATGATATTATCTAGATTACATTGACATGCAATTATAAGCGACTGTGTCACCGGCTTCCGCATGCTGCGCTGATACCGGCACAAATGCATCGCCCCGGGTTGCCGATAGCCGGGGTTCCAGGCGGGCCGGAAGTTAGCCCCACGCGGGACAATACGATGCACCAGCTACCGGCTGGACGATCACAGGGGCCGCATGGGCCAGGCCTTCGCTGGATCCTATCCCGTTTGCCCTGCCCGGGTCGTCAGATACAGGTCAAATTAGTGGTCAAATTTGTGCAGGTGGCGAAATCGAAATAGCCGCTACCTTCATCCAGGTCGACGTCTGCCGTATTCGTCGCCGTGATCGAAATTCGCAGGCGGGTGTTGCCGGCACCCCGGACGATAACCTGGCCACTGGTAATATCCAGCCCGTTACCCGTCAATGCCAGGTTGGTCGTAACCAGGAAACCGCCGCCGGGAAGGCCCGACACCGAAAAGTTAACATTTCTAGAATAACTTCCCGATAAGAAGTTCCCGCTCTCTCCGAAGTCGAACACCATGCTGAAACTCTCGGTGCCAAAATCAAAGCTCAGCGAACCGTTGAAGTCATCCCCGTATTCCCCCGAAACATTATCAAAGGTACTGTTGAAGGTGAACCTGCCATCGATCGTCAGCCCTGAGATCACGCAGTTGGTAAAAACCGCGGAGCCACTTGCGGTGCTGGACGTTTCGTTCACGTTCACCGTAATGCTGCCCTGGGGACTGGAAATATCGCACTCCTGTGTTTCGGTGCGATGGGCGACCGACACCGACCGCTGGCCTCGCGGTTGCACCCGAGCGGTTACGAGCTTCAGGATCTCCTGCAGGGAGGGCGGCGCTTCGGCATTCTTGAACCCGGTGGCGAGCCCCAGCCCATCGATCGATCCGAATACGGCATCCACGATATCAGCCGCATTCGCGGACGTGATGCGGGCGGCATCGGCCGGTAGCGTCGGCGTAAATCTTGTGTCGCCATCCCCGTCACCCCCGCAGGCAATCAACCCCGCGATCAGGCCAAACAGTAAAATGCTTTTTGCGAATTTTTGGGCGAGCTGCATTGCGATTCTCCTGAATCAGTCCGGCTAATGCGCGTATCTCTACTACTAATAGATCAAACCACCCCGCGGTGCGATAAATATTTCGTATAACCTACTATCAAATTTGTTTATTCCCGAAGGTTTTCCGTGAGCCGGGCGACCGCCGCGCAGTCGGTTCGGCGATGGCGCCAGCGTCTGGGCTAATCTGGCAGCGTAATCAGGAAGCGCTTATTCAGATAAGCGGAAGCGGCTGCAGGCAGGCTCGTCGCGACGAAATGGCCGAATTTTTTGGCTTTCCGCCGGCAAACGACGGTAAATCAGAAAGCGAGCGTCTCGGCGCGCAGGCCATTGACCACGGCGGCCAGCGCAGCCTTTTCGTCGGCACCAGCCGCCTTCGCCACGGTGTAGGCGGCGCGCTGGCGGTCGGCGCTGGTGCCGCGTTCGACGATGGTGCGGGCGTGCGCCACCTCGGCAGCGCAGCCGAAATGCTCGGCGTCGGGTTCGATGATCGCGAGCAGTTCCTCGAGCAGCTCCGCGTAAGGAACCAGCGCGCGCTTGCCGAAGTCGATCAGTCCGCGCTCCATGCCGTAGCGCATCGCGAGCCAGCGGTTCTGGCTGATCAGGAAATTGGAATAACGCCGCCAGCGCTGGTTGTTGCACTTGAGTCGCCACAGCATGCGCAGCCAGCAGCGGTAAATCGCGGCAATGCAGACAGCGTCCTCGACCAGCGTGCACACGTCCGAAATGCGCATTTCCAGCGTCGGGTAGCGGATGCTCGGGCGGATATCCCACCAGATGCGGCTAGCGTCCTGGATCACGCCGGTTTCGACCAGCACGTCGACCTCGCGCTGGTAGTCGGCCTCGTTGTCGTATTGCTCGGGCAGTCCGGTGCGCGGCAGCTCACTATAGAGCGCGATACGAAACGACTTCAGGCCCGTGTCGCGGCCCTCGAGGAACGGCGAAGAGGTCGATAGCGCAAGCAGGTGCGGCAGGATGTAAGTCACCTGATTCAGCAGGTCGAAACGCAGCGCGTCCGGCTCGACGCCGACGTGTACGTGCATGCCGCAGATGGTCATGCGCTGCATCACCGCCTGCATGTGCTCGCTCAATAAACGGTAACGTTCCTGTACGGAGTAGCGCTGCGTGCGCCAGCTCGCCCAGGGATGCGTGGACGACGCGATCACGCCCACGCCGTAACGTGACGCCACCTCGCCGACGATGCTGCGCAGGTCGACGAGGTCCTGGTGCACGTCGGCCATCTGCTGGCGCGGGCGCGTGCCGATCTCGATCTGGCACTGCAGCAGCTCGGGGTGAACCTGGTCCGGAAACGCGTGGTCGCAGTCCTCGATCAGGCCCTCCGGCGCCGCGTCGACGAGTTCGCCGGTGTCGAGATCGACGAGCAGGTATTCCTCCTCGACGCCTATCGTGAATGCGGGTTCGCTCGCCATGTCAGTTCCTCACCTCGTTCGTCTTGCGGCTTCGCTTTGCAGATCACAGCTGGGCGCGGATCAGCGCGCGCGCACCTGGATGGTTTCACCGATCGTGTTCATGATTTCGCGCAGCCGGTCATAATCGGGGTCGCGTACGTGCATCCACGCGTTCGCCATGTAGCCGGCCTCGACGCCCTGCGTCGGCGTGCCGGGCTCGGGAAAATGCTGCGCGACGATGTTGTCGCCGAAACGCCGCCAGATTTCGTCGGCGCCGTCGTAGTGCGAAATGACGCCGTCACGATCGGGACGCAGCGCGATGATACCGCAGGCGTAGCGGCGCGAGGGCCATGCCTCGCCGTGGCCATGGGTGACCGCGCAGGCCCATTCGCGGAACAGGTCGAACTCGTTGGCGTAGCAGTACACATCCCACTGCCCGACGCCGGGCGGGCGCGCGCCGATCTCGGAGAACTTGAGGCCCTTGGGCCCGAAGAACCATTCCATGTGCGTCGGCGCGGTGGTGATGCCGAGCACCTCGATGACGCGGCGGCCGAGTTCATAGAGCTCGGTGTAGTCCGGCGCCTGCATGCGGTTGGTACAGATGATCTGCGGGCTGATCCAGCGCGTGCGCATCGCCTCGAGCACGTTCGGGAAGTAATGGCTGATAAAGTCGTGACGGATTTCGCCGTTCACCGTGAGCGTGTCGTAGAACCCCTCGTGGCCGGTGATGAATTCCTCGATCGCGGCGCTGTTGCCTTCGGCGATATGCGTCTCCTTCAGTATCGCGTCGAGTTCCTCGTCGTTATCGGCGCGGTAGGTGCCGGACGCCCCGGCGGCGGCGCGCGGCTTGACGATCAGCGGGTAGCCCACGGCTTTGGCAAATTCCCGCGCCTCCCTGACGCTGGCGACGCCAGCCGACGCGGCGCAGGGCACGCCGGCCGCGCGCAGCGCTTCCTTCATCGCGACCTTGTCGCGGCACAGCCACGCGGCTTTTGCCGGGAGCCCGGGAATACCGGTAGCCTCGCGTACGCGCGCGGTGGAGAGCACGTGCGCCTCGACCGTCGCTTCCATGCGGTCGACCCACTCTCGCTCCTGCACCCGACGCACCGCGGCCTCGAGCGCCGCCTCGTCGGTGACCGACGAGATCTGCTCGTATTCCGCGAGCCAGCTCCTGAGTTCGCCGTCGAACCAGTCATAGGGGCGCTCGCCGATGCCGATGACGCGGTGGCCGGTGGCGTGTAACGCGCGCACGAACTGGCGCTGGTTGGCGGGAAAGGCAGGTTCGATAAAGATCACGTTCATGTCAATGACTCCGGTAGGGGTGCATCGTTTAGCGAATGAACTCGTCGAGGTACTGCGGCAGCATGCGCCGCCAGGTCGGCCAGTCGTGGTGCCACTCCTCGCTCCAGGCATCGACGCGATTGGGCACGGCTTTCGCGCCGAGCACGTCGGCCAGGCGCCACGAATCCTGCGGATATTCGTAGCGCCCGGTGCCGGTCGCGAGCAGCACGAAGCGCTTGCGCAGCGCGTCGAGCTGCGGGCCGTCACCGAGGTTCGGCAGGAACAGCAGCGGCGAGGCGAAGTAAAAATCCTCGTTGACGTGGATGCCGAGCAGCCGTTCGAAATCGTAAGAGCCCGACATCGCGATCGCGAGCCTGAAGATATCGGGGTGGCGGCACACCGACGCGACCGCGTTGAAGGCGCCGATCGACGCGCCGGCGGTGACGATTTCGATACCACCGTCGTTGCAGTCGACGCGGATCGCGGGCACTACCTCGTGCACCACGCAGTCGTCGAAGGCATTTTGCAGCCGGCTGCAGTAATCGTCGGGTTTCTTTTCCGCCCAGGCACGCCCGGCGACGCTGTCCATCGAGTAAATTTTTACCCGCCCCGCCTCGATCAGCGGCGCGAGCACGTCGATCATCAGCATGCGCTCGGCCTCGAGCGCGTCGCCGCCCGCGGTCGGGTACAGCAGCACCGGCACGCCCAGGTGACCCCAGCGCGCGACCGTCAGGTCACACTCCAGGCGCGGCGAATACCAGCTGGTGACTTCCCTCATCGCGCCGCCTTTTCGACCCTGCAGGCTTCCTGGATGCGCTGCCAGAAGAGCTCGGTGAAGGACTCGATCTCGTGCTCGGGAAACAGCGCAGTCACCTTTTGCAGCACCGCGTCGCGAGCGATGTCGGAGGCGAAGAACTCGTCGGCGACCTCGTCGAGATGCGCCAGGTGGGTCGCGCAGAATTCCTCGAAACGATCTGTTTCGAGGCGTTCGCGCGCGAGCGCGGCGTAGGCCGCTAGCCGCTCGCGCGGCGGCAGGTCCTGGTCTGCGATATCGAAGAAGGGTTGCCAGTCGAGGTTGGCGTGCATCCTGCGCCGGGTCGCGGCGCAGAACACCGACCAGCGCAGGTTGGCCTTGATCAGCCACGGGAAGTGGAAATGCAGCGAGGTCACCTGGCTGTCCGGGCAGGCGTTGGCGAAATCGATCGGGTACCAGGTACCATCGCGCTTCAACGCCTCGCAGGAATTGAAATCCCAGCCGAAAAACGCGTTGACCGTCAGCGTCATGTCTTCGAGCACCGAGCGGTCCTCGGCGTCGAGAAAATCGTAATCCATCTTGTAGCGGTTGTGCAGCGGCGCGGCCGGATCGTAGTTGACGCAGCGCGTCTGCGGCCCGAGCCCGATGCAGCGTACGAAGTAATCGTAGGGCACGATGCCCTCCTGCAGGTTCATGACCAGCGTGCCGCTGCCCTCGTAGGCTCGCCACAGCGCGCCCTCGTCGTCGATCTTGCTGACGCCGACCCAGGCGCCGCCATCGTAGGGCTTCATGAACAGCGGGTAGCCGATCTTGCCGCCGATCTCGCCGAGGTCGAAGTAGCGTGCGTACTGGCGCAGCGTCGACTGCAGGTCGGCGCTCGGGTTGTAGGCCTTGGGCGGAATCATCCAGGTGTCGGGAATCGGCAGGCCGAGGCGCATCATCGCACAGTAGCTGGTCTGCTTTTCGTTCGACTGCAGCGACCACGGGTTGTTGTAGACGTAGAGGTCGTTGAGAATAATCGCTTTCTTGATCCATTCCCGGCTGGGGTGATACCAGTGCGTGAGACGGTCGATGACGACGTCGTACTTGACCGGCTGGCGCAGGTCGAAGGGTTCGATCGACAGCCGCTCGACGTTGAAGCGCAGCCTGGCACCGTCGTGCGGGAGCGCGAGGTCGAGCCGGCGCATCAGCGTCTCGTAACAGATCGGCCAGCAGATATCGGCGCCGAGCGACAGGCCAATGTTTCTGATTTTTTCGGTCATGCTTCCTCCTCCGGGTATTTCTTATTAGGGCGCGGCTGCCTGGTCAGCGCCGGCTGCAGGCACCACATCAGCCCGGCGCGCGTCTGGTCGCGCCAGTTGCCCCAGTGGTGCGCGTCGCGACTTTCCTCGTAACGGGTCGCGACGCCAGCGTGATGCAGGAACGCCGCCATGCGCCGGTTTTCGCGCACCAGCCCCTCGTAGCGTCCGCAGCTGACGAAGGCGCGGTGCAGCATGCGCTCGTGCTCGCTCATGCTGTCGATGAAGGCCGACACGCGCTCGAACAGTTCGTGTCGCGTCTTGAGCAGGCGCTGGTTGAAAATAAACGACCCCGATTTCAGCACTACCCCACCGAACAGTCGCGGCGCGCGCGCGGCAATCGACAGCGACGCCACCGCGCCGAGGCTCGCGCCCATCAATACGCGGTTATGGGCGCCGGGCGCGATGTTGAAGGCAGCTTCGAGCGCCGGCAACAATTCCTCGGTGACGTAAGTCACGTGGCGTGGGTCGTCGACATATTCGACCGAACGGTCGGGCGATTGCGTCAGCGCGGCGATCAGCGGCGGCAGGTCGCCGCGCTCGATGAGATTGTCTAGCGTCGGTACCAGCGACGCGTGATCGATGTAATCGTAACCGTCGTGAATGATGACCAGCGGGTAGGCCAGGCTGTCGTCGTGACCGGCCGGCAGGTAGATGCCGACGTCGCGGTTACCCTTGAAGGCGTGGCTTTCCACCGCCAGCTGCTCGACCGAACCGACGGACGATGCGAGGCCGGGCATAGTCCAATCGGGGACGGTGTAACCCCAGGTTTCGCAGACCGAGTTGCCGCCAAACGGATCGGTGGCGATTTTCGGGTTCAACGGATCGTTGATCCATTCTCCATGACCGTTTCTGACGATATCGAACTTGTACTCGAAGCGCGCGCGGTCGGGCACCAGCAGCCTCAGCCGCCACCAGTCCGTGCCCGCCTCGCGCTCGAGTTCGAAGGCGGCGTTGTCGAGCTTCATGAAATGACGCAGCCAGACCGATTCGGCCTCGCCCTGCCAGACGAAGGTGACTGCGCCCGGTTCGACGATGGGAAATTGCGCGGTCACGTCGCTAATTTCGCGTGGCCTGCGGACATTCGCCGGCAGCGCGGCGGTGGCCATGGGCCCGCGTTCGTCGACGACAAACTCTTCGCGCGCCGACACGCGCCGCGCCGTCGCGCCGCCAAGTGAATCGTTGCCGTCAGTCAAATTTGCTCACTCTTTGTATACCTGCCGGGGATCGCTCGCCCCTTATTCCGATCCCAGGAATGGTGGAAACTGCAATTAGACGAAGCATAAACGTCCGGGTTACGCAAATCCACGTGTCCGCGCATATTTATTGGTCGCGCAAAGGCAGTGGTTTTGCAGTCAATGCCCCCTTCCGCCATCCCGGGATGTATCTTCATCGCGACCTGCTAGCCGCAATCCATTGTCGTGGAGTGTCCAGTGTGAATGCCGCGATCCGACGCTTCGGGTCGAGCCCGAATGACGGGAACGGCACCTCGAAAAGCACAGCTCGGCTGCTAAATGCTACCGTTCGTCCCGCAAAACAGGATAACTTGACGCGGTTCACCGTTGCGACGCGGATCGCCTCTTAATATCGTCTGGTTAATTAACCGACACCGCGGAATTCTCCATGGATCCAGTCTTTTGCGATGTCATCGAGTACTGGGAAAGGTCCTCAATGCGGCGGCTCTTGAGACAGCTCCTCGTCCCGATGCCATGTACACTGGCCGTGGCCTACGGCAACGATTCGGACACCGACGGCGAAACTTCGATGCTCATCGACGCCACCACCGTGCAAACAGCGGTTACAATCACGCAGTCCACCAGCCTCGTCGCCGAATCGAGCGTTTCGCTGCGGGACTATGCCGACGAGGAATTGCCAGGTGCCGCTCCGTGGATGTTCAAGCTCGGTGCCGAGCACCGGCTGCTGCCCCTGACCACGATCCCCCTGCAGCTCAACAGCATCGCACGCCGCGCACGCGAGACGAGCGACACGCGAGACGATTTTGAGCAGACGAAGCAGGCCGATGTCACGTTGCGTACGCAAAACTTTCTCGATGTCGCAGGCCTCGATTTCCGCGTGGGTCTGCATAACCTGCTCGACGAGCAATTGAAGCACCCTGCACCCGTAGCCACCTACCCCACAGACTATCCCTACAGCGACGGCGTGGCGATCTGGGTGCCGCTCGTCTGACAGCCATGAAACGTTCGTACGATCATTCGCCGTGCCAGGATTAGCGCTCAGAGCAGTTGTCGCACTGCTGATGCTGCTGCCGCTGTTCGGCACGCCGACGCTTGCCCAGGAAGGCCTGTCGCCGAGACTTCAAATCGGCATCGGTATGTTTCCCGCAGTCATTGCGTCAAACCAGAGGCTGGCAAACGACGACGGGCAACCCTTGACCATCTACCTGGTGTATCGCAACGATAGCCACGTGGCCGGGCAACTGCAGGCGGCGCTGGCCAAGATCGACCGAATCCGTAATCACGAGGCCCAGGTCGAGCCGGTTGCAATCGCCGACCTGCTAGCAAGCGAACTCGAACCCACCAGCGCGATCTTTATCGCCGAACCCCTCGACCACGAAATCAGCGACCTGGTGGAATTCGTGCAACGCGAGCGGGTGCTTTTATTTTCCCCGTTCGCGGGCGACGTCGAGCGCGGCGTCATGGCGGGTTTCCGGGTTACCGACAAGGTGCTGCCCATGGTCAACATGACCGCCCTTAAACAATCCAATATTTATCTAAAAGCGTTTTTTTTACGCATCGCGGTGAAACATGAGTAAAAAAGAATTATTACGGAGTTTCTCTACGTCGATGGACTTTCGCACCATGCTACTGTTTATCGGCATGGGGGTGCTGATCATCGGCCTCACGCTGTGGAACTGGCATTACGATGTTCGGCCACGGCTCGAGAACGAGGCCGAATCGAACGCACGCGTACTCGCGGCGTCGCATGCGCGTGCGATCGAATCGCAGTTTCAGAACATCAGCGGCAACACCGACATTTCGATCATCCACAACGCTATCAACAAGATGCTGCTGATCAACGACCCGAACACCGGCGAGACGCTGTACCAGGGCATCGCGCTCGAGGTCGACTACGACGTGTTCCCGGCCGCATATGATATGGTTAATATCAGCGTCGGCGTGACCGACTGTAGCGAATGCATCACCAGTGAAAATCCGATATTCATCCATAAGACGGGAGAGCTGGCCGCGATCCTCAAGGTTTACGCGAACCCGGTTTTCTATCGGCGCCTGGTCAGCGACATCGTCGACAATCTCGCACTGATGTTCGGCGGCGTCACCGTCGTGCTGGTGCTGGCCTGGCTGACCTCGAATCGCCTGCTACACAACCTGCGCGAGCGCGAGCGCAGCCTCGTGATCGAAATCGCCGATCGCAAGAGTGCCGAAGAGCGCCTGCATCAGATCGCCGCCTACGATCAGCTGACCAACCTGCCCAATCGTTACCTGCTGCAGGCCGACTTCGCGCGCAAGCTCGAAGAGACCGCGCGCAGCAAGAAAATGCTCGCGACGCTGTTTTTCGATCTCGACCACTTCAAGGAAATCAACGACATGCATGGGCACGAAACCGGCGACGCGCTGCTCAAGGAAGCCGCTGCTCGCGTTTCCGACGTCACCCGCAATTACGACCTGCTGGCGCGCTTCGGCGGCGACGAGTTCGTCATGATCATGTCCAACGTCGAAAACCGTTCCGACGTGATTTACGTTGCTGAAAAGATTATCGCCAGCTTCAAGCCGACCTTCTCGCTGCCCAATGCCGACGTGCAGGTGACCACCAGTATAGGCATCAGTATCTACCCCGAGGATGGCGACGACCCGTCGGAATTGCTGAAGAACGCCGACCTCGCGATGTACCGCGCCAAGGCCGACGGCCGCAACGGCTACCAGTTTTTCAACGCCGAGATGAACCTGGAGTTGCAGTACTCGCAGTGGGTGGAAACCAACCTGCGCGAAGCGCTGAACAATAATCGCCTCGAGCTGCATTTTCAGCCGCAGGTGAACCTCGACAACAACAACGTCGAGTCCTGCGAGGCGTTGATCCGCTGGCCGCAGGATGAAGGCGAAAAAGTGAGCCCGGCCGACTTCATCCGCATCGCCGAGCGCACCGGGCTGATCAACGACATCAGCAGCTGGGTGCTGGAGGAGGCCTGCCGCCACGTGATTCAGTGGACCGAGGAAGGATACGAAACGGTGCGCGTCGATATCAACCTGTCTAGCAGGGACTTTGCCGAAAAAGGCGTGCTCTACAGTTTCCTGCCGACGATGCGCCGCAAGAACCTGAAGCCCAGCCAGATCGGCATCGAGATCACCGAGAACATCCTGCTCGAATCGACCGAGCAGGTTATCAAGGCGCTGTCGGTGCTGCACAACGCTGGCGTACACATTTCGATCGACGACTTCGGCACCGGTTTTTCTTCGCTGAGCTACCTCAAGCATCTGCCGCTGTCCGGCATCAAGATCGACCAGAGCTTCGTACACGAGGCGCCGAGTAACAAGGACGACCTGATCATCATCCAGGCGATCACGCTGGTCGGGCATGGATTCGGCCTCGACGTCGTCGCCGAGGGCGTCGAGACCGAGTGGCACGAGTCGCTGTGTAAGGGCGTCGGCTGTAACACGATGCAGGGAATCTACGTCTCCAAGCCGCTGCCTGCGGACAGGTTCGCGAAAAAGTTTTTACAAAAATCCTGAAGCCGGCGTCGCGCTTTGCGCCGGCACCGGATTTAGGCTACATTGTCCCACCTGCCTCAGCCCGAGTAGCCATTTCAATGCCCGATTCGCACCAGCCCGACAGCTACCAACTGGTAGAAACCATGCTGCAGCAGCCGCTAGACAACGGCGACGTGGTCTGCAACCTGTGCCTGTGGCGCTGCCGCCTGCGCCACGGCCAGCGTGGTTTCTGCCAGGCGCACGTCAACCGCAACGGCAGGCTCTACAACCTGTCCTACGGCATCATCTCGGCGATCGAGGTCGAATCGATCCGCAACAAGCCGGTTTATCACTACCGCCCGGACAGCCGCGTCATGTCGATCGGTTCCTTCGGCTGCAATTTTCGCTGCAAGGGTTGCCACAACCTCGAAATATCCTGGGGCGTCGAGGCGCTCGACAAGCTCGCGAGGGGACAATCGACCGAGGCCTGGACGGGACCGCAACAGATTGTCGAAGCCGCGCAGAAGCACGGGGTCGACGGCATCGCGTTTACCTATTCCGAACCCGCGGTCTGGCTCGAGTACGTGCTCGATGTCTCCAGGCTTGCGCACGAGGCCGGGCTGTTTACCGTTTACGTATCGAACAGCTTCGTCACCGACGAGGCGCTCGAGGTTATGGCGCCGCATATCGACGTGCTGTGCTCGGACATCAAGAGCCTGTCGGCGGATTTTTACCGCGAGATATGCCCGGTCGGCACCGTGGAGCAAGTGCTGGGTTCGATCAGGAAGGCCGCCGACCTCGGCATTCACGTCGAAACGCGCACCAACGTGATTCCGACCAAAAACGACAAGCTCGACGAATTGCAAGGCATCGCCGAATGGATTCACGACAATCTCGGCGCCGACAGCCCGTGGCACGTGACGAAGTTTTTCCCGGCCTACCAGCTGTCGCACCTGCCGGCTACCAGCGACGCCATCATCGATCTCGCGGCGGCGGCGGGACGAGCGGTCGGCCTGCGGCATGTTTACGCGCATACCGATATTTCCTGCGACTGCGCGACCGAAAACGCGCCGGTTTCGGCGTGGCTCGAGCTCGACGCCGACGCGCTCAACGAGGTCAAGCGCTGCGCGGCCAGCTGCTGCGGCGACGAGGGCATCCTCGTCAAGAAATTCGAACGCGAGGCCGGCCTCCTGTCCAGGTAACCACCGCCCTAAGGAGTATCCCGAAACTCCGCGCCACCGACGTCATCCCGGAATGCGCGCAGCGCATATCCGCGATCTCGTGATGGCCACACCCTGCCGTATCCCTGCCCACGCAGCAAAGGAACCCTTACGGACCCTATCCGGATATTTCCTCGAACCTGTCCTGCCATTGCGGATTCGAGGCTTCGATCAAAGCGATCTTCCAGGCCCGTTTCCACCTCTTTATCTGCTTCTCGCGGACGATCGCAGCTTCAATATCCCCGTGGAGTTCGAACCAGACGAGTCGATCCGCGTTGTACTTCGTGGTAAACCCGGGCACGAGTTTGTGTTTGTGCTGCCATACACGAAATACGAGATTCGAGGTTACGCCGGTATAAAGCACGCCCCGGGGCTTGCTCGAGAGAATGTATACGCAGGGAGAGAATCGATCCATGCCTTCTTCCATGAAGTTTGATCGCGATAGATACTAGCATGCCCGTTTCCCGAGATCCCTGCTTACGCAGGGATGACTCCCCAAAAACGTCACCCCGCAATGCCGCGCCCCGAAGTCATCCCGGAATGCGCGCAGCGCATATCCGGGATCTCGTGATGGCGACACCGTACCGGGTCCCTGCCGGCACGCAAATGGCATCAGGTTAACGAGTCGAAGAGTTTTCGTACCGGGGTAGGCAGGCCGTGTTGGGACAGGTTCGCGATGTCGACCCAGGCATAGTTGTCAGTGTCGGATATTTTCTGCGGCAGATTTTCTAGCTCGATGATGGCGAGCGAGATATCGAGACTGTAATGGGTAAACTGATGACGAATTACGTCTTGCTGGAAGGTTTGCGGCGCCTGCGTCAATTGCAGAAAACTCTGCTGCCAGAGCTCGATTGCGCGCGCGCTGTCGACCTCGGGCAATGACCAGAGCCCGCCCCAGATACCGCTCGGTGGTCGCCGCCACAGCAGCACCTGGTCGCCGCAGCGATGCAATAACATTAACGTATGTTTATGCGGTTTTGCCCGGACCGGTTTGCGTTGCGGATAATCGGCCTGGCAATGATGTCGGTAACTCGCGCAAATCGATTTCAACGGACAGGCTTCGCATTTTGGCCGTGACTTGACACATAGCATCGAACCGATATCCATCATCGCCTGGTTGAAATCGGGCGCGTTTAACTCCGGCGTCACCGACTCGGCCAGGTACCACAGCTGTTTCATCGTGTCGCTTCGCCCGTACCAGCCCTGCACGCAGAAGCAGCGCGCCAGCACGCGCTTGACGTTGCCGTCGAGTATCGGCCAGCGCTGGCCAAAGGCGAAACTCAGGATTGCGCCCGCGGTCGACTGCCCTACCCCGGGCAACGCCTCGACCGCTGCGAAACTTTCCGGAAACCGGCCGTCGTGCCGATCGCGGATAACCTGCGCCGCCTTGTGCAGGTTGCGCGCGCGGGCGTAGTAACCGAGCCCCTGCCAGTGCCGCAGCACTTCGTCGATGCTGGCTTCGGCGAGCTGTTCGATGCCGGGAAAACGTTCGATAAAATTTTGATAATACGGAATTACCGTGCTGACCTGGGTCTGCTGCAGCATGATTTCCGCCAGCCATACGCGGTAGGCGTCCTGCCGCTGCCAGGGCAGATCGTGGCGGCCGTAACGCCGGTACCAGCCGAGTACCCTGTCAGCGAAACTGGCCGCGTCGACATCCATTCACTCGAGCAGCTGTTTGAGCTTGTCCCCGAGCTTGTCCTTCGCCTTGGCCTTTTCTATCTCCAGTTGCTGCTCGAGTTCCCGCTTTTTCGACTCCTCGAGCGCCTTCTTCTCCGCCGCGATCTGCTGTTTTAGAGCCTCTTTCTGCGCTTCGATCTCGGCTTTCAATTTGGCCTTTTCCGCGTCCGCGCGCGCTTTCAGCATCTCGTCGAGCAACACGTCGATCTCGGGTCCGGTAAACGGCCCCTTGATGCTGACCGGGATTTCGAGGCCAGCGAGCTGATCGGCGCCGCCTCCTTGCTGGCCTTCGACGGTGCCGACCAGCTTGGCCCTGACCAGGTAGTCGACGACCTCGGTATTCAGATCCGCGGTCCCCTTGCCGCCGACGCGCAGCAGCGGCGCCTGCAGCCTGAGATCATCGCTCGAAAACACGCCGTTCCTGATCACGCCGCTCAGGTTCAGTTCCGAGAAATCCGTCTTCAGATTTTGCAGGGGCGGCGGCTCCTGGCCGCCCAGCCTGGCCTTGGCGGTATCGATCGAATGACGCACGTTGAAACCGTTCAGGGCGCCATCGAGAGACGAGAGCTTCATCGTGCCGTTCAGGTTGCGCTTGAGTTCGCTCAGCCATTCGCCGCTGGTATCCAGCTTTGCCGAGGCGTCGAAATTGCCGGAAATCGTCTCCTCACCGGTGAAATCCCTGAGCAGCTCGCCGACCCTGACCGCCTGCACCGATTCTTCGATCCCGTATTTCGGCAGGTTCGAATTGACGTCGATTACAACCGCGGTCATGACCTTGCCGCCGTAGGCATTCAGCGTCACCGGCTTCAACCCGACCACGCCGTTCTGCGCCTTGATCGCTACGGCGACATCGCTCATGTGCAGGTTCTGCGCCTTCAACTGCGCGATTCTTATGCTGCCGTCGATATCGAGATCGCGCAGGGTTTGCATCGGCAGCTTGATCTGCACGTCCTCGGCGGCATCCGCCTGCATGCCGTCGGCCGCGGATGGCGGCGTCGCCGGCGGAATATCGAGTAGCGCATCGACGTCGAGGTTCTGCGAGGCGAGTTCGAAGCGCAACGACGGCGTCGGTTTGACAAAATCGGCAAGCTGCACGCGACCGCCGATTTCAAACTCGTTCAGCTTGAGCGCCAGGTTGGAAAGTGTCAGTCGCTGCTGTTCGATCAGGTACTCGATATCGGACCTGAGATCGAAGGTGATGTTGAGATCGCCGCTGCCCCTGGCGTCGAGATGCAGCGTCATCGGGAAGGCCTCGTTCGGCGCGATGCGACCGGTGCCGATATCGAGATCGGTAATTTCGTATTTCGTGCCCGCCTGATCGTCCTGCCAGGAGAGCTTGATATTCTGTAAATCGAGCCCGCCGAAAGCGCCCCTGATCTCCACACCGCCATCCGCCACGGCCTCGGGCGCTGCGCCCGACGAAGTCCCGGCGGCGGCGCTCGCGTCAGCCTTTGGCAACAGGTCGTCCCAGTTGTTGACGCCAGCCTTGTTGCGCACCAGGTTCACATCGAGATCGCGCAACACCAACCTGTCAATCTCGGGCGCCAGGGTAATAAGCGAAGCCATGTCGACGCTGATGCTCGCCTCGCCGACCTTGATCATCGGCCGCGCGCCGAAGCCCGCGGCATTGGAAAAACTCATCGCCCCCAGCTTCATGCCGAGTGCCGGGTAAATCGTCAGGCTGACATCGCCGTGAAATTCGAGCTCGCGGCCGGTCTGCTCGCGCACCAGGTCGGATAAATCCTGCTTATAGTCATTGGCATCGAACACGGCGACAAAAATGGCAACGCTCGCAACCAGGAAGACGATGGCGACGACGACGATGCTCAACAAATAGCGAATGATTTTCTTCATTGTGGGTATGTTGCTTTATCCCTTGGCGATAGTCTGAAATAATGCCTCGCAATGTGTCACGAAACGGACCCTGATTCAAGACATGAGAGATAAACTGAGCGACTGGGCTAGCCGCCTGAAGACTAACCGCTCGCGGGGATCCGCGGATGGCGGGCTGTCGAGGCTCTGGCTGGCCCCGATCCTGGTGATCCTGCTGATTCTGGTGCTGATCGGGATGTACTGGAGCGCCGAACCGGATCAATTCGACATCAAGCAGGCAGCGGCCGAACACGCACCGGAGACCGAATCGCGGCTCACCACCGGCAGCTATACCACCAGCGCGTTGATTACCGCGATGGAAACGCTGCTCAACAAGCGTGGCGGTTATCTCAGCAACGACATCATGCCGCCGTCGATCTGGCTCGATAACATTCCCAACTGGGAATTCGGCGTGCTGGTGCAGTGCCGCGATCTGGCGCGCTCGATGCGCAACGACTTCAGCCGCTCGCAGTCCCAGTCGGCCGAAGACGAGGATTTGATCATTGCCGAGCCCAAGTTCAACTTCGATAACGAGTCCTGGTTTTTGCCGGCTACCGAAAACGTCTACGGGGAGGGAGTTGCCGCCCTCTACGGTTACCTCGCGCGCCTGCAAAATCCCGGCGACCCGAATGCGCAGTTCTATGCGCGCGCGGACAACCTGCAGGAATGGCTGGGACAGGTTGAAAAACGCCTCGGTAGCCTGTCTCAGCGCCTCAGCGCAAGCGTCGGCCAGGTGCGACTCAACACCGATCTCGCCGGCGACGCCGAGGCGGTACAGTCGACCCGGACAAGTTCGCAGGTCGAAGTAAAAACGCCCTGGAACGAGATCGACGACGTATTCTACGAGGCGCGCGGCGCCGCCTGGGCGCTGGCCCAGTTCCTGAAGGCGGTAGAACTCGATTTCGAACCGGTGCTGCAAAAGAAGAATGCGTTGATCAGCCTGCGCCAGATCGTGCGCGAACTCGAGGCGACGCAGGAAACGGTGTGGAGCCCGGTGATACTGAATGGCAGCGGCTTCGGTCTGTTTGCCAACCATTCGCTGGTGATGGCGTCGTACATCTCGCGCGCCAACGCCGCCGTTATCGATCTGCGCAGCCTGCTCGAGCAGGGCTAGACGGTCCTCGCTGTACCTTCGTGGTCCTCACGGAAAAAACAGAATGGCGCTGGCAGCAATGCGTCATACCGGCCCGCGAGCCGGTGTCCATTGCAACGCGCCTCCCGACCACCACGGCATAACCGCAGAAACCGGTCACACTGTCATTCCCACGCGAGCGGGAATTTTTATCCTGCCCGAGACGGCAGGATTGCGCATAAATACCATGCGTTTTTCGCGGGGACGCCGGCTGATGCCCGGCTGGATAACGCGATCGAGTCGCGCTAAGTTATATCTGGGCGCGAGTGCGGGGGCAACTAGCCGCGCTTCCAGTGGCCGGACTTGCCGCCGGATTTCTCGAGCAGTCGCACGTCGCCGATGATCATGCCGCGATCCACCGCCTTGCACATGTCGTAAATCGTCAGCAGCGCAACCTGAACGCCGTTGAGCGCCTCCATTTCGACGCCGGTCTGACCCGTGGTGTCACAGGTCACGATGCATTCGACCGAGTGGTTTTCGGCATCGATGGCAAACTCGATCGCGACGTGGGTTAAGGACAGGGGATGACACATCGGCACCAGGTCGGCGGTGCGCTTGGTCGCCATGATACCCGCGACGCGCGCAACCCCGAGCACGTCGCCCTTCTTGTGCCCGCCCTGCTCGATCAGCCGCAGCGTTTCCGGCCGCATGACGATGCGCCCGGCCGCGACCGCGCGGCGCGCGCTGGCCGGCTTGTCGGCGATATCCACCATGTGTGCGTCGCCGGCCTTATCGAAATGGGTCAATTTGCTCATCGCCGAAATTCTATCACTTTAACAGGATGTAAAGCTCGCGATTACCGCGCTGGACGTTCATGATCATGCTCTTGCCATTACCCTCGACCAATGCGAAAACCTCGTCGAAGTTGCGCGTCAGCTGCCGGTTGATCGAGTAAATTATGTCACCCGCCAGAAACCCGGACTGGTCGGCGTTCGAATCCGGATCGACCTTGATGATCTCGAGGTAGTCGATGCGGCCGCGCTGCAGATGTTGCTCGTGTATTTCGCCGATGGTCGCGCCGGCCAGCCTGGGATGGATCGCGCCGCCGCCGATCTTGTTGATCTCGATCGGCTGGATCGACACCGGCAACCTGATTTCCGCGCCGTCGCGAAACAGCAGCAGCTCGATGGTCTGCCCGAGTCGCTGCAGACCCACCAGATTATGCATGTCGCGCGACGAGTGAATCGGCTTGCCGTTCGCCGCCACGATTACATCGCCGACCTCGAGGCCCGCCTTGTAGGCCGGCGAGCCGGATTCGATCTGGGTCACGATAAAGCCGCTGCTGCGCTCGATGCCGAAAGCCTGCGCGAGCTGCGCGGTCAGGTCCTGACCCTGAGCACCGAGACGCCCCCGCCTGACCTTCCCGTAGTCGATCAACTGACGCATGATGTCGCGCGCCATGTTGATCGGAATCGCGAAGCCTATGCCGATACTGCCCTGCGCACCGGCCCCGTAGATCGCGGTGTTGATGCCGACCAGTTCGCCGCGCAGGTTGACCAGCGCTCCGCCCGAGTTGCCGAGATTGATCGAGGCGTCAGTCTGGATAAAATCTTCGATCGATTCGATCCCGAGCCCGGAGCGTCCCAGCGCCGAGACGATACCGGAAGTCACGGTTTGCCCAAGCCCGAACGGGTTACCGATGGCAACGACAAAATCGCCGACGCGCAGCGCGCTGGAATCCGCCATCGGGATATCCAGCAGCTCGTCCGACTCCACCTGGATGACCGCAACGTCGGTATCGGGATCGCGGCCGATGATCTCGGCCTGCATTTGGCGACCGTCGGTCAGCGTGACGTTGATTTCATAGGCATCCTTGATGACGTGGTAATTGGTCAGGATCAGGCCGTTCTCGGCGTCGACGATTACCCCCGAACCGAGGCTGGCGGTTTCCTGCACACGCTCGATACTCGGTATGTCGAAGAAGCGCCGGAACAGCGGATCGCGCGGCAGCGGCAGCTCGACGATGCGGCGTGACTTGCCGCGCGTTGCGATATTGACCACGGCCGGCGTGGTGCGCTCGAGCATCGGCGCCAGGCTCGGCAGCTGTTGGCCGTCGACCGCGGCCGGCAAGGCCGCGGCCAGCGGTGTGGACAGCAGCGTTAACCAGAACATGACCAGCAGCTTTTTCATGCGGGTAATATCAGAACGGACGCGGATTGAAGTCGAACCGTTTCTTCATATCCTGGTAAAACTTGCGCGCGGCCGAATCGTTCGCGGGCGGCGTCTGGATCATGATTTCGACAAACTGGTCGCCGGGCGGCGTGCCCGGCATGCCCTTGCCCTTGAGTCGCATCTTTTGCCCCGACTGCATGCCGGGCTTTACTTTCAGTTCGACCGACCCGGACAGGGTCGGTACCTTCAGGCTGGTACCCTCGGCAGCCTCCCACGGCGTGATCGGCAGGCGCAGGATCACGTCGCGGTCCTCCAGCCGAAACAACCGGTGCGGCAGGATGCGCATCTCGAGAAACAGGTCGCCGGGTTCGCCGCCACTGGATGAAGCCTGCCCCTGCCGTGCAAGCCGGATCCTCTGACCGTTGTTGACACCTTTCGGAATGTTGATCTTGAGCTTTTTCATTTCCGGCGAACCGGGCGACCTGGCGAACTGGATCGTCTTGGTGCCACCGTTATAGGCCTCCTCCAGCGTGATATCGAGCTTGAGCTGCTGGTCGGCGCCACGCCGCGCGCGCGGACGCTGGCGGAACGGAGAATCGTCGGCCTGCTGAAACCCGCTGCCGAAAATGGATTCGAAGAAATCGCTGAAATCGCCGCCGCTGAAACCGCCGGTGCTGTAGGTGCCGCCGCGAAAGCCGCCGCCGTAACCGGCCTCGTCGAATTGCTGGCCGTGCTTCCAGTCGGCGCCGAAACGATCATAGGCCTGCCGCTTGTCGCTGTCCTTGAGCACTTCGTAGGCTTCGTTGACTTCCTTGAACTTTTCTTCCGCGTTCGCTTCCTTGTTGACATCGGGATGATACCTGCGCGCAAGCTTGCGGTAGGCCTTCTTGATATCGCTCGTATCGGCGTCACGGGAGACGCCCAAAATCTGGTAGTAATCCTGGTATTTCACGGCGCAGACGAAAGACTCGAGTCCCTGATAAATAGGAGTTTTGTAAGGTTTTTCAAGACGCCCGGACCTTTTCCCCGGTCTTTTCAGGCTCGATTTCAGGTTCCAGCGGCTCGGCCAGCAGGTCGAGGCTCTCGCTTTGCAAATCGCTGTGCAGGGGCTCGATCTCGGGAATCGACTTCGTTACCTTGCTAGACATTTCGGCGAAACGCTCGACCTTGCCGCGCAGGCCCTGGCGCCCGCTCAGCGCCCTCACCGTCTCGTTGTAATGATTGGTCGCGGCGCCGAGGCTGCCGCCGATGCGGGCGAGGCGTTCGGCAACCTTGCGCACCTGGTTGTAGATATCGCCCGCCTTGTCGCCGAGTTCGCGCGCCTCGCGCGTGCTGCGCTCCATCGACCACAGGTTGGCGACGGTGCGCAGGATCGGGATCAGCGTGGTGTGGGACACCATGACGATACCACGATCGTAGCCATAGGAGAAAAGGTCCCTCTCGTACTTGAGCGCCTCGATGTAGGCCGGCTCGATCGGCATGAACATCAGCACGAAGCTGGGGCTGCGAATGCCGACCAGGTTGGTGTAGTCCTTGCCCTGCAGGTCGTCGATGTGGCGCTTGACCGCCCTGACGTGTTCGGCGAGCGCGAGTTCGAACTGCTGGTCGGTCTCGGCGGCAACGGCGCGGTCATAGGCCGCCAGCGACACCTTGCTGTCGATGACGATGTGCTTGTTGTCGGGCAGCTTGATCAGGAAATCGGTCTGCTTACGACGGCCCTCGGCATCCTGCATCGCGCTCTGTTTTTCATAGTGGTCGTGCTCCACCAGGCCTGCCATCTGCAAGGTTTTTTCGAGCTGGGTTTCGCCCCAGCTGCCGCGTCTTTGCGAATCGCCCTTGAGCGCATCGGTCAGGTTCTTGGCATCGCTGCCTATTTTCAGGCCTACCTCGAGCACCTTCTTGATTTCGCCCTCGAGCGCGGCATTGCCCTTGATCGATTCGCTGTGCACGTCGTTTATACGTTTCTGAAATCCTTCGACCTGCTCGCGGAACGGGCGCAACAGCGACTCCAGCGAATCCTTGTTGGTCTTGTCGAAAACCCGGGTTTTTTCCTCGAGGACGCGATTGGCGAGATGTTCGAACTCGAGCTTCAGCTGCTTGCGGTTCGCGTCGAACTGCTCGATTTTCTGCTCCACCAGTTCGCGTTCCTTGACCAGGTTCAGCTGCAGGGCCTGGACGTTTTTCTCGGACTCGTGCAGCAGGTCGCGCAACTCGAACTCGGTCTGGCGCGCGGCCTCGAGGCCGGCCTTCAGCTCCCGGTTGGCGACATGGTATTGACGCAGACCATATAGCAGTCCGAGCAGTAGCAGCCCAGCGAGGACCGCTACGATCAGGATCAGGTCGGCGTTTTCGATCGCGTTCATAAGGTCTACATTGGCGATTTGCAGAGTCGCAGTCTAACCGAGTTAGTGGCTCATCGCGAGAGCTCGTTTGGCCGCGCCGGGATCCAGTACAGCCCGCCCCGCCATCCCCCCGGCAGCGGCGTAGAATCCGGATAAATCGGGCGCCGCAGGCCTGCGCATTTTCCGGTATGACGACGCAACCCGGCTTCAACCCACGGGATTGAGCGGCGCCAGCCCGGCAGGTTCGGGTTCGCGCACGCGCGCGGACTGCTCGAGCTGCAGGCACAGGTCCATCAACGCCTGGCCCTGCCAGGACTGCTGCGTTCTCGCATAAAGGCTTTGGTTGAGCAGCCCGATCTGAGACGCGAGATCGGCGCCGAAGATCGCGCCCAGATCGTGCAGGTTGTGCACACGGCGCGGCGTGAGCAACGCCTGCCCCCAGACCAGCAGCGCCTGCCGGGCACTGGCCGCGTCGCCGTCATCACAGGCCTTGCGCAGCTCCCTGCGTGCCCGTGCCAACGACGCAGATTCCGGCTGCCGTTGCCGCCGCCAACGTTCGCGGCGCACACGCAGCCCCCAGTAGACGATGCTCGCGCCCCAGCCGCAGGCCAGCACAAGGCTTAGCCACAGCCAGAACCGACCGGTTTCGGCAGTCTCCGCGGCGACTGGTTCTGCGGGCGCCGTCGCTACCCGCCCGGGCACGACCGGTTCGCCCTGTGGCGCGGTCCCGGTCCCCGGATTGACGCTCAACTCGCGCGCCGGGAGCGTCGCTATTTCCACTTTTCCGGTTTGCAGATTCCACCAGGGCAGGCTTATTTCGGGCAGGTAGTAGCGTCCAGCGGCGCCCGGAATCAGCGCCACCTTTTGCTCGCGCCTGCCGCGAATGCCGTCGCTACTGCGGCTATCGTCGAGGCTCGGCTGATCCGGGTACTGCTTGATACCGTCAATCGCGGGCAGGATCAGCTCGGGCAGCTGCGCGGCGGTCAAACCGTCGGCAATCAGCGTTACGCTGCGGGTCACCGGTTCGCCGGCCACCAGCGCGTTCAGGTCGCCCTGCCAATTCTCGCGCAGCTCGAGGCGGTTCGCGGGCAGCCAATAGGGCGCGGTGAAATCGGCCGGAATCGGTTCGATGTCGATGAATACCGGTTGCGACCGCAACCGTCGGATTTCACCGCCCGTCTGGAACGGATCGTAACTCGAGCGCGACGGCAGGCGCACCTCGGCCATCACCGGCGCCACCTCGAGGCGGCCACTTTGCTGCGGAAACAGCGCGAACTGCTTTTCCAGCACCAGGTAGGACTTGTCGGCGATGCGCGTCTGGTACTGGCGCACGTCACCCAGCGGCTCGACCACGGCGTCGACAGCCTCGATCGACACATCGCCGAACTGGTAGGCGGAAATATCGGTCGCGCTGAGCAAGCGCAGGGTCAGGATAACCTGGCTCTGCACGTAGGTCTCTGACCTGTCGGCAAGCACTTCCAGCACCAGTTGATCATGCGGCACCGACGCCATGGTCGACGGTTTGACCGTGACCTGGAACGGCTCGCTGCGCTCACTGCCGAAGCGGATCGCCGGGATCATGAACTCGCCGATCTGTTTCGGCATGAGGTGCAGCGTCCACTTGATGCTACGCTGGTATTCGCCGTTTATGATACTGATGCTGCTACTGCGATTGTTGCCGAGTATCAGGAAATGCTGTTGCAGGATCGAGAAATCCGGATCGCGGTCGGGGTTCTGGTCGAGCGAGAACACCAGCTGAAACGATTCGTTTACCTGCACCGGGTTTCGATCGATGCTGACGTCGACCGCGGCGGCTACCGGCGCAACGCCGGCGAGCGTCAGGGTCAGCATCACTAACAACGTGGCCATCGGTTTCGCATTCACCATGACTGCTCCTCGGCATCGACGCCGCCGCGTTCGCGGTACTGGTACAAAAATTTGCGCCTGAGCAGGCCGCCCGGGTCGTCCGGAATCTTGCGCAGCCACTGCTCGGCAGCCTGCTCGGACATTTGCTGATCGATCCGCGCCAGCTCTTCCGGGGCGCTCGACTGCGGGTCGGTATCGCCGCCCTTCTGGGCGGATTGCGGCTGCGCCGCACCCTCGTCCGGCTGCCGCCCGGCCTGCTGCGGTTCGGGCTGACCCTGCTGCTCCTGCCCCTGCGCGTCAGCCTGGCCGTGCCCGCCGTCGTCCGACTGCCGTGGCTGCTTTTCGCCCGGTTCGCCCTGCCCCTGCTGCTGTTGCTGCGGGTCGCCCTGGCCTTGCTGTTGCTGTTGCTGTTGCTGCTGCTGCTGTTGCTGCTGCTTCAGAAAATCCTCGATGCGCTCGCGGTTGTAGCGCGCGTCTTCGTGCGCGGGGTTTTGTTCGAGCAGCGTATCGTAGGCATCGATCGCATCTTCCAGGCGGCCGAGCCGCGCGAGCGCGTTGCCGCGGTTGTAAAGCGCGTCTTCGTCGTCGAGCTGCCGCCAGCCGTCGAGCGCGGCAGTGTAGTCGCCGGCGCGGTAATTCGCCGAGGCTTTCCATCCGGGATTATCGAACAGCCGCGCCGCCGCCGCGTGTTCCCCTTCGTCGAACAGTCGACTGGCGCGCTGGTCATCGTTTCGCCACAACGACTGCCAGTCGAAGGCCTGCGCGTCGGGCGGCACCGCCAGAATATACAGTGGCAACAGCCAGATCAGCCCGCGCCGAAACGCGAGCGCCGCGAACGGCAGCGCCAGCAGTACCAGCCAGGGTCCGAGTTCGCGCCACAGGTCCGTCGATCGATCGGCGAGACGCGCCTCGCGATCGTCGATGCTCGATTCCATCAGGTAAGCCAGCGTATTGATATCGAGGTCGCCGGCGCTGATGGTGGCGTAGACCCCACCCCCGCTGCTGGCGACGTTGCGCAGGTTTTCCTCCTGCATCGCGGCGATTACGATCGCGCCGTCGCGATCCTTCAGAAAACCACCGCTGGCGAGCGGCACCGGCCCGCCGTCGCGGGTACCGATTGCGAGCACCGAAAGCCGATGGCCCGGGTTTCTCGCGTGTAGCGTCTGCAGCCGGTTTGCTTCGCGGTCGCTGAAGCCGTCGCTGATCAGCAACACGTCGCCACGCGCCACCCCGCTGTTCGCAAAAAGTTCGAAGGCGAGCCCGAGCGCGCGGTCGGCGCGCGACCCCTGCGCCGGCATCAGGCTGGTATCGAGGACCGGCAGCAACGCCAGTATGGTGTCGACATCGGTGGTCAGCGGCGTGACCGTGAAGGCATCCGCGGCGTAGACGATGAGCGCCGTCTGCCCTTCCATCCTGAGGTTCAGAATATCGGCGATCTTGTGGCGCGCCCGCGCCAGGCGGCTGGGCCTGATATCGGTGGCGTTCATCGACCGCGACAGATCGAGCGCGATCACCAGCGCCGTCTCCTTGTGGTAGACCGGCCGCGGCAATTTTTCCCAGGTGGGTCCCGCCAGCGCGATAATGATCAGCAGCGCAACGACGACGAATATCCAGCGCAGCAGGCTGCGCCGGTCTTCATCGGCTCCGGTCAGCACGTGTGGCAACAGGCGCTCATCGATCACCGCGCGCCAGCTGCCGCTTTCATAGCGGCGCCTGATCAGCAGCCACAGCGTCGCGGCGAGCGGCAGCAACAACAGCAGCCACCACGGACGCAGGAAATGAAACTGCTCGATCACAGGCGCCCCCGGATACGGGGTGCCACCAGGATAGCCGCCAGCAGCAGCGCGATCAGCAGCGGCCACATGAACAGCGCGCTAACCGGCCGCAGGCTTTGCTGATCGCGCGGCATTGGCTCGAGCTCGTCGAGCAGCCGGTAAATCTGCTCCAGCTCCTCGCTGTCGCGCGCGCGAAAATAACGCCCGCCGCTGACGCGTGCAATCGCGCGCAGGGTCTTTTCGTCGAGTTGTGCCGAGGGGTTGACGCGGCGTATGCCGAACCAGGTGGTCTCGATCTGTTCATCGGCGCCTATGCCGATGGTGTATATCCTGAGGCCGCGATCTGCGGCGAGCTGCGCCGCCTTCAGCGGCGTGACCTCGCCCGCGGTATTGGCGCCATCGGTCATCAGGATCAGCACGCGGGAATTGTCCGACTCGAGGTCGAGACGCTTGATCGCGAGACCTATAGCGTCGCCGATCGCGGTGCGCTCACCGGCGAGACCGATGGCCGACTCGCGCAATAACCGGTTGACGGTCTTGCTGTCGAAGGTCAGCGGCACCTGCAGGTAAGCCTGGGTACCGAACAGGATCAGTCCCAGCCGGTCGCCGCGGCGGCGCTCGATAAACTTGCTGGCGACGCGCTTGGTCGCGGACAGGCGATTCACCTGCTCGCCCTCGACGATGAAATCGGCGGTGCGCATGCTGTCGGACAGGTCCACCGCGAGCATCAGGTCGCGGCCACTGACCGGGATCTCGATCGACTCGCCGAGCCATTGCGGCCGGCTTGCCGCGAACACCAGCAGCAGCCAGGCTAGCCCGCTCAGCCACTGGCGCCAGCGCCGCGGCCTGGTCACGTCACCGGTTGCTGCACCGAGACGAAAATCATCGAGTACCGGCACGCGCAGCGACGCCTGTTGCCGCAGCCCTGTTGCCGGCATCGTGAAGTAAACCAGCAGCGGCAGCGGAATCAGCAATAGCGCCAGCGGCCATTCAATCTGAAACATGGGTCTCGCTCCGTGGCAGGGATCGAATCCAGCGTTCGCTGGCCTGCAGCAGGCTATCGACATCGCAGTCACAGTCGGCGCGGTAGCGATCGCGCGCCAGCAGCTGCAATTGCTGCGCGCTGAAACCCTCGAGCGGCGCGAGCTGCTCGAGTTCCGCAATCCAGCCCGCGCCGGTAGTCGCGGCATGCGCCGCGCGGCCGCGATAGCTGATAACGGTGCGGCGCAGCAGGCGGGCGAGGTCGTCGACCGCGCGCCGCTCTGGAGCGCCGTTGGCGAGCTCGCCGCGAATAAGTTCGAGTTCATCCAGGGTCAGGCGCGATAGTGGCCTGTGCCTGAGCCGCCGCAACAGCCGGGGCAGCAACAGTGCCAACGCCAGTAGCAACAGCAGCGCCAGCCACCACCCCGGGGCCGGCGGCCACCACAGGCTGGCGTCGGGTAAATGGATATCCCTGAGTTCGAGCTGGTTCATCGGCTCTGCAGTCCCAGGCCGGTTTTCAACGCGGCCAGCATGTCTTCGTTGGTGCCGATATCGATGAGGAACAGTCCCAGTTCCTGGCACAACCGCTGCAGCCGTTGCTGGTGTGCGTCGTAACGTTCGCGGTAACGCTGCAGCAGGCGCCCGCTGGAAGTGTCGATTTCGAGGCTGTCGACACCGTCGGTGACGCGGTAAACCCCTCCTGCCGGCAGGTGGCGCTCGAACGGGTCGTAGGTATGGATCATGACCACGTCATTGTGACGCGCGAGTTCGACCAGTTGGCCACGGCAATCGTCGTCGACGAAACGGAAATCGCTGAGCAGGATCACGAGGCTGCCCGGGCGCGTCACCTGGCGCAGGCGCATCAGCGCTCTGAGCCCGGTGCTGGCGCCGGCCGGATTCATATCCTCGCGCAACCAGGCGGGATGGGCGTCCAGCTGCTGGATAAAGTGCAGCACGGTGCGTTTGCCGCGCGCCGGGCGAAACTCGCTGTGCTGCTGCTCGGAAAAAACCAGGTAACCGAGACGATCACCATGCTGCACGCTGCTCCACGCCAGTAGCGCGGCGAGTTTCGACGCCAGCACCGCCTTGAAGCAACACTGCGTGCCGAAAAACATCGAGCGCGACAGATCGAGCCACAGCAACACCGGGCGTTCGCGTTCCTCGCGGTATACCTTGGTATGGGTCAGCCCGCTGCGTGCGGTGACGCGCCAGTCGATAGCACGGATATCGTCGCCCGGCTGGTAGGGGCGCGATTCGTGGTATTCCATGCCACGACCGCGGAACGCCGATAAATGGCCGCCGGCCATCTGCGCCTTGACCGAGTTCGAAATCAGCGGCAGGCTGCGCGCGTCGCGGTTCAGGCCGATCAGCGTCGACTGTTTGACCTTGACTATATCGTCTCCCGTTTCCACGACTACTCCTTAAGGCACGGCAACCCGGTCGAGAATCGCTTCGATACAGCTATCCGCAGTCTTGCCCTCGGCCTCGGCTTCGAAACTCAGGATGATGCGGTGGCGCAGCACGTCGGGCGCGATCAGCTGGATATCCTCCGGCACCACGAAATCACGGTTGTCGAGCCAGGCGTAGGCACGCGCGCAACGGTCCAGCGCCATGGTCGCGCGCGGGCTGGCGCCATGCTGAATCCATCCGGCGAGCTCGTCGCCGTAGCGGCTGGCGCTGCGCGTGGCGAGCACGATTTCGATAATATAATCCTCGAGGCTGTCGTCGAGATGTATATCGAGCACCGCGTCGCGGGCGTCGAGCAGGCTTTGCTGACCGATCGCCGCGCTCTTTGCCGGTGTCGCATCGAACTGCGAGCGCGCCTCCTTTCGTGTCAATGCCAGGATTTTCTTCTCGTCCGCGCCCGACGGGTGATCGACGCGCACGTGCATCAGAAAGCGGTCGAGCTGCGCTTCCGGCAGCGGGTAAGTGCCCTCCTGCTCGAGCGGATTCTGCGTGGCCATGACGAGGAAGATCTTCGGCAACGGGTAGGTCTCGGTGCCTACCGTGATCTGGCGCTCCGCCATCGCCTCCAGCAACGCCGACTGCACCTTGGCTGGCGCGCGGTTGATCTCGTCGGCGAGAATCAGGTTGTGGAACAGCGGGCCACGCTGAAATACGAAGCTGCTGTCCTGCGGGCGGTAGATCTCGGTGCCGGTCAAATCGGCTGGCAACAGGTCCGGGGTAAACTGAACGCGATGAAAATCACCCTCGATGCCGTCGGCCAGTACCTTGATCGCGCGTGTCTTGGCAAGTCCCGGGGCGCCTTCGACCAACAGGTGCCCGTCGGCTAGGATCGCGATCAACAGGCGCTCGATGAGGCCCTGCTGGCCGATGATCTTGGCGCTCACCGCCTGCTTTAAATTCAATATTTCCTGTTGTGACAAGTATTAACCTCTCAACGCGGGTGAAATGTTTGACGTGCGCTCCGTGCGCAGATTAGAGTTCCACGGCGGCTGGAAAGTTTACCCGATTCGGCCTTATTTAAGGAAGTAAATGGCCGGTTTTGATCCAGGTAACGGTGTCTTCCTCGACGTAGCGGCAGTGCTCGCTGTGGTGCGGGTTGCGCAGCCAGCTGCCAGCAGGGTATTCGCCGTATTCATCGCATAGCGTACCCGACAGCACGAATACTTCCTCGCCGCCGAAATGCGGCTGTGGCTCGTAGCGCGTGCCGGCGGGCCACTTGTACAGCGCGACCATCTCGGTTTCGAAGTAATAAAGCGGCATGACCTTGACACCGCATTCGCCCGGCAGCCAGGCGGTCGCTCTGGTATCGATGCGCAGGCTGACGTCGTCGGCGGGATCGAACTGCTCCAGCTTGACCAGCAGCTCGCAGCCCGGTTCGCTGAACGGCGCATGCTTCGAGCCGGGAGGATTACGCAGATAGGTGCCCGCTGGATAATCGCCGTGTTCGTCGGAAAATACCCCGTCGAGCACCAGGATTTCCTCGCCCCGCGGGTGCGGATGCGACGAAAAACGCGAATGGGCGTCGTAACGCACGACACTGGTGGCATGGCCGTGTTCGGCGGCCTCGCGCGCCAGTGGTTTACGCCATACGCCCTTCATCGGGCTCGCTTCCCATTCCATTTCGGTGGTGTTGATCACGACTGGCCTGTCGAATTGCATGTTCAGCATGATCGAAAATCTACAAAGTCCGGGGCGTCGATTCAGTCGACGAATTCACAGTTTAGCAAATAGCCTGGACCTCCAGGTAGTCCCTGGTTCGGAAATTTCAAGCCAAGAGGAGGGTACAGGCTTATTACACGCGGGGGATGCAGGCGGCGCGGGGAGCAACGGCAGGTTTCCCGTGTTCTGAAATGCGTTGGCGGTGTATGGCACCCATCGAAACCGCGCTTCAAGAATCGGGTTATTGTGATCGAGCCAGATAAAAAAAAGCAGCCTGACGGCTGCTTGAAGTTCGGGTTCAGAAACTGCCTAAACCCTGGTGCGCCTGCTCACGCCGATGAAACCAGGAAGCGTTGAGCAGAACAACAATACCGCGAACGGTAAGGGCACCGGAGAAACCACCCATCGATCCATTTTCGATGGTTCGGAACACTCGGATAAGTTTAGGCCTCAGGCACCCTCGGCGAATCACCCAAATGGGTGAAATTTACGTCAAATCAACAATTTAGAGAAATATTTCGACCTGAATGTGTGACCCGGCCCACAGTTTGGCGACCGCGCCGCGGGGCATCAAACAGCGCTCGGGCTGCGGCAAACCCGTCGTAAAAACTGTCTTACCGCGGGATCACAGGCTTCGTGGTTGACGCCGTCGAGCCGCTGGCAGGCTGCCAGTAAAGCGAACTAGAGCGCCTTGGCGAGCGCTTCGAGGCTGTCACGCGCGTCGCCAAAAAGCATGCGCGTGTTGTCCCGCACGAATAACGGGTTGTCGACGCCGGCATAACCGGCCGCCATGCCGCGCTTCAGCACCACCGTGGTATGCCCTTTCCAGACTTCGAGCACCGGCATGCCGGCAATCGGGCTTTCGGCATCCTCCTGGGCCAGCGGGTTGACCGTGTCGTTGGCGCCGACCACGATCGAGACGTCGACGTTGGGGAAATCGGCGTTGATTTCATCCATCTCGAAGACGATGTCGTAAGGCACCCTGGCCTCCGCCAGCAGCACGTTCATGTGCCCGGGCATTCTTCCAGCCACCGGGTGGATACCGAAGCGCACATTGACCCCCTTGTCGATAAGGGTCCTGGCGATATCCGCTATCGCGTGCTGCGCCTGCGCGGTCGCCATGCCGTAACCGGGCACCACCATGACCTCCTTCGCGCTGTTCAACAGTTGCGCCATGGTCGGAATATCGATGGTTTGCACCTCGCCCTCGTAGGTGGTGCCGGCCGTGGCCGAACCGCCCGCGGTACCGAATCCACCGGCGATGACGCCGATGAAATGCCGGTTCATCGCACGGCACATGATGTAGCTGAGGATCGCGCCGCTGCTGCCGACCAGCGCCCCGGTGACGATCAGTAAATCGTTCGATAGCATGAACCCGGTCGCGGCAGCGGCCCAGCCGGAATAGCTGTTCAGCATCGAGATTACCACCGGCATGTCGGCGCCGCCGATCGCGGCCACCATGTGGATACCGAACAGCAGCGCGATCACGGTCATCACCAGCAGCAGCATCGTGGCCTGGTCAAGGTCCGTGGCACCGACAAACTTGACCGCGATCACGATTACGGCAATGAACATCGCCAGGTTCAACCAGTGGCGTGCCGGCAGCAGCATCGGCTGACCGCCGATGACGCCGCTGAGTTTGCCATAGGCGATTACCGAGCCGGTAAAGGTCAGCGCACCGATAGCGATACCCACGAAGACCTCGATGTCATGGATGGTCTTTTCGGTTCCGCTAAAAACGATCGACGGATCCAGGAAATTGGCAAACCCGATCAGCACCGCGGCGAGACCGACCAGGCTGTGCAGGATCGCGACCAGCTCCGGCATTTGCGTCATCTGCACCCGGCGCGCCAGGATAAAGCCGATCACGCCGCCGGCGATCATGACCGCGATCAGTATCTCGTAATGGCGGGTTACGAACGCGGCGATGGTTACTCCCACCGCGATCGCCATGCCGATGATGCCAAACAGGTTGCCGCGTCGCGCCGTATCGTTGGTGCTCAGGCCTCCGAGTGCGAGAATGAACAGCGCCGCGGCGCCGAGGTATGAAACGGTAATCAGGCTGGGTGACATCGCTTCTTACCCCCTGAACATCTGCAACATGCGTTGCGTGACCGAAAACCCGCCGACGATATTGATACAGGTTATGAAAACCGCGATTGCGGCAAGAATGTAAATTAGCGTGCTGGTGCTCGAAATCTGCGTAAGTGCACCGAGCACGATGATGCTGCTGATCGCATTGGTAACGCTCATCAACGGCGTGTGCAAGCTCGGGCTGACATTCCAGATAACCATGTAACCGATGAAGCAGGACAACACAAAAACGGTGAAATGACCCATGAAGGACGGTGGCGCCACCTGCCCCAGTCCAAACAGCGCGAGCCCGGCCAGGATCACCGGAAACCACGCGCTCTTCAGAAAGCGGGCGATTCCGGATGCTTCTTTCGCGGCGGCCGACGCCTTTTTTTCACCGTCCCTGCTCTTGATTTCCTGCCCGCCGAAACTCGGTTTGCGCTCCGCGCCGACCGCGATAGTCGGTGGCGGCCAGGTAACTTCACCGTTATTGACCACGGTGGCACCGCGGATCACGTCATCTTCCATGTCGACGACGATATTGCCGTCATTTTCCTGGTTCATTTCCATGATCAGGTTGTAGATATTGGTCGCGTACAGCTGGCTCGCCTGGGGCGCGAGGCGGCTCGGCAAATCAGTGTAACCGACAATATACACACCCTGACTCTCGACGACCTTGCCCGGTTCCGTGGCCTCGCAGTTGCCGCCCTGCTCCGCCGCAAGGTCCACGATAACGCTGCCTCTGCGCATGGTTTTGACCATGCCATTGGTGATCAGCTTCGGTGCCGGTTTGCCCGGGATCAGCGCGGTCGTGATGATGATATCAACCTCGTAGGCCTGGCGTGCAAACAGCGCCATTTCGGCCTCGATGAATTCCTTGCTCATGACCTTGGCATAGCCGCCCTCGCCGGTGCCGTCTTCCTCGAACTCGAGTTCGAGAAACTCGGCGTCCATGCTCTGAATCTGGTCCTTTACCTCGGGACGGGTATCGAAAGCACGCACGATCGCTCCCAGCGACTTGGCGGTGCCGATGGCGGCCAGCCCCGCCACGCCCGCACCGATGACGAGCACCTTGGCAGGCGGAACCTTGCCGGCGGCCGTGATCTGGCCCGCGAAAAAGCGCCCAAACAGGTTCGACGCCTCGATGACCGCGCGGTAACCACCGATATTCGCCATCGAACTCAGGGCATCGAGTTTTTGTGCACGGGAAATTCTCGGGATACTGTCCATTGCCAGCGCGGTAAGCTTGCGCTCGGCAAATTTCTGCAGCAGGTCCTGGTTTTGTGCCGGCCACAGGAAGCTGATCAGGCAGGCACCCTCGGACATCAGTTCGATCTCGTGACGACCAAGCTTCGAGTTATGCTCCGGTGGACGCACCTTGATGACAATGTCGGCCGACCAGGTCCTGGCCGTGTCCTTGGCAATCGTCGCACCCGCCTCGAGAAATACGTCATCGCCGAAACTCGCGGCGACGCCAGCGCCGGGCTCGACGACTACGTCGAAGCCGGCATCGACCAGTTTTTTAACCACTTCGGGAGACGCGGCAACGCGCTTTTCCCCGGGATGAATTTCGGCGGGTATTCCTATGATCATCTAAAAAACCCCTTTTATTAACCGGCGCCGGCGCCGGCCCAAAAAAATTTAGCCCTGCAGCTGAGTTCGATTCCCGGTTTATTTTTCTACCGGCTTTGTCTATTGCCAAAAAGGCATCATAGCATGGTATTAACGGTTCCCGTGGACACCCCTGTGCTATCGGTGCATTATTTCGCACCGGGTAAGCTTTCCCTGTTTAACGGATTTTCCGATTCCAATCATGAAATTTCTGGATTCCATCCTGCAAAAGGCGCGCGCGCACCGGCAGACCATCGTCCTCGCCGAAGGCGAGGATATGCGCGTTATCGAGGCCGCGCATCGCGCCCGCGATAACGGCATAGCCGATTGCATACTGGTCGGCAATGCCTCCGAAATTCGGCACATTGCAGAATCGTCAGGACATGATCTGACCGACATTAGAATCGAAGACCCGAGCGCCTCGCAATACCACCAAAGGTATAGTAAGGAATTGTGGCACCTGCGCAAGCACAAGGGCCTGACGCTCGAGCAGGCGCAACAACAGGCGCTGGACCCGCTTTGTTTCGCCGACCTGATGCTGCGCGCCAACCATGCCGACGGCGCTATCGCCGGCGCCGTTTACACCACCGGCGACAGGGTTCGGTCGGCGCTGCAGATCGTCGGCGTGATGCCTGGATTCAACTCGGTATCGAGTTTCATGCTGATGCTTTTCGAAGCCGAGCATCACGATCCGAAACAGGCCATGATATTCGCCGACTGCGGACTGATCGTCGATCCCGACGCCGAGCAACTCGCGGAAATCGCGGTCGCCGCGGCTAACTCGGCGCGCCAGCTGATCGACGACGAACCGCGCGTGGCGATGCTTTCGTTTTCCACCGACGGCAGCGCCAGCCATCCACGGGTGGATAAAGTGCGCGCGGCTACCAAGCTGGCGCGCCGGCAAATGCCGGACACGGCGGTCGAGGGGGAGGTTCAGCTCGACGCCGCGATCGTGCCGGCAATCGCGGCGCGAAAAATCACGGATTCGCGCATCGGGGGACGCGCCAACGTGCTGGTGTTTCCCGATCTCGATTCCGGCAACATCGGCTACAAGCTGACCCAGCGTTTCGGCGGCGCGACCGCGATTGGCCCGGTGCTGCAGGGCCTCAACCGCCCGGCCAACGATCTGTCGCGCGGCTGCAACAGCGACGACGTTTATTATCTGATCGCGCTGACCGCGGTGCAGTCGCGGGGGCCCGCGACGCCAGCGGGCAGCTGGCCAGGATGACCGGGAAACGAATTCTGAAATTGGCTACAAAGGCGCAGGGCGAGGTCTTGCCCGGAATTGCCGCGGAACAGGAATCTTTACGTCAAGGTGCCAGGATCTATGCGATCGTTTCGGGCAATTCGAATTGATCTAGCAGGGCCTCGATCTCGTCGCTGACCGCCTTCATCGATTGCGGGCGAGCCGCCGGAGCGACCGCCATCATCTTGACGATCAGCCGGGATACTTCCGGTGCGGCGTTTTCGTTGACTTTCATAATCGGCGGCGCGTTGCCGTCGCGATGTTTCGCCAGCACTTCCATCGGCTTGCCACTATAGGGTAACTGGCCGCTGAACATGTAGTAGGCAATGATACCCAGCGAATAAATATCGCTGCGCACGTCCGCATCGGCACCCTCGGCCCGCTCGGGTGCGAGGTAGGCCGGGCTGCCGATAATCGATCCGGTCTGGGTCAAGGTGGCTTCCGACGCGGTGCCGGCCGAGGCGATCCCGAAATCCACGATCTTAACATGCCATTTTTCGTCGATCAGGATGTTGCTGGGTTTCAGGTCCCGGTGTATGACCTCCTGCTCATGCGCGGCCGCCATGCCACTCGCAATCTGGTACAGGATCTTGAGCCCATCGAGGGTTTCGAAAAACTTGACCTCCTTGAGCACCGCTTCGAGCCCGCGGCTCCTGAAATATTCCATCGAGATCGCGCAAAGCTCGTCTTTTTGCAGGATATCGTGCACACGAATCACGTTGCGGTGACTGACCTTGCGCGCGTACTTGACCTCGCGCTTGAAACGCTCGGCAGATTGATCGCCGACGGTCAGTTCCGGCAGCATGAACTTCAGTATCAGCGACTCGTCCACCATGTCGTCCTCGGCCAGCATTACCCGGCCCATGGCGCCGCGGCCGATTTCTTCCTTGATGTGGTAACGGTCCATCCAGACCGAACCCGGCTTGAGCCGGTCCAGCGGCGAGATTCTCTCGGAAGGCCTGCTCGTGGTGCCGGTTCCGCTGCCGTACAGGAGCAGGTCGACGACGCCGGTGCTGGTATTCGACTGTTCGTCGATCTGGATGTCGGGCAGCCCGAAGTCCCGGGTGATCTGCGACATCAGCATCTTCGCGAATTCGCGCATTTCCGTGGTCAGTACCGGCAGGCTCCACAGGATATTGTCGCGTACGTTGACCGCATGCTTCTCGGTGGTAATCGCCTCGATCGTCTCGAGCGACGCCCGCTGGACGTTGGCCTGCGAGCTCTTGAGACCGTCGAAGCAGATTTCCAGCCCCTTGCCGAAGCCGAGCTGCTTGACCGCGCGCAGCGCCAGCACGTAATCGTCGGGATAGGCTTCGACCATCTTCCTGAGAATATTGATGGCGCCGCGGTTCGAGGACTTGGCAAGCGACTGGATCGCGCGTTCGCGGACCTGCCAGTTGTCGCTGAGCGCGAACTCCTCGATCTTGTCCAGATCCTCGTTCCCGAGCAGGTTGATGACCAGTTGCTGCGCGGCGTTGCGTACGAATTCCTGTTCGTGGCCGGACAGTTCCCGGGCTACCTCGGACAGGTTTTCGTTGGAAAATTTCTGCAGGCTCGCGATTGCCTGTTGCTGGGTCCAGTCGTCTTCTACGCCGAGGCGCCTGAGGAATTTTTCGAAGTTGACCCTGTCCGCGTTCACGACGACGACGCGCGCGAAGAATTCGTTCAGTTCAGCCGATTTCGTTGTCAGGAAATCCGATAGATGCGGCACCAGGCTGGCATCGGCCTGCTTGGCGATTACCTTGAGCGAGAGCTCGAGCTCTATCCCGGACATGGACTCGATGTGGGGCAGCAGTATCGAAACGTCGTAATCGATGCTCAACCGGTCCAGCACCTTGAGCGCTTCGAGGACGACGACCTTGTTGGAATCGGTCAGGTACCTGGCCGCAATCAGCGGAATCTTTTCGTGGTTTACGCTACCGAGGTAGCGCAGCAGCGGGATCTTGAACTCGGGATCGTCGATCTTGTCGAGCTGAACGCTCAACCTCGACAGGTCGATCGGGATCTCGGTGCCATCGAGAAGTTTCATCAGCTGTATCGCGTGGCCCGTTTCGAGTTTTATCGCGTTGTTGATAATGTCGACCGGCTGAAGCTGCTGCCTGTGCGATGACAGAATCTCGATAATTTCCGCCGGGGACGCATCGGGTTCGTGCAGCTGGCGGAACAGCTTGGTGGCATCGACCGCGCTCTTGCGTGCCAGGATGTCGCTTGCCGCGGCGCGAAATACGGTATCGTCGTGCGACATCGCCTCGAGAAAATACTCTTCGGAAAAACCCTCCACCGATTCACGGCAGATGTTCTTCAACGCTTCGCGGTGCGGCTCTTCAACCCGGGTAATCGTCTTCAGCACTTTTTCCAGGTTGTCGCTAACCGATTCCTTTAGCTTTTCAGTCAGCGACAAACCTTTCTTGCTGTCGAGCTGATCGCATTCAAGGAACTGGTTCAAGGTCCGGTTGAATAATAGGTTTCCGAATTTTGCCATATGGAGCAGTAACGCCTCGCGGGCATAAGGCCCGCTATCTTTTCCGCCGAAATGTCTGATTTATCAGATGATTATAGATGAGTATTTCGATTGCGATACGGGTAATGAACCACATTTTTTTGCGCTGCTTTGGTATTTTCGAGGGCGGCCACTGAAATGCCGTCGACGACTCTCGCCGCGCCGTCGCGAATCGCCGCGAACAACCGGTGAAGCTAACCCGCCTGACGTCTGGCGAGAAAAGCGCGTAAATGAAACTGGCCCTGTATCGGGGTGTAGCGCAATTCGGGCGCAACCGGGCAGGCGCAGCGCGCCAGGCAACCCTGGCCGTGACACTCGGCCTCGGGGGATTGCTGCAGGTAACCGGCGCATCTCTTCACGTCGTAACCCTTGCCGTCAAAGGCGTCGACCGGGCAACGCTGCAGACAGGGCCTGTCCGCGCATTCGATACAGGGAGAATCGGCCATGGGCCTTTGCGGCTCGACCTCGAATTCGTTGCCGAGCAGTGCGAATCGATACGAATGCCACAGCCCGTACTCGGGATGCATCATGATCCCGATCGGCGACTGCTCGAGCGCCTCGGCGCGCTGCGCCCATCGCTGAAACGGATAAAAGGGAGGCCCATCGAACGGGTAAACCGGTTGCACCGGGAATTCCCTGGCGATCGTCTCGGCCACGCGCCGGCTCCAGCGATCCAGCGGATCGGGCTGTCCGTCGAGGTATTCTTCGGACCGGGCAAAAACCGGCCAGTAACTCGAACCGATGTTGCCGACCAGCGCAACCGTCGGCTTGTCGTCGGGTAATCCCAGCGCTTCCAGTTCACGCGGCTCGAGCCGGGTAATCCCACGCAGGTGCAAACCGTAACCGGCAAGCTGTCGCGCGAGGTTCACGCGGAGGTTTCCGTGCGCCAGTTGCAGGCCGGGCCGATCGCGGTCGCGATGACCGTCGACTCGAGGAACAGTTCGCCGTCGACCTCGTCCTTGATATGCACGTCGTCGAATTCGAGCGTTACCGTGGGGTCGATCGCGCCGGCTTCGAGCGCCTTTTGCTGCGCGATTCTGATCACTATTTCACGCGCTTCGCGCTTGGCCGCATCCAGGTTGTCGAAACTTTTCGGCTCGTCGTGATGAAACAGGCGGAAGATGCCCTGCTGGGGTTGCGTCACCGTGACCTGGGCGCGCTGAATAATGCTACCCATCACCGCGCCGAAGGCATTGGCGACATCGCCATGTTCGGGCAGGTGCAGGTCGATGTACATGTTGTCGGCTACATCCCGGTAATAGCTCGCGGCCGGGGCGCCGACCGCGACGATCGGGTAGTCGCTGCCGAAATCTAGCTTGAACAGGGGCTTGCGGCCCTGCTGCTGGTGGCTGCCGACCACCATGCGCGTTATCGTGTCGACAATGCCGCTGGCCCTGCTCGACTTGCCCGTCAGGTCGAACTCGTTCAGGCCGACCTCGACCAGCAGGCGCTGGACGGTGGTGGTCACCAGGTCGTAAACCTGGCGGCAGGCGGTTTCGATGTCATCGCTGTCCCATTTACCGTAACCGTAAAGAAAGCGCATCTGTCGCATCCAGATGCGCGCCGACAGTTCGGCCGCGTACTTGTTCCAGTGCGAGTTGATGCCGAGCACGTGTACCGCGTCGGTCGGCGTGAAGCCACTGTAAATGGCAAGTCCGAGGCGCTTGAGCTTGGCCATGGCGCGCGCGTGGGTACGGTTTTCCTGCACGATGGAATCGAGCTCGACGGGCCTGTCGGAGAGCGCCTCCCAGGCCTCGAGCTCGGCCGCGTTGAGCTGTTTCAACAGCGCCGCGTTGTTCTCCAGACGCATCACGAAGCGATTGCTGCGCGCGCTGGCCATACCCTGTAGCTGCGCCTCGAGTTTCGGAATCACCTCGGGGTACATGTGCGCCAGCAGGCTGGTCGGCACCACGCGGCGCGGGCCTATCGACAGCCCCCTGTGGCCACCGAAACGGATCTCGCTGTCACCACCGAGGCCGATCGAATTGACGCGCACCGCCTCGACCATCGGTTTCCAGTCGCCGATATTGGCGCCATCGGCGCTGAGTTCCGGCTGGCCGTTGCTGACGATCGCGATATCGGTAGTGGTGCCGCCCATGTCGGCGACGATCGCGTTGTCGAGACCGGATAGCCGGCAGGCGCCGATGACGCTGGCGGCGGGTCCAGAAAGCACGGTACCGATCGGCTTTTCGATCGCGTTTTCGAGGCTCGCGAGCGATCCGTCCCCCTTGACCAGCATCAGCGGCGCATCGATTTCATGATGCGTCATGATTTTCTGTACCGACAGGATCAATTCCTTGATCGGCGGCACCATGCGCGCGTTCAGCGCCGCGGTCAGCGCGCGCCGCGGCGCACCGAGGCTCGACGCCAGTTCGTAACCACAGATAACCGGCATCCCGGTGAGTTCGGTAACCAGGCGCTTGAGGCGGTTCTCGTGGCTCGAGTTGCGCGTGCCGAACATGCTCGAAATGGCGAACGCCGAGACCTGCTCCTTGAGTCTTTCGATGGCTTCCTGCGCCGCGGCCTCGTCCAGCGGCTTGTGCTCGCGTCCCACGGCATCGAAACCGCCTTCCAGCCGCACCACGAACTGCGCCGGGAGTATCTCGAGCAACCCGCTCTGCTTGACCTGCTCCGAACTGTAGCCCGGCAGCAACACGCATACCGGGGCGCCGAGGTCCTCGACGACCGAATTGGTGGTCAGCGTGGTCGACAACGAAACCATGGTTACCTCGGCGAGCGCCTCGGCGGGCAACTTCGCAACCACGTCGCCGATGCCGAGGCTCAGGTCGAACCGCGTGGTCAGACTCTTCTCGGCATTGACGATCTTCTTGTTGTCATCGACCAGCACCGCGTCGGTAAAGGTACCGCCGGTGTCGATTCCAAGGCGTAACGACATCTCTAGCTCCCGCAATGTTGCGGACTATAGCTACACCTTCGACGCCAGTCTACGTCCGCTAGTTAACCATTTGCGACATCGCGTACAATGCCGCTTTTGCAGATTTGATTCGTATGTCAGATAGCTGTGTTTTACCCGGTTTCGATGCGACCGAGGCGGCCGCCATCGCCAAACGCCTGTTCGCGCTCGAAGGTCCTCTGCAGCAGCTCGACGGCGAACGCGACCTGAATTTTCTGATCGGCGACAAGGGCTCCCGCTACGTTTTCAAGATCGCCAATGTCGACGAGTCGCCGGCGCTGCTCGAATGCCAGCACCAGGTTTTCGAGCGGCTTGCCGAGGCGCGCGTTTTCCCCGAGGTCGCGACCGCGCGCGCATCGGTCAACGGGCAGCTGATCGAGACCGTTTACAGCAAGGCGGGACATGAACACGTCTGCCGTTTAATGCCGTATATCGAGGGGCGCATACTGGCGCAGGTCGACAATCCGTCGCCGGCACTGCTCGAGGATCTCGGCGGCCGCCTGGCGCGGCTGGACCAGGCGCTCGAATCCTTTGCGCACCCCGCGCTCGAGCGTCCGCTGCTGTGGAAGATGGACAACGCGCTGGACGTACTCGAGGCTTTCAAGCCGCTGCTAACGCCGCAGCCTCGACGCGACCTGGTCGAATTTTTCGAAGCCGGCTATCGCGAGCGCGTATTGCCCCGCCTGGGCTACCTGCGGCGCGCGGTGATTCACAATGACGCCAACCGCGCCAACGTGCTGGTCGACGATGCGGGCGCGCGCGTGGTCTCGATTATCGATTTCGGCGACATGGTCGAAAGCTGGCTCGTCGTCGAGCCGGCCGTCGCGGCGACCTACGCTATGCTCGATCGGGACGAACCGGTGCGCGTCGCCGCCCAGGTGCTGCGCGGGTATCATGCCGAGCTGCCCCTTGGCAGCGTCGAAATCGACCTCGCCCTCGATTTCATCTGCATGCGACTGTGCATGAGCGTCTGCATCAACACCCACCAGAGCGCGCTGGAACCCGACAACCGGTATTTACTGACCGATGTCGAATCGATCTGGCAGCTGCTCGGGATTTTGCGCGAAACCGATGCCGCGGAAGCGCGCGCGATCCTGGCTCCGGAATAGTACGAAACGGCTCTCGCGGGCACGGCGGTCCGCGCTACTCCAGCACTCTCTTGCGGTAGCTGGCGCGGTGAATGTCGAGAATTTCGACGCTGACGCTGGCAGCCTGCGGCAATCGCGGTTCGATCGCGGCAAGCACCGCCTCGCTGAGCATGGATTTCTGTGCATCGCTGCGCCCGTCGAGCAGGTGCACGGCGACGTGGACGAAGGAGTCCCGGATCTGTCCCGTGCGGTGATGCCGGTAGCCGATCGCGCGTGTCTTGATGTCGTACTCGGGGAACAATTCGGAACTCATCGCGCCGGCGTGCACCGCGGCGACGAGATCGTCGATCGCAATTTGCCCTGCAACATCGTCAGAATATTCTATAATTACATGTGGCATTGTTCTCTCCTAAAGAGGACAAATTGAAGGGGAACAGATTCTGCAACGGATCTGTTCCCTTTTTTTTGCCCGCTGCCCGGGGGATGCCGGTTCCCGACTGCCCGAAGGCCCCGGCGTCACCCCCACGCAAGCGGGGATCGCGGCGGTCCGACGTTTCGGTCGCGCCGGGGGCGCGTCCGGGATGACAAGCCAGTCGTTTTTTCCGACTTTTATCGTCGGAAAAAACGCCTGGCCTGTCACATGTTGGGATAAGCCGGCCCGCCGCCGCCTTCCGGCACGACCCAGTGGATATTCTGGCTCGGATCCTTGATATCGCAGGTCTTGCAATGCACGCAGTTTTGCGCGTTGATCTGCAGCGCCGGCTTGCCGTCGACCTGCACAATCTCGTAAACCCCGGCCGGGCAGTAACGCTGCTCGGGCGCGTCGTATTTCTCGAGATTCAGCGCTATCGGCACGCTGGCGTCGCGCAGCTGCAGGTGCGCCGGCTGGTTTTCTTCATGGTATGTCCCCGACAGGTATACCGAAGAATTGCGGTCGAAGCTGACCACCCCATCCGGTTTCGGGTACTCGATTTTCGGGTAATCGCTCTTGTGCCCTATCTGCTCGTGATCGGCGTGATGGCCCATGGTCCACGGCGCCTTGCCGCGGAAAATATAGGATTCGAGCGCCGCGTTGACGAGCCCCAGCCACAGCCCTTTATGAAACCCGGGACGGAGATTG
>Ga0224512_10000239_pt1 | contig 59179 bp, 44 predicted proteins | sample SF_May12_sed_USG_4_FD_169103 | JGI IMG/M metagenome (GOLD analysis project Ga0224512, IMG submission 169103) | Sediment microbial communities from San Francisco Bay, California, United States - SF_May12_sed_USGS_13 | ecosystem: Environmental > Aquatic > Marine > Sediment | place: USA...
TCGACTTCCGCCACCGCACCCGTCTCCTGGCATTGAGCGCCGGCTTCGACCAGGAGGTCACAAACACGCGCCAGGAGCTCTTCATCCCCGCCACGACCAGCACGGCCGGCTATCTGGACCAGTTGTATTTAAGCACCTTCCCTGATCCAAGGGCCCGTCAGCAGGCGGTGGATGCGGTCATCTCCAAATTAGGGATTCCGGCGAGTCTCAACGCGCCTGTCAACTACTTCTCCGACCAACTGTTCCTCCAGCAACGATTGCAGGCATCGGTTGCCGTGCAGGGGGTCAGAAACATTATTATCGTCAATGTGTTCAGGACCGATCGCGAGGCATTGGTTGGCGACGTGCTTCTGCCGGGGTTCGTTAATGAGCAGAACAGTACCAAGCAAACCGGAACCGGTCTTGTTTGGAACTGGCTTATCAGTGCGCGTGATTCCTGGAACCTGGTCGCAGCCTACACTCGTAACACGTTTCCCGGCACCAACCGCAGGGATGACCTTACAACTCTCCAGATGGGTTTCACCCGGCAGTTTCAACCGCGGCTCTCCGGCTCTTTGAGCTACCGCAGGCGGCAGAGTGATTCCAATCGGATCGGGAACGACTACACGGAAAATGCGGTATTCGCGACGCTCCAGATGAGCTTTTGATCATTCATGTACGAAAGTTATTACCATTTCCAGGCCAAGCCGTTTCAGCTGAGCCCGGACCCCCGCTTTTTCTTCGCGAGCCGGGGCCATCGCCGCGCCATGGCCTACTTGGTGTACGGCGCGCAACAGGGTGAAGGGTTCATTGTCATCACGGGAGAGATCGGCGCCGGCAAGACCTTGCTCGGGAACGCTCTCGCCGGCAAGTTGGCGTCGCAGAACGTGGTGCTGGCCCACGTGGTGAGCACCCATCTGAAGGCCGATGACGTGGTGCGCATGGTGGCGGCGGCATTTGGTCTGCCCCAGCAAAGGAACAAGGCGGCGCTGCTCAACAGCGTCGAGCAGTTTCTGGTCGCTTGCCACGGGCAGGGCAAGCGTGCACTTCTGATAGTGGACGAGGCGCAGAACCTTCCAGCGAATTCGGTCGAGGAACTGCGGATGCTGTCGAACTACCTGTGCGCCGCTCAGCCCGTGTTGCAGATCTTCCTGCTGGGCCAGCCGGAGTTCCGCAAGATGCTGCGGCGCCCCGGAATGGAGCAGCTTAGGCAGCGGGTCATCGCCTCTTGCCACCTGGGACCAATGGGCAGCGCTGAGACCGAGGCGTACATCATTCACCGGCTGCAGACCGTAGGCTGGCGCGATGATCCGTCGTTCAGCCCGGACGCCTTCACCGCCATTTTCCAGCACAGTGGTGGCATTCCGCGGAAGATCAACGTCCTGTGCGATCGCCTGCTGCTTTTTGGCCGCCTCGAGGAGAAACACGAGTTCAACGCCGAAGACGTGGTCGAGGTTATTGATGATTTTCAGCAAGACGAGTTTGCACCTGCGGAGTGGCGGAGTGACCGGGAAGTAGGCACCTGATGCCGTTCCGTGTCGCCCGTGCCCCCCTACTCTGCGTAGTAGGCGCGCGCCCGAACTTCATGAAGATCGCGCCCGTAATCCGGGCCATGCGGGGCGCTACCCCGCCTTTACCGGTGCGGCTCGTGCATACCGGGCAGCATTACGACCCGGAGTTGAACAGCCAGTACTTCCAGGCGCTGGAAATCCCCGACCCGGACATCAACCTGGAGGTGGGCTCGGCCTCGCACGCGGTGCAGACCGCCGAGATCCTGCGGCGTTTCGAGCCGGTGCTCGCCCAGGAGCAGCCTGCTGCGGTGCTGGTGGTTGGGGACGTGAACTCCACTTTGGCATGCGCGCTGGTGGCGGTCAAGAAAGGCGTCGCAGTGATACACGTCGAAGCGGGACTGCGCAGCTTCGACCGCACCATGCCGGAGGAAATCAACCGCGTGCTCACTGACCAGATCTCGGACCTGTTGTTCATCACCGAGAAGAGCGCGCGGGAAAACCTGCTGCGCGAGGGTGTCGCGGACTCACGCATCCACTTCGTGGGCAATGTCATGATCGACACCCTGCGCTACAACCTGAAAAAGGCCGTGCCGGCTGCGCAAACTCTGAAACAGCACGGCGCTGCAGCGGATTGGGGACAAGGCGGCTTTGCCGTCCTCACCCTGCACCGGCCTTCTAATGTGGACGACCCCGACACGTTGCGGGCTGTGCTGGGCGCGATAGGTGACGTCAGCCGGCGGCTGCCGGTGGCCTTCGCCCTGCACCCGAGAACCCGCGCCAGGATCGAGCAGCACGGGCTGGGCCCCGTGCTGAAGGCGCAATCGATACTCAGCCTCCCGCCGCTGGGATATCTCGAAATGCTGGGGCTGATGCAGGCCGCGCGGCTGGTGCTGACCGACTCGGGCGGGATCCAGGAGGAGACCACCGCGCTGGGTGTACCCTGCATCACGCTGCGCGAGAATACCGAGCGGCCGATCACCGTGGAGCAGGGCACCAACACCGTGGTCGGAAACAGTCCGGCGCACATCCTGGCCGCGGTGGACGATGTTCTGCGGACCGGCGGAAAAGCGGGAAGGGTGCCTGAGCTATGGGACGGCCGGGCGTCCCAGCGCATCGCGGCCGTGCTGCGCGAATGGCTCGATCGAGCGGCCGAGCGGTTGGTGGCGTAGCGCGGCACGCTGCCAATACCGATTGAGCCGCAGATAAACCCAGATGAAAGCTGTCAAGACCGATTGAGCCACAGATAAACACAGATGAACACAGATAAAACCAAAACCAAAACCAAGAACGCATTGGCCACGGAAACACACGGAAACACACGGAATATGGATCACGGACAATGCGGCCACGGAATCGCACGGAAAGCACAATCGGAACGAAAGGTCTGAACCGATTTCATTGGTTAATTTATTCTTCTGTTTTCTGTCATTTCCGTGTGCTTCCGTGTGATTCCGTGGCCAATGCATTTCTTCGGTCTGGTCCGTGTGTTTCCGTGGCTGAATATGGCTTTTTGATTTTCGAAATCTGCGTGTATCTGCGTTTATCTGCGGCTGAATCCTGGGTTTTCTATCGGCGTTGATCTGCGATTCCAAAGCATCCATGATTCCCACACCGATCCGGAACGCAATGACCATCGACGTGGAAGACTACTTCCACGTCTCCGCCTTTGCGTCCCACATCGCCCGCGAGGACTGGGACCGGCTGCCGTGCCGGGTCGAGCGCAACGTGGACGCAATACTGGCGATGCTGGACGAGCACAGAGCCCACGCGACCTACTTCATGTTGGGCTGGGTCGCGGAGCGTTACCCGGGCCTGGTGCGCCGCATCGTCGAGCAGGGCCACGAGCTGGCGAGCCACGGCTACGCACATGAGCGGGCGACCGATCAGAGCCGCCAGGAGTTCCGGCAGGACATCACGCGCGCGAAAGCGCTGCTCGAGGACATGAGCGGTGTCGCGGTCCAGGGCTACCGTGCCCCCAGCTTCTCCATTGGTGACAGCAACCTTTGGGCGCTGGAGTGTTTGCGCGAAGCGGGCTACCGCTACAGCTCGAGCGTCTATCCCATCAGCCACGATCACTACGGGATGCCCGGGGCGCCGCGCTTCGCCTTCAAGCCAGAAGGTGGCCGCGGGGTGCTGGAGCTACCGGTGACCACGGTGAGGCTGTTTAACCGCAACCTGCCGGCGGGCGGCGGCGGCTATTTCCGGCTGCTGCCTTACAGCGTGTCGCGCTGGTGCCTGAAGCGCGTGAACACGGTGGACCGGCAGCCGTGCATTTTTTATTTTCATCCCTGGGAGATCGACCCCGGGCAGCCGCGCCAGAGCGGCATCGGCCTGAAGACCCGCTTCCGGCATTACGTCAACCTCTCCTCGATGGAGCGCCGGATCCGGGCGCTGTTCACAGACTTTCAGTGGGACCGGGTGGACCGCCTCTTCCCGATAGCGAGCGATGAGCCAGCTCGCGCTTGAGGGTCTGCCCGCCGGCCGGATCCCGGACGCGGCGGCGCCGGACGCCGTGCAGGTGCGGGAGCTGCAGCCCGCCGATTTCTCCCGCTGGGATGAGTTCGTGTCCGGCTGCGGCGAGGCCACCTTCTTCCACCGTGCCGGCTGGAAAACGGTCATCGAGCGGGCATTCGGGCACCGCACCTGCTTCCTTTACGCCGAGGCCGGCGGCCGCATCGAGGGTGTTCTGCCGCTTACCGAGGTCAAGAGCCTCGTTTTCGGGCACACCCTGGTGTCGCTGCCCTTCTGCGTCTACGGGGGGATCGCAGCCCAGAGCGAGCAGGCGCGGCATGCGCTCGACACGGCCGCATGCGCGCTGGCGGAAAGACGGCGCGTTGACCATCTCGAGTATCGGTCCCTCACGCCCCATCACCCCGATTGGGCGCACACCGACCTCTACGTTACCTTCAGGAAGCCGATCGACCCCGAAGTCGAGCGCAACCTCCTCGAAATCCCGCGCAAGCAGCGGGCCATGGTGCGCAAGGGGATCAAGGCGGGGCTGAAGAGCGAGATCGACGGGAGCGTGGAGCGCTTCTTCCCCGCCTACGCGGATAGCGTCCACCGGCTCGGTACCCCGGTTTTTTCCAGGCGGTACTTCCAGGTCCTCCGGGACGTCTTTGGTTCCGACTGTGAAGTGCTGACGGTGACTCGGGACGGGGGACTCATTGCAAGCGTGATGTCCTTTTATTTCCGCGATGAGGTACTGCCTTATTACGGCGGCGGGACGGAGCAGGCGCGGGAGGTGGCCGGCAACGATTTCATTTACTGGGAGCTGATGCGGCGCGCCTGCGAGCGCGGGCTACGAGTGTTCGACTACGGCCGCAGCAAGCGCGGCACGGGCTCCTTCGACTTCAAGAAGAACTGGGGCTTCGAGCCGCAGCCCTTGCACTACGAGTACCGTCTGGCCAGAGGCAAGCGCGTGCCCGAGTTGAACCCGCTCAACCCCAAGTACCGCTTGCCCATCAAGCTGTGGCAGCGGCTGCCGCTCGCGCTGGCCAACTGGATCGGGCCGCTTATCGCGCGCAATTTGGGATAACCGATGAGGGAGCTGTTGTTTCTGGCGCATCGGATCCCGTATCCACCCGACAAGGGCGACAAAAATCCGCTCGTTCCACCTGCCTCAACATCTTGCGCGCCGAGTAAAGGGTGCACGTCGGCGCGTTCACCGACGACGCGCGGCATCGGAGCCACGTCGTGGCATGTCTGCCGGCGGTCGACGGAATACAAGCCGCGACAGCGATATCTGACGGCGTAGCCATTAGTGGAGCCTCAGAAACCACGCGTTCCCGGCGTAGCTCGGCACATAGACAGCGCCTCGCAAATTCGGCACGTAGAGAAATTTGTTGTAGGGTCCATTTATCGTCGCAGGTACGGATCCGCCCCCAGTCGTGGGCAATGTCGTAACCTCAAAAGTCGAGGGATTCACTTGATAAACCGTGCCTCCAGAAGCTGCATTCCGTACCAAATAGCGATCTATCGCCGGAATATAAGTCATCGCTCCTGTATCAAGAGTCGCGACGTCAGCCTGGTTGGCTCCATTGAGCGTGATTTGTGCGAACGTATTAGTCCCTGGCGTATATATTTGGTGGACATCCCCGCTACCTCCAAGAAAGAAGGCACGTTCGCGAGTCGTGTCAAAAGCCGACATCGCCTTGTATCCGTTTGCTGTGTACGTCCCGGAGGGGCTCATATTAGCGAACACGTTTGTGCTACGAGTCCACTTGGCGAAAGCATTTCCACATAAGGCGAACACATCTCCCGTCAATGGATTGGCAGTGAACGTCGAATTCGGTGCCACACATTGGGTCGTTACATTGCCGTGCGTGGTTGGAGGACTATATGTGTTGCTCCCAATGTTGTACGAGCTGATCGCGGAAGCCGGGCCACCATTACTACAATACCCCGCACCAGTAAACAGCATGATGCGATTATCGAATTCATTGAACGTAGAACCATAATAAGTGTGTCGTGATGTGGGCCTACTGTCTAAGTAGTAGTTTTGACAATCCGTGACCTGCCCCGAGGGCGAGGGCGCGAGTAGTTCGCTCCATACCGGCTGGTCTCGGTCGAGATCGAGGACATCCACTTCGTTTCCCGCGTAATCGTTATGTCCACCGCCCGCCACTGAATAGACCTTCGAGGTGCGGGTGTCGACCACGAATGAGGTCCACGCGATGACCTTCGATGCCGGCCCCGTCATCCCTGCGGGTGTGGGCGATGGCGCAACACCTGACATCGCTGTATTCGGAATCTCATGCCATTGACCTATCGTCAAAGCGTTTACCCAAGCCGGGAGCGCCGGCGCGTTTGCGGTCGTGGCGCTCGCCACGTTGGAATACGCGCTGACGTTCGCCGCCGCATCGGTCGCTCGCACCCGGAAGCTATAGCTCGTCGCCGGGGCCAAGCTGGTAGCGGTAAAGCTTGTCACGGTCGTCGTGGCAAACTGACTAAACGTCGTGCACCCCGCGCCTTGACAGCGTTCCACCCCGTAACCCGTCACTCCGACGTCGTCGCTTGACAGCTGCCATGAGAGATTGACCCTGAACGCATCAGCCGGCGTGGCCGTCAATGCTGTGGGAGCAGTAGGTGGAGTCGTGTCATTACCCGCGCTTGTGGTCGTGGTGTTCGCCACGTTGGAATAAGCACTGAGGTTCGCCACCGCGTCGGCCGCTCGCACCCGGTAGCTGTAGCTCGTCGCGGGAGCCAAGCCCGTATCGGTAAAACTGGTGCCGGTCGGCGTAGCAACTTGAGCAAACGTGCTGCACCCCGGGCCCTGGCAGCGTTCCACCTCGTAACCCGTCACTCCGACGTTGTCGCTTGAGGCCTGCCATGACAAGTCGATCGCGGTTGAAGCAGCCGCCGGTGCGTTGAGAGTTGGGGTAGTAGGCGGAGTCGTGTCAGGCGAACCCCCGCCGGTCGCGGCAAGGGCGGCAGGAGCATCACCCCCTCCACTGCCGCAGGCGGCGAGCACCAACGCGAACACCGGTACGAGCAGAAAAGTCCTGGCGCGCAACATAGGGGTCCTCATTTCTTGGCTGGAACAGCGACGTTCTTGTCGATGGTCTCGAAAATCCGGGCACGTGAACCCGGTGCTCGTGCTGGATGAAGCGGCGATCATAGCGGATCGGCGATTGGCGTCGTCGAGACGATGAGCTCGTCGTACCAGGTAAAGCCTGTCGGATGAGCCTGAGAAGGGTCCTTACCCGTGTGATACGGCAAAAGCCACACCTTCCCGAACTTCAGGTCCGCCGAGGCGGTCCACGCTGACAGGTTGTAAGGCCCCCAGTTGATCACTAGTTCGGATGGCTGATTCGCGCGAGCGATCCAGAGGCTTACAAAGCTATTGGTCCACTCATCGCCAACACGCGGCCCCGTCTTGATCCTCACCTGGAAGGTCATCCACTCGTCGGGGAAATAGCCAAAGCAGTTGCCCGCTGGCGGGAAGTAACCAGTGCTGCTCTGCGAATAGAGGCAATAGGGATTAGGACGTGCGTTCTGGAGTTTGAAATCAAACGCCCCGAAACGCTCATAGAACCCGTCAAATGCTCCATGCGAATTCGATCCCGTGCAGGAGTTGTACATCTGCGCGAATCCCTTCTGGTCCGTGTTTTGCACCACTGTTTCGAGAGCAGTGCAGGAGCTATAACAAAGGCCATTGGCGGAAGTCGAGGCAGTACAACCCGGCTTGTCCCCTGCACCTATGATTAGATGTTTCCAGCCACCACCACCGGCATACACTGTATTCAGGAACTCAGGACTAAACCGCTGCCGCCACTGAATGTAAAATTCGGAGTTCTCGCCAAATTGCGTTAACAGATTACTTGAAAAATTGGTGAAATAGGATCCAGAAGAATCCGCGGGCGAATTCGATGGAATCGTGAATTTCAGCGAGCCGGCACCCGAAGCCTTAACGCTGGTATCGATCATTGGCGTCGCGGCACCCGAGAGGGTGCCCGAGTTGTCACCGTACGTGCCCGTGAGATCCGAAGCAGCGTCGAAGGCAACGCACTTGATAACTCCAGGCTGTGCGCACCGGGTCGCAAAGTTTTGGCTGCCCGCCGCCGATACCGTGACAGTCGCGGATGCGCTTGCACTCCCTCCCGATCCGGTACAGGTCAGGGTGTAGCTGCTGCTCGTGGTGAGCGCGCCGGTAGACTGGCTACCAGAAATCGCCATGGAACCCGACCACGCGCCCGAAGCAGTGCAAGACGTGGTGTTCGTCGAGGACCACGTGAGCGTGGAAGACCCGCCGCTTGTGACTGATGTGGGATTTGCCGCAAGCGACACCGTGACGCCTGATGCGCCCTGCGTGGCTGCAATTGCGATTGGAGAAAAACCCGAGAGATTCCCTGCTGCGTCCGTCGCTCGCGTCCGGTAGCTGTAGCTCATCGCGGCAGTCAAGCCGGTATCTGTAAGACTGGTGCCGGTCGGCGTGGCAATTTGAGCAAATGTGCTGCAGTTCGTGCCCTGGCAGCGTTCCACCCTGTAACCGGTCACTCCGACGTTGTCACTTGACGACTGCCATGACAGGTCGATCGCGGTTGAACCAGCCGCCGATGCGGTAAGGGTAGTCGGGGTAGTAGGCGCAGTCGTGTCGGGGGAACCCCCGCCGGTGGCGGCAAGGGCGGCAGGGGCATCACCCCCCCCACTGCCGCAGGCGGCGAGCACCAACGCGAACACCGGTACGAGCAGAAAAGTCCTGCTGGTGCGTAACATAGAGGTCCTCACTGGGTGGTCGGTACAGCGAATAGATAACGAAGAGATAGCGGATCAGACGCGACGTTCTAGATGGTCGCCTGACTAGTCGCAGAGAAAATCAATAAGCTTCCCGCCAAGAAAATTAAGTTCAATTGACAACCCCCGGTTGTTGTCGTCGTTACGTCCATTTCGCGTCCATTATGGGAGAGATCAGCTACCATTGCATAGGACCAATGTGGCATAACAAACGTGTAATAAATCCTAGTATATCTGCTCACAACCATTTTTGTTAAGCGTGTTGCTGAAAATGGCGGGCAAAAATCTCCGATGTCGCCAGATCCCGACAATGCCGTCGCTACCAGCTCAGCCTCACGCGGCCGCGATTCGCCGTTTTTGTGAACCAGCCCGATGACATTTTCTTTTTCTTCCCGCGTCGAGCGGGCCGGCACGGGCGCGGAGTTTGGTGATCAAGAGCGCGTAACAAGATCAAGAAAAAATTAGCCGCAGATAAACACAGAAGAAGATAGAAAAACTTGGTCAGATTCAAGAAGTTTGTGGCATTTTGTTACCGGTTCTAGGATACTGGCCGTCGACGACGGAAAACCCGGTGCCGATGAAGTGGATCGGGACTGCGCGGCTTGAGGAAGGTGCGGACGTCGACAACGCGGCGGTTTCGTGCTCCCACCCGACGACCTTGTTGCCCCCGAGCAAGGACGATGTGCGCCTTGCGACCGGCAAGGTGGGGCATGAGTTCAATAATGTCGCAAGCTGCGGACCTGTCCGCGGCACCCGTTGAGATCTGCGCCGGGTGATCGCGTAACGTTGCGCGCCCTGCGATAAGCGGCGGCTGGACGCGAAGCAGGCACTGAAGGATTTTGTTGGCGCCATGCTGCCCGCCATCACCCGGAGTCCGGAATATGCGCGCCACGCCCAATCTTTCCCCTGAACCCACCGTAGCCGCGGCCGGAAGGCAGGGCGTGCCCCTGATCGCTCACGTCATCTATCGCCTCGGCGTGGGTGGGCTCGAAAACGGACTGGTAAACTTGATCAACCGCATTCCTGCGGAGCGCTTTCGCCACGCGATCGTGAGCCTGACGGACTACTCGGAGTTCCGCCAGCGCATACGGCGCAGCGACATTCCCGTGTTCACCCTTAACAAGCCCCCGGGCAATAGCTTGCTCACCCACTTCAAGCTGTGGCGACTATTGAAGCAGTTGCGCCCCGACATTGTCCACACACGCAATCTTGCCGCGCTCGAGGGGGCGCTGCCTGCAGCGCTCGCCGGCGTGCCGATCCGCGTTCACGGCGAGCACGGCCACAACATCGGCGATCTCGATGGCAGCAACCGCAAGTACCAGTGGGAGCGGCGCGCGCTGAAGCCGTTCGTGCACCAGTACATCGCGCTGTCGAAGGACCTGGAGCGCTACCTGCACGAGAAGATTCACGTGCCCGCCGCCAGGGTCGTGCAATTGTATAATGGCGTGGACACCGAGCTATTTCACCCGGCGCGCGGCGGCCGAGAGCCGCTGCCTTGCGCGGGCTTCGCCGGGCCCGGCCACTTTATCCTCGGCACGGTCGGGCGCATGGAGGCAGTCAAGGACCCCGTCACCCTGGCGCGGGCGTTTGTGCGGCTGTTGCACCTGGTGCCGGACGGCGCCCGCCGCCTGCGCTTGGTGATGGTCGGGGATGGGTCATTGAAAGAGCAGGTGCTAACCGTCCTTGAGGAGGCTAAGGCCGCGGGGCTTGCCTGGCTTGCCGGCGAGCGCGACGACGTGCCGCGCATCATGCGTGGGCTGGACTTGTTCGTGCTGCCTTCGATCTCGGAAGGCATCTCGAACACCGTTCTGGAGGCGATGGCCAGCGGCCTGTCGATGGTGGCAACCCGCGTCGGCGGCAATCCCGAATTGATCGAGGCGGGCGTGACCGGAACGCTCGTGCCACGGGATGACCCGGAAAGCATGGCGCGCGCGATGCGCGCCTACGTGGAGAGCGCAGAACTGTGCAGGCGCCACGGCTCCGAGGCACGGCGGACGGTTGAGCGCAGGTTCGGCATGGACACCATGGTGCATGCCTATATGGCGGTTTACGACCAGTTGCTCGCGACCAAGACGCGCCGTAACCGGAGTTGATCTACATATAGCCGCAGATAGACGCGGAAAAGAACGAGACCGAAAACGTATTGACGAAGGAAGAACACGGAAAACGCGGATAGAACGAGAAACATGAAATGATTTCGATTGCTTTGGGATGTTCTCAAGATTCCGTGCTTTCCGTGTGGTTCCGTGGCTGATTGGTGATTAGCTGTGTGTATCGGTGGCTAGATTCGTTGATTAAGTAAAGGCGGACGATCATGTGCGGAATAGCAGGCATATTTGACAGCACGGCTCGGCGCGAAATCGACCGCCCCCTGCTCGAGCGCATGAACGCCTCGTTGTTCCACCGCGGCCCCGACGCCGGCGGCTTGCATTTGGAGCCGGGGCTCGGGCTCGCGCACCGGCGCCTCTCCATTATCGACCTCTCGACCGGGCAGCAGCCGCTCTACAACGAGGACGGCAGCGTGGTGGTCGTATTTAACGGCGAGATCTATAACTTTCAGGAGCTTGCGAAGGAGCTGACCGCCTGTGGCCACACCTTCCGCACCCACTCCGACACCGAGGCCATCGTCCACGGCTGGGAGCAGTGGGGCGAAGCCTGCGTCACGCGCTTTCGCGGCATGTTCGCCTTTGCTCTTTGGGACCGTAACCGGGAAACCCTGTTCATCGCCCGCGACCGCCTGGGCGTGAAGCCCCTATACTATGCGCAGCTTCCCGGCGGCCCGTGGATCTTCGGCTCCGAGCTGAAGGCGCTGCTGGTTCATTCGGCACTGCCGCGCGACATCGATCCCCTGGCGGTCGAGGACTACTTCGCCTACGGTTATGTGCCCGAGCCGCGCACCATCTTCAAGCGCGTGCTCAAGCTTTCCCCCGGCTGCACCCTCACTTTGAGGCGAGGTCAGCCGGCGTCTCAACCGGTCGAGTACTGGGATGTACCGTTCAAGGTCGGCACAGCGCCGACCGAGCACGAAGCGGGCGAGGAGCTGATCCACCGCCTCCGCGAATCGGTGAAACTCCGCCTGATCTCGGACGTTCCCCTGGGAGCATTCCTCTCCGGCGGCGTGGACTCGAGTGCGGTGGTGGCAATGATGTCGGGCCTGGTGGCGGAGCCGGTCGTCACCTGCTCGATTTCCTTCGGCGACGCGACATTCAACGAGTCCGCCTACGCTCAAATAGTGGCGGAGCGATATCAGACGCGGCACCACGTGGAGCAGGTGGATCCGGACGACTTCAGCCTGGTCGACCGCCTGGCCGGCATGTACGACGAGCCCTACGCTGACAGCTCGGCGATCCCCACCTACCGGGTCTGCGAACTGGCGAGGAAGACGGTTACGGTCGCGCTGTCGGGGGACGGGGGCGACGAGAGTTTCGGCGGCTACCGCCGCTACCGCTGGCATGTCAACGAGGAACGCGTGCGTTCGCTGCTACGTCCGCATCTGCGCCGGCCCTTGTTCGGACTGCTGGGCTGGCTCTATCCCAAGGCGGACTGGGCGCCGCGGGTGCTCCGGGCCAAGTCCACCCTTGAGGCACTTGCGCGCAACTCCGTTGAGGCCTATTTCCACAGCGTGTCCCTCTTTCACGACAGGATGCGCGGTGAGTTGTTCAGCGAGTGCTTCCGCAGCGAGCTGCAAGGCTACGCCGCGGTGCAGGTGCTCAAGCGCCACGCCGCGCGCGCACCCTCGGATCATCCCCTGTCGCTCGTCCAGTACCTGGACTTCAAGACCTACCTGGTGGGGGACATCAACACCAAGGTGGACCGGGCCAGCATGGCGCACTCGCTCGAGGTGCGCGAGCCGCTCATGGACCATCCCCTGGTGGAATGGCTGTCGAGCCTGCCTCCGGGCTTCAAACTGCACAAGGGGGAGGGCAAGATCCTCCTGAAGAAGGCGCTCGCGCCGTACCTGCCCCCCGAGATCCTATACCGCCCGAAGATGGGCTTCGCGGTCCCACTCGCCCGGTGGTTCCGAGGGCCGCTGCGGGAGCCTGTGAGGAACGCCGTGCTCGGGCCGGTGCTCGCCGAGACCGGCTGGTTCAACGCGGCCTATCTGCGCCGCCTGGTGGAAGACCACCAGGCAGGGCGGCGGGACTACAGTACGCCGCTGTGGACGCTGCTGATGTTCGAGTCGTTCTTGCGCAACGTGACGGGCGATCAGCCCGCGCGCGTCGCGCGCGCTGTGGGTGATTGAGCCGCAGATAAACGCAGATGAACCCGGATAAGATCAGCTCAAATGATGTTTGCCACATAGAACACAGAGGTCACCGAGGAAAGCAATGCACGAAATCGCTGGGTTCTACTCGTTCTCTGTGTTCTCAATGGCTATGATCTCGATCTTTGTCGGCGTGTGTCGGCGTCTATCGGCGGCCATGTCAAATTGCTTTTGCCTTTGGAGTTTCTATCCGTGATCTGTGTTTATCTGTGTGTATCTGCGGCTAAATAGCGCTTGTGATGTTTGGGACAAGCTCCGTGCGCGTTATTCATATTCTCGATCACTCGATTTCCCTGCAAAGCGGCTACACTTTCCGCACGCTCGCGATCCTCAAGGAGCGGCGCGCGCCGGGCCGGGAGACGTTCCATCGGCAGGCGAGTGTGGCCCGCTACGCGGACGATTACGCGTGCATCACGCAACCGAGCTGGCGGGCATGAAGATACTCACGTTCAGCACGCTCTATCCCAACGCGGCGCGGCCGGGCCATGGAATCTTCGTCCAGACCCAACTGCGGCAGCTGCTGGCGCAGGGTACGGTCGAGTCGAGGGTGGTGGCGCCGGTGCCGTGGTTTCCCTGGAGCAACCCGCTGTTCGGGCAATACGCAGTCTTTTCGAGATCGCCGCGAGAAGAGCGGCGCTACGGTATTGACGTCATTCATCCGCGTTACGTGAGCGTGCCCAAGCTCGGCATGAGCTTGGCCCCGTTTCTGTTGGCGGCCGGAGCTTATTCCGCGGTGAAGCGTATCATCCGGCTCGGGTACGATTTCGAAATCATCGATGCGCACTATTTTTATCCAGACGGTGTCGCCGCAGCGATGATGGGACGGTGGCTAAACATCCCCGTTGTCATCACGGCCCGTGGAACGGATATCAATCTGCTGCCGCAGTTTGCCTTTCCACGCAGGATGATCCTTTGGGCAGCCAGACGCGCGGCGGCGCTGGTGACGGTAAGCACGGCGCTAAAAACGGCGCTGGTCCAATTGGGGGTCGACGCCAACAAGATCTCCGTGCTGCGAAGCGGAGTCGATACCCGATTGTTTCATCCCGTCGATCGCGCGTCGCAACGCGCGCGTCTGGGGTTGACCGGGACCGTGTTGCTGATGGTCGGCAATCTCGTAGCGCTCAAAGGACACGACGTGGTGCTAAGAGCGCTACGCGAGTTTTCCGGTGCATGCCTCTTTATAATCGGAGAGGGACGCGAGGAACGGAGTCTGAAACAGCTGGCCTGCGTGCTCGGGATACAGGATCGCGTCAGGTTCCTCGGGGCAATGCCGCAAGAACAGCTGGCCGACTATTATGGCGCGGCGGATGCGCTGGTGCTTGCTTCCAGCCGCGAAGGCTGGCCAAACGTGCTGCTGGAAGCAATGGCGTGCGGTACGCCGGTCGTATCGACAAGGGTGGGAGGCACACCGGAAATCGTCGCTGCTCCGGAAGCGGGCGTGCTCAGTGAGGAGCGATCGGCGCACGGCATCCTGGAGGCGCTGCAGCGATTGTTCCGAAATTATCCCGACCGCGAATTGACGCGCCGATACGCGGAGGGATTCGGTTGGGCCGAAACCACCGCGGGCCAGCTGGAGATCTTCGGCCGGATTCTTTCAGCTGGAGCCACGGATAAACACAGATGAACGCAAATGAAACCAGGACAAAGAATACATTGGCCCCGGAATCACACGGAAAACACGGACCAGACCCAAGAAATGCATTGGCCACGGAACCACACGGAAGCACACGGAAATGACAGAAAACAGAAGCATAAATTAACCAACGAAATCGTTTCAGACCTTTCGTTCCGTCTGTGCCTTCCGTGCGATTCCGTGGCCGCAATGCCCGTGATCCTGATTCCGTGTGTTTCCGTGGTTAAGTGTTTGTCGCTTTTTGATTTTCGAGATCTGCGTGTATCTGCGTTTATCTGCGGCCGAGACTGAATCTTGAGTTTTCTATCGGCGTTATTCTGCGGCTAATGGACTCTGACCGTGTGCGGCATCTACGGCATCATCCAGCTTGACGGCGCCCCCGCCGACCCCACGCTGATGCCGGCCATGGGCCGCGTCACAGTGCACCGCGGCCCGGACGATGAAGGCTTGCACGCCGACGGGCCGTGCGCCATCGGCATGCGCCGCCTCTCGATCATCGATCTCACCGGCGGGCACCAGCCGTTGTCGAACGGCGACGGCACGCTGTGGCTCGTGTGCAACGGGGAGATCTATAACTTTCGCGAGCTGCGCCGCGAGCTGGAGGCGCTCGGCCACCGGTTCAAGACCGCCTCGGACAGCGAGGTTGTCATCCACGGCTACGCGCAGTACGGCGACGAGTTCATTCACCGGCTGAACGGCATGTTCGGCTTCGCGCTGTGGGACGCGCGCCGCCAGCGGCTGATCATCGGTCGCGACCGTATGGGGATTAAACCGATCTACCTTTACCGCGATGCGCGCCGGCTCGCGTTCGCCTCCGAGGCCAAGGCGCTGCTCACGCTGCCGGGAGTTTCGGCGGAGATTGATCCCGCGGCGCTGCATTCCTACCTCAATCTCGGCTATGTGGCTGCGCCGCAGTCGATCTTCCGCGGCATCGGCAAGCTGCCGCCGGCAAGCATGCTCATCATCGAAGGCGAGAGCGTCGACGAGCACCGCTACTGGCGCGTTCCCGGGGCGATGGATCGGACGATGGCCGAGGGCGAATGGGTGGAACGGATACGCGCCCGCCTCGATGAATCGGTGCGCATGCAGATGGTGAGTGACGTGCCGATCGGGGCGTTTCTTTCCGGCGGCATCGATTCCAGCACGGTGGTCAGCTTCATGGCGGCGCACAGCGACCAGCCGATAAGGACGTACGCCATCGGGTTCAAGGGAGCCGCCGCGGACGACTACTACAACGAGTTGCCCTATGCGCGCCGGGTGTCCCAATTGTTTCAAACGGAGCACCACGAGATCGTGGTGCGGCCGGACGTCGTCGCGCTCCTGCCGCGCCTGCTCTGGCACATGGACGAACCCCTCTCCGACACGGCGTTCATTACCACGTACCTCGTCTCGCAGTTCGCCCGCCGCGAAGTGACTGTGATCCTGTCTGGCGTGGGCGGGGACGAATTGTTCGGCGGTTATCGCCGTTACCTCGGAAATCATTACCAGGCTTACCTCGAACGCCTGCCCGGATGGGCGCGGCGTGCAGCCTCGGCATTGGGCGAGCGCCTGCCGAGCGACCGGCATTCGCCTTTGCTCAACCTCTCGCGGCTGGCGAAGGGGTTCCTGGGGAGCGCGGGCTTGCCGTTCGAGGAGCGCTACCGTGCGTACGTGCAGGTGTTCCCGGTGCCGGAAGTGCAACGGCTGCTTCGCCTCAACGGCGTGCCGCGGCCGGACAGGATCGCGGATGCGTTCTGTCACGCCGGCAGCGGGGACGCGCTGAACCGCATGCTGGCAGTGGACGCGGAAACGCAGTTGCCGGACGACTTGTTGATGCTCACGGACAAAATGAGCATGGCGACTTCCCTCGAATGCCGCGTGCCACTGCTCGATCACGAGCTGGTCGAGCTTGCTGCGAGCATGCCGGAGGAGGTAAAGATCCGGGGCGGCAGGCTCAAGCACGCCATGAAGGAAGCCGTCTCCGGCCTGCTGCCGCGCGACATCCTGGACCGCAAGAAGCGCGGCTTCGGCACGCCGATGGGCGCGTGGCTGAAGGACGACCTCGCGCCGCTCGTCCGGGGCGTGCTGTCAGAACCCGTGGTCAACGGCCGCGGGCTGTTCCATTATCCGGCGGTGCAGGAGCTGATCGGGTCGCACGAGGCGAATCGCATCGATGGTACTGACCGGCTGCTGGCGTTGATGAACCTGGAAATCTGGTCGCGCCTGTACCTGGACGGCCGCGCGCCGGACGACGTGACGGACGAGCTGAAAGGCATGCTGGCGCCAGGCGCGCAGACAAAACAATTGGAGCCGTAGATAAGCGCAGATAGAGGCGGATAACATCAACCCGAACTCCAAGAGCAGATTAGCCGCCGATGAACGCCGATGAGAGCAAGAACGGTAATGACCAATGAAGCGTGGATTGATCCTGAGCAACGCCGGCAGGTGCTGGACCAGATCACGGAAAGGATTATTGGTTGCGTGCATCAAGTACACCGCGCAATGTGTGAACTACCTTAAGGCCACTGGACTTCAAGTATGTCTGTTGGTGAATTTCGGTGCATCGAAGGCGACGATAAAGCGTATCGTGTATGAGTTCTAAGAAGACCGAGGAACGAATCTTGCTTCCTTCATCGGCGTGTATCGGCGGCTGAATGAACTTGCCTTTGACTTATGTTTGTGTTTTTGACTTTCTATCGGCGTGAATCGGCGTTCATCGGCGGCTAAATAGGGTTGACTTTGACTTTGAGCTTGAACTTTGAATCGTTCATATCGGCGGCGACGAACTGACATGAAGATTCTCTATATCTGCCACCGGTTTCCGTTCCCCCCCAAGCGCGGAGGCAAGATCCGGCCGTTCAACATGATCAAGCACCTCTCCGCCGCAGGCCATGAGGTGACCGTCGCTTCGCTCGCCCGCTCGCCGCAGGAGGCGGAAGAGGGGCAGGGCATTGCGCCGTACTGTGCGCGCTACGAAATGGCGGAGGTAGCCAACCCGGTCCAGTTCGCGCGCATGGTGGCGCGCGTCCCGACGCCCGTTCCATCCTCGATGGGTTTTTTCTACTCGGCGGCGCTGGCGCGCAAAGTGCGCGAGCTGCTCGCCCGCGAGCGCTTCGACCTCATCTTCGTCCATTGCTCGTCTGTGGCGCAGTACGTCGCCGGCCTACACGGGATCCCGAAGATCCTCGATTTCGGCGACATGGACTCGCAGAAATGGCTGGAGTACGCGCGCTACAAGTCGTTCCCGCTATCCCTGGGCTACTCACTCGAAGGGAAAAAGCTCGAGCGTGAGGAAAGGCGCCTTGCGGGATTGTTCGACCTGTGCACTGCGACGACCCGCGCGGAATGGGAAACCCTTGAGCGCTACCGCACCGGCGTCGCGACGGACTGGTTTCCAAACGGCGTGGACAGCGAGTTTTTCGCGCCGCAGGACCATGCCTACGATAGGAGTACGATTTCCTTCGTCGGACGCATGGACTATTACCCAAACCAGGAATGCATGTTCGACTTCTGCGCGAGCACGCTGCCGTTTCTGCGCGAGCGCCGGCCGGACATCAAGCTGTTGATCGTGGGGGCCGATCCGTCTCCCGCGGTGCAGCGGCTGGGCGAACTGCCGGGCGTCACGGTCACGGGCTCGGTGCCGGACGTGCGCCCGCACGTGCGCCGCTCGGCGCTGATGGTGGCGCCGCTGAATATCGCGCGTGGCACGCAGAACAAGATACTGGAGGCGATGGCGGCCGGCGTGCCCGTAGTCGCTAGCCGCGTGGCGGCGGGCGGGGTAGATGCGGTGGCGAACGAACATTTCCTGGTCGCGAGCACGCCGAAGGAGTATGCACAGGCCGTGCTGCAGATTCTCGACAACCCGGCGGAGCGCAGGCGCCTTGCGATCGCGGGCCGTGAACGCATGCTGTCGCACCACGCGTGGGACCGGTCCATGCAGCGATTGGACCGTGTTATTGAACGTTGCGTGAGTTTGTGGCGCGACGAGAGGGGTGAACCGGAATGGAAAGCGGGAACGGTGACATGAGCCGTCAACGCCGTCTCCTGTTTGTTGCTTCTCGATATCTGTTTCCGACCGATTCCGGCGGTAAGATCCGGACTGTGAACATCCTTCGTGGCATGAAAGGTGGCGCGTTCGAAATCACCCTTGCGTCTCCGCTTCCCGCGTGCGCTCGACCTGGGGATCGGGCAGACCTGGGCAGTGTTTGTGATCGTTTTGTCGGCTGGCCGGACGCAGCCCGCGGCACCCTTTTCGAGTGGAGCCGCATGCGCCATCTTGTTTCGAAGCTGCCGGTCGCCGTCGCGACCGACTACTCGGAGACGGGGCATCGGGCGATTACACAGGAGCTGACGAAGCGTCCAGATATCGTGGTTGTGGATTTTCCGCACGCCGCCGTCCTCGCGCCGCCGCCATATCCATGTTCCGGCGTGATGTTCACACACAATATCGAGGCCGAAATTTTTCGCCGTCATGCTGAGGTTGCCGACAATCCGGTCAAGCGGGCAATCTGGCGCAACCAGACGGAAAAGATGGAACGGTATGAGCGGGATCTATTGTCGCGATTTACCTCCGTGGTGGCCGTTTCGGAGCGCGACCAGGCGTATTTTCAGCGGGCTTACGGCCTTGGCAACGTGTCGACGATCCCGACGGGCGTGGACCTCGATTACTTCACCTATGAAGGCAGTGCAAAGCTGGAAAGTGGAGACGGTGGAACGGTGGTATTCACAGGCTCCATGGATTGGATGGCGAACATAGACGGTATCGAGTTTTTCATGGAGGCGGCCTGGCCCACGGTCTCCCGCGCGCGGCCCGGGGTGCGTTGCGTCATCGTCGGCCGTGATCCTCCGCCGGCTCTTGTCGAGCGTGCCCGTGCGGGGGGGCTGAACTGGGAGTTCACCGGGTTCGTGGATGACGTCCGGCCTTTCGTGAGGAAATCGCACGTTTATGTGATTCCCCTTCGGGTCGGCGGCGGGACACGCATCAAGGTTTACGAGGCGATGGCGATGGGCTGCCCGGTCGTCTCGACGCGCATAGGCGTGGAAGGATTGCCCGTCGAGCGCGGCCGTCATTACCTCGAAGCTGACTCGGGCGAAGCCATAGGCGCAGCCATCCTTTCGCTGCTCGACGATCCTGAGCGCAGGACAAGCCTCTCGCTGCAGGCGCGCAAGTACGTCGAGGAGAACATGTCGGCACGCCGGGCGGCGCAGGCGTTCGAGCAAATATGCCTTCGCGCACAGGAGGGCGCGCGCCCATGACTCTGCTGAAGCGGATTGCAGCGAAGCTGCCGGATCGCTGGCAGCACGAGTTGCGCCGGCGCCACTTTCAAAGGGAGATTCGGCGCGGGACCTTTTGCACCGACGAAAAGGAATACGCGCTTCTGGACACCTTCATCGGCCAAGGCGACTGGGTGCTCGACATTGGCGCGAACGTCGGCCACTACGCGATGCGGATGTCGCAACTGGTCGGCTCCACCGGAAGGGTCATCGCCCTGGAACCGGTGCCAGACACCTTTTCTCTGCTCGCAGCGAACGTGCGGCTGTTCGAGTACCCGAACGTATCCTTACTGAATGTCGCGGCATCCGATCGGGTCGCAGCGATGAGAATGCAGATCCCGAGGTTCGCGGACGGGCTTTCGAACTACTACCAGGCGCACCTAAGCACGGACTCGGGCGCTCTTGCGGTATTGACGGTTCCGATCGACGCCTTGTCACTTCCCGCCATCAAACTGGTGAAGATCGACGTTGAGGGCCACGAGCTGCCCGCCCTTCGCGGAATGCGCGGGCTGCTCGAACGCTATCATCCGGTACTCATCGTCGAAACCGGCTCACAGGAGTCCCTGGATCTTCTTAACGACTTGGGCTACGCCGTCGAGCGCCTCCCGAGCTCGTCCAATGTGCTCTGCAGGCCGGGAGCCAAGGGACGAGCTTGAGCATGCCGGTAGCGCCAAAAGAGCGCACAGCGCCTGGATTGTCGATCGAGAACATAAGGAAAAAATAATGAAAATCAGTATCTTCGGATTGGGTTACGTCGGCGCTGTCTCCCTCGCGTGCCTTGCGCGTGACGGTCACACTGTGATCGGCGTAGACGTCGATCCGGCCAAACTCGAGCTGATCCGCAGCGGCAAGACGCCGGTGGTGGAGGAGGGAATGGTTGATCTCGTGGCCGAAGTGGCTGCGAGCGGCCGGGTTTCTGTAACCACGGATGTCATACAGGCCGTGCGGGGATCGGACCTTTCGCTGATCTGCGTTGGCACGCCCTCGGCGCCCAATGGCAGTCAGGACCAGTCCGCGATACTGCACCTCGCTCACGATCTCGGCAAGGCGACGCGCGGGAAGGACGCACGGCACGTCTTTGTGTTCCGTTCCACACTGGTGCCTGGCACGGTCGAAGACGTGCTGCGGCCGATTCTCGAGCAGGCGTCAGACAAGAAGGACGGCCGCGATTTCGACGTCTGTTTCCAACCGGAGTTTCTGCGCGAAGGCAGTTCGATCCGGGATTACGACCGGCCGCCATTTACGGTGGTCGGTGCCAATGCCGAGGCGCCCGCAGACCGGCTGCGCGAGCTGTTCGGTCATCTTCCGTGCGAGTTCTACACGACTTCGATCCGGGCCGCCGAGATGGTCAAGTACTGCTGCAACAATTTCCACGCCCTCAAGATTACGTTCGCCAACGAGATCGCGCGCCTGTGCGAGGCGCTGGGCGTCGACGCCTTCCAGGTGATGGACCTGGTATGCAAGGACCGGCAGCTCAATATCTCCCCGGCCTACCTCAAGCCGGGATTCGCGTTCGGCGGCTCGTGCCTGCCGAAGGACTTGCGCGCAACCCTATATCTTGGGAAGACGCGCGACGTGGAACTGCCGATGCTGGCGAACGTACTGCAATCGAACCGCGTGCACGTCGAGCATGCCATCGCCAAGGTGCTCGCCTCCGGGCGCCGCCGCGTGGGGATGATCGGGTTATCGTTCAAAACCGGAACCGACGATCTGCGCGAGAGCCCGCTGGTGCTGATCGCCGAGCAGTTCATCGGCAAAGGACTGCGCCTGCTCGTGTACGACCCGGAGGTGCACCTGTCGCGGCTGCTCGGAGCGAACCGGCGGTTCATCGAGCAGCATGTCCCGCACATCGGATCACTCATGCGCGAGGACATCGAGAGCGTAATTGGCGAGTCGGACGTTCTCGTTGTAGGCCTGAGCGATACGCAAATCTTCGAGGCGCTTGCGCGCCACGTGCGCGAGGACCAGCTCGTACTCGACCTGGTCAACATCCCGCAGCGCGAGGCGTTGCGCGGGAAGGTGGTGGGACTATGCTGGTAAGCGCTGTTGAGCCACAGATGAACGCTAGCCCTCACTCCTTCCCTCGCTCCCAAAGGGAGAGAGGAAGCAAATGCCACCCTTCCCCCTCTGAGGGAAGGGTGGGGATGGGGGATGAATCCGAACGAGGAGCGCGCTCTCGTCACGGTGTCGCATGATCCCCTGGCGAGTAAGAAACTCCTGTCGGAACGTTTTCCTCTGCTTTACCAACTGTTGCTGAACACCGGCCTGAGCGGTAACAGCTGGGAGTACCAGGATTTGAATTCTCGCCCAGACCTGGGATCACGCGGGCCTGCAGTGGCTGACGAAAAACGAGGTGATTGCGTCGCTAACCAAGCCCTCGGACGTGGTTCTCGACATCGGGTGTGGCAACGGGAGCATCCTGCGGCACCTCCGGGGCCTCGGCTATCGCCAGCGGCAAGGCCTCGAGGTGTCAGGTTACGCGATCCAACGCCTGCGCGGCGAAGGAACACAACGCGCGCACTCGGCGCGAGTGTCTTCAGCAGTATGTTACGATTATTTGGCTGGATAGCATGCATGACTGCATCACGCAATGTCGGTCCCGTTTGCCCATGTTGAAAAAACGGGCGCGTGGCGCGCTACAGGAAACGTCCACGGGGGATGTCGCTGACCGTACCGAAGGGCCGGAATACTCTCGGCAACGGCACTCATGAGCCTGCGGCAGAAGGTGCTCTCCGGCTTGATCTGGACGAGCGGCACCCGCCTCCTCGGACAGATAGTGACCTGGGCTATTACTATTGTCGTCATTCGACTGTTAAGCCCAAGCGATTACGGGCTGCTGGCGATGGCGACGGTGTTCCTGAACTTTCTCATCCATATGTCCGAAGGGGGCCTCGGCGCGGCGCTCGTTCAGGCGCCCGAAGGGGACGATCTGAAGCTGCGGGGCGTTTTCGGCGCCGTGATCCTGTTTCACTCCGCGCTGTTTGTGTTGTTGGTCGGAGCAGCGCCCACGATTGGACAGTTTTTCGAGGAAGACCACCTGGTCTTGATCATTCGAGTACTCGCGCTGCAGCTCCTGATCGCGATGTTCGGGATCATCCCGAGTGCGCTGCTTACACGAATGCTCGACTTCAAGCGCCTGTCGATCGTCGCTCTGACGGGCGCCCTGTGCGGCAGCCTGAGCACGCTGGGCCTGGCGCTTTCAGGCTACGGCGTCTGGGCGCTCGTTGTCGGCAGTCTGATCACCTCTCTGTGGAATACGGTGGCCATCAACGTGCTGTCGCCGTTCCTGAAGTGGCCGGATTTTTCACTGAGAGGAACGCGCAAACTAATAACATTTGGCGCGCAGTTGACGGCGGCGCGGGCGCTGTGGATGGTGTATTCCCAAGCCGACATTTTCATCGCGGGCAAGTTGCTCGGCAGGGAACTGCTTGGCTTTTATTCAGTCGCAATGCACCTCGCTTCACTCCCGGTGCAAAGGATCTCTGTGATCATCAACCAGGTTGCATTTCCCGCCTTCGCGCGGACTCAGGACGACCCGGTTGCGGTGTCGAAATACCTCTTGAAAACGTTGCGCGTGCTCGGTTTTTTGGCGTTTCCCGTTCTGTGGGGAGTATCCAGCATTGCTCCAGAAATTGTCGCGGTACTCCTCGGGCCGAAATGGGAGGTTGCAACGATACCGCTATACCTATTACCCCTAGTTATGCCGCTCAGCCTCCTCAGCACTTTCCTCAATACCGCAATTCAGGGAATTGGGCGCAGCGGCGTGGTGTTCATGAACGTGCTCACCGCCTGCCTGGTCATGCCCGGGGCATTCTGGATCGGGGCCCATTGGGGACTTTTCGGTCTGTGCGTTGCATGGGTGCTGGGCTTCCCTCTGGTGCTCATCGTCAACCTGCGGCGAATGCTGCCGCTTGTCGCTCTAAGATTACGTGATGTACTGGCCGCTTTAGCACCGGCCGTGCTGACCAGCGCTGGGATGTACGCCGCAGTCAGCATCGCGAGGTACCTTGCGGCAGACGGGCTAGGCGCACCGGTTCGTATGGCGCTGTTGATCGGCGTCGGCGCGGCAAGTTACGGGGCGTTGGTGTGGACCGCAAACAGGGCAGCGGTCTACGAGATTGTGGAATTGTTTTCGCTGGAGCGAGTGCGCGGGAAATTCGGACGTTCGAAGACACAATGATTGGACGACGAAGGGTTCAAACCACGAGAACTGGCAGACATGGCGGACGGCGAAATCGGGCTGGCCCAGGTGGCCTTCGGGGCATGGCGATGAAGCGACAGAGGTCACGCGTGAGCGATTTGTAAGGTGCGCAAGTAATGGCGAAAACGATGCGGCACGCTCCATGGCCGCCGGGAATCCCGGTCGCAGATGCGTTGTTGAGGTACGCGCTCGCTTTGGCTGTTGTTCGGCAACACGCTATCGTTGTGGGTGGACGTAACCATTGATCCTGGGAGGCGCGTTGCTTCGTATCGCTGGCAATCTGCTCTCTCCCGCCGGCAAGCGGGGAAGGCTGAGCATACTGATTTACCACAGAGCGCTCGCTGCGCCTGATCCCATCCTGCACGGCGAGATCGACGCGGTGACGTTCGAACGCCACATGGCGCTGCTGGCAGCCGAGTTCAACGTGCTGCCGCTCGGCGAAGCCTGCGCGCGGCTCGCGCGCGGGGCGTTGCCGGCGCGCGCTGCCTGCATTACCTTCGACGACGGCTATGCGGACAACGAACAGACCGCGCTGCCGATACTCAAGCGCCTCGGGCTGCAGGCGACATTTTTCGTGTCCACCGGATATTCCGACGGCGGCTTCATGTTCAACGACGGCGTAATCGAGGTGGTGCGGCACGCGCCGGCGGGGACATACGATCTGTCTTCGCTAGGCCTGGGGAGTCATTGCCTGGGGGACAACACAAGCCGGCGAGCGGCGATCGATGCGCTGATCGGGCAGCTCAAGTACCGCCCGGTAGGCGAGCGCGGAGCGTTGGTCGAACAGCTCGCCGCGGCAATGCACTCGGCGCTTCCCAAGGACCTGATGATGCGTTCGGAGCAGATCAAACGGCTCCGCGATGAAGGCATGGAGATCGGCGGTCACACCGTGAACCATCCGATTCTGGCGGTGCTGAGCGAGCAGGAAGCACGCACTGAAATCGTGAACGGCAAACGTCGCCTCGAAGAAATCACCGGCACGCCGGTCACGCTGTTCGCCTATCCGAACGGCAAGCCGGGCCAGGACTACGGCGCGCGGGACGTGAGACTCGTCAGGGAGGCGGGCTTCGCCGCTGCGGTATCGACGGTAAGCGGCATTGCCAATTGCGGCAGCGACCTGTTCCAGTTGCCGCGCTTCGGCCCTTGGGACAGGAATCCGCGCCGGCTCGGAATCCGCCTTCTCCTGAGCTGCGCGCGTTCCGTACCCGCGTGAACGCCGCTGTGGCTTAAGGGGCTGTTGCGGGATACCCGATTACGGGGCAGTCTTGCGCTTGACCTTGGCCTTCTCGAGTTTCTCCAAACGCGTTTTCAGGCCCTTCGCGTCGGGAGAGTACGACAGTGCTTTTTCCAGAACTTCCCGTGCCTTTTTAATGTCTCCGGCGGCCTTGTAATAGTCGCTCATGACTGCGTACGGTGGCCAGTAGTCCGGCTTGAGCTCGATCGCACGCTCAAGCTCCTGTATTCCCTGCGGACCCCTGCCCAGCCGAATCAGGTTCTCGCCTTTCTTCATATGGATTTCCGGCAGCATCACGAAGTCAGGCTTGGCCCTTTGTATGACATAGTCGAACTCGGAAATCGAAGCATTAAGGTAGAATACGCGAGCCGTCCGGGTTTTCACCAGGAACAGCGCACGATTGGTATTCATCAACCCCCAGCAGTAATGGTGCATGGCGTGAAACGTAGGGCCCATTACCGAATACCACCGGTTGACTTCGCCTGAACTTCCCGGGATACGGGCGCGGTAAGGCTGGGTGTACATGCAATAGCGAGGCACCATGGCGAGCTCTCTGGGGTCACCATTACGGGGATCGTCGGGGTATCCCGGGACGTTTCCTTGGCCGTGCGCAGGTATGCCGCCAGCCAAAACCGCAGCTAGAGCGAGTGCTGCCTGGCACAGGCACCGGACTGATTTGGACGCTTTCATGACGACGCAATAGAACTACGAGCGCGTAACAAAATGAAGAAAATTAGCCGCAGGTAAACGCAGATAGGCGCCGATGAAAATCGCAAAACTTGAGCAGATTCAGGAAGTTGGTTCTATCTTCGTCCGATCCCCCCATCTCCGACCGTTCCCCCGGAGCGGGAAGAGTGGTGTGTGCCTCCTCTCTCGCAACGGGAGCGAGGGAAGGAGTGAGGGCTGGGCATCCAGCAGCGGCTTAAGAGAAGTTCACGGCATTCTGTTACCGGTTCTAAGCATTGTATACCATAGCATTGCGCTGGCTTGCCGGATCGGTGTCGCGCGAATTTCAAGCCGACTTGCCGAGCGAGGCGCCAATGCGGTTGTCGCTGTCGCACGAGACTGTCCGATTCATGCAGCCGCCCCATGTCGCCTGAGCCACTGCTCAAGCATCATCAGCACCCAGACCATCGTCCCGTAGTAACCAGCGTGGCTTGCGACGTGCGTGGAGGTTAGCTCATCTATGAATTCCGGGCGAACGATGCCGCGCTCCTTCAGATCGGTCAGGCTGCCGAGCGCAAGCTGCCGCAGCGGTCGGTGTGTTTGTAGCCATGGCCCGAAAGGCAGTCCGAATCCATGCTTGCTCTTGGCGATGATTTCGTCCGGAAGGAAGCCTCGAAGGGCCTCTTTGAAGAAGTAGCGAAGCCGTGTACCTTTGAGTTTCAAGCGGGGGGACAAGCCGGCGGAGAACGCGACGATTGAGTCGGAGAGGAGGGGATACCTGACGTCAATGCACGCAAGTTCGCATGAGCGCGTGACCTTGGGGAGATCATTGTCCGCCAGCGTGAACCGCAAGTCCAGCGCAAGTATGCGATTGATCAGCGATTGCGCCTGAGCGCCGCTGTACGCCTGTTCCATCATCGCCCGGGGCTGTTGTGCGTCGACTATATCGAGAAAATTGGCGGTGAAAACGTTGTCGGCGCCGAGACGTTCGAGGAGATTGTAGTTGTCATAACGGGCGGGCATGGGCATCGAGGCATTCGTCACGTAGCGCTGCGCTTTGCCCATGAGGCTTACTGAAGGCAGCAGGCCCAAGACTGGCTCGATCAGGCCCTTGCGCAAGTCGCGGGGCAGGTCGCTGTAGAGCGAGTAAAGGTACTGCTTGGCGTAGCGCTCGTTGCCGCCGAACAGCTCGTCGCCGCCGTCGCCGCCGAGCAAAGTGTCCACCCCGTCGCCCTTCGCGAGCTTCGCGCAATAGTAGGTCGGAACCGCCGAGGAGTTGCCAAAGGGCTGGTCGTGGACCGCGGCAATCAGCGGAATAGCGCTCACTACGTCGTCGGGCGTGACGTAGTACTCCTGGTGCCGCGTGCCGAAATGGCGCGCGGCGATGCGCGCGTAGTGCATCTCGTCGTAGCCTTGGGCCTCGAAGCCGATCGAATACGTACGCGCGGGTTTCCCCGTGACCTCACCCAGCATGCCCGCGAGAGTGGAGCTGTCCGTACCGCCGCTGAGGAACGTCCCGACTGTGTCGCCTTGCGCGGCTTCGCGGACGCCTTCGCGTAGCAAGGTAAGAAATTCCTTCTTGAGCTCCGGGAAGGACGGCCTCTCGTCTTCGGCGAAGCGCATCTCCCAGTAGGAGCGGGTTTCGGCCTTGCCGTTGCGCCAGAGGAGGAAGGTACCAGGGAGCAGGCGATGCCGACCTACGTGAATGGTGCGAGGCCCTGGCACCATGTGGAAGTAGACATAATCGTAAATTGCCTGCTGGTCGATCTCAGCCGTGCTCCCCGGGAAGGCGCTGATCGAGTCGAGTGTGGACCCAAACACGAGGGTGCCGACGGCGACGCAGTAACAAAGTGGGCGCGTGCCCATGCGATCGATCGCCAGCACTGCTTCGCCGCCGCGGCCGTCCAGGATGGCGAGCGCAAAAGTGCCCGCCAGGGCCGTGAGCACGTCCGCGCCCTTGCGGGCATAGCCCTGCGCGATCGCGCGCGCCATGCCGTCGCGCTGCGCGAGTGCGCCGAGGTCGGCGTCCGAAAAACGCGCGCGACCCCACACCGCGACGAGTTGGTGGTCATCCTGAAAGATATCGAGATCGGTACCGGCTGCCGCTACGGCGCCGAAGCCAGCGGAGGCGCTGCGCACCGCGCTGCCGTCGAAGCGGTTGAGCGGCGCAGCCATCGCCTCGATCACTTGCGGGTCTGCCGGGCCAGAACGCTTCGGGTCAAACCAACCGCACAGTCCGCTCATGACGCAACCCCCATCTCAAAAATCAAGAAACATGAGCCACAGATACACACAGATGAACACAGATTTCACTAATGCAAAATCAAACGCTTTACTTCAACTCGCGGCCTGCCGAAATTTACAAGCAGGCAAATCCTAAGGCCTGTCGCCTTTAGGTAGTGGAGGCATTGCGCGGAGTGTACATCGTCGAGGATTCGTGCTGATTTCAGCTCCACAATCACACGATCTTCTACCAGAAGGTCCGCGGCGAAATCTCCAACCGACTGACCGTTGTACAGAACCCTGATCGGGTGCTGCTGCTCGACCTTAAGGCCGCCCTTCCGCAACTCAATTGCCAAAGCGTTCTCGTAGACTTTTTCCAGAAACCCGCTGCCTAGCGTATTGCTGACGCGGTAAACACAGGTGATGATTCTCTCGGTGATCCGGTTGATCTCTGATTGACGCTCCTCTGAGTCCATCGGCTTTTACCGGGTCCTGAGTTTTCCGTGTTTATTTGTGGTTCAATCTGGTTTTGGTCTTTGGTGTTTATCTTATCCGCGTTTATCTGTGTTTATCTGTGGCTCAAACAAGTATTTCCGCTGGCGCGGGATGGCTGAGAAAAGCCGTTGGGCTCGCGGTGAGACCGTATGCGCCCGATTGGAACACGGCGACAAGGTCGCCGACGTCCGCTTCTGCCATTTCCATGCCGTCGGCGAGCAGATCGAGCGGCGTACATAGCGGACCAACGACGCTCACGACTTCTCGCTTGCTGCCGACTACCCGGTTACCCACCGCTACAGGATAATTCTTCCGTATGACTTGGCCGAAATTGCCGGATGCCGCCAGATGGTGGTGCAGGCCGCCATCGGTAATGAGGAACACGTGGCCGCGCGAGATCTTGCGGTCGACGACACGGCAAACATAGATGCCCGCCTCGCCGACCAGGTAGCGGCCCAGCTCGATCACAACCTGCGCCTGGGGCAATTGTCCCTTCATTCCGTCGAGCAATCTGGCGAGGTTGCCGCCAACTGCCGCAACGTCGAGCGGACGCTCGCCGGGAAAATAGGGTATGCCAAAGCCGCCGCCGATGTTAAGCACGCGTACCGGCGCAGGCGCATGCTTGGCGAGCGTGAGCGCCAGTTCGATCGTCTTCTCCTGCGCCTCTTTGATCGCGTCACCGCGCAAGTTCTGCGAGCCGCTGAAAATGTGGAAGCCCTGGAAGTCGAGGCCGAGCTGCCCAATCCGCGCGAGCATCTCGGGCACGCGCTCGGCATCCACACCGAACTGTTTAGGGCCGCCGCCCATCTTCATTCCCGAGCTTTTCAGCTCGAAGTCGGGGTTGACCCGTACCGCCACACGGGGGCGCTTGCCGGCGCTCTTGCCGAGCGCGTCAATGCGCTCCATCTCGCGCTCCGACTCGAGGTTGACGACGATGCCGGCGGCGACTGCGTCGGTCAGCTCCGCGTCGGTCTTGCCAGGTCCGGCAAAGCTGATTGCCGCAGGATCCATGCCGGCGGCGAGCGCGACCTTGAGCTCTCCGGCGGAGGCCACGTCGAGGCCGTCCACCAGCCGGGCGAGGTGCTGCACAACCGCCGGCATCGGATTGGCCTTGATCGCGTAATGCAGATGCACGTCTGCCGGCAGGTGCTTGCGCAACAGCTCGACACGCTGCGTGATGAGGCCACGGTCGTAGGCGTAGAAGGGCGTGCGGCCGACACGCTGCGCCAGCTCGGTGAGCGGGACGCCGCCGACCTGGAGGCAGTCGTCCACGACCGAAAACTGCGTCATCGGTGCATGCGCGATGCGCGTATTGGTCATAAAGTCAAGAGCAACCCCATTTAACCGCCGATGGCCGCCGATGGCCGCAGGCGAAAGTGATTTCAATACACACAGGAAACTCTTTAGCGACTCAAAAGTGATACACGATGCGCTTTACCGTCGCCCTGGACGTGGCGAAGTTCACTAACAAGCAAACTTGATGCCCGGTTGCTCGAAGATAGTTCAGACATTGCGCCGCATGGATATCATCGATAATTTTGACTGCCTTCACTTCAACAATGACGCACCCTTCAACGAGAAGATCGGCAATGAAATCGCCGACCAGCACGCCCCTGTAGCGGACCTCGATTCTGTGTTGCTGAGCGGCCTGAAGGCTGTTTTGCTGAAGCTCTACAAGGAGAGCATTCTCATAGACCTTTTCCAGAAAGCCAGCTCCTAGAGTTCGGCTCACTTGATGAACGCAACCGATAATCTTCTGGGTAATCCGGTCCAGCTCCAACCGGCGCGCGTCACCGTCCATCGGCGTTTGCTCGTTTCTTGATGTTGTCATTCCATTCGGGTTGCTATGGTTATCGGCGGCCATCGGCGGCCATCGGCGGTTCAAAGAGGTCTTGCAGTTCCTGCGCCAGCAGCTTGCGGTCGATCTTGCCATTCGGATTTCGCGGCAAACTCCCCTCCCGCACCATCACCCGCGCCGGTACCATGAATGCGGGCAGCTGCTGCCGGCATTGCGCGAGCAGCTCTTCGGTATCGAGCCGCACGCCATCGCGCGCCGTCACGACCACGACGATCGCCTGGCCGAGCACCGGGTGCGGAATGCCGAGCGCCGCGGCCTCGCCGACCAGCTTGGTCGCGTAGATTACTTCCTCGACCTCGGTGGGGCTCACGCGATAGCCGGAGGTCTTGATCATCTCGTCGTGGCGGCTGATGAAATAGAGGAAACCGTCTTCGTCCCTGCGCACGGTGTCGCCCGACCAGACCGCGATCTCCGGCATGACCAGACCTTCGGGCTGGCCGGGGGCCGGCTTGAAACGTTCCGCGGTCTTCTCCGGATCGTTCCAGTAACCGAGCGACACCAGGGCGCCGCGATGCACCAGCTCGCCCGGCTCGCCCGGCGCACAGGGCGTGCCGTCTTCTCGCACCACCAGCACTTCGGCGTTCGGAATCGCTTTGCCGATCGAGTCCGGGCGGCGGTCCAGCTCCATGGGCGGCAGGTAGGTGGAGCGGAACGACTCGGTCAGCCCGTACATCAGGAACACCAGCATTTTGGGCAGTGCCGCTCGTAGTGCATCAAGCGTCGCTCTCGGCATCCGGCCGCCGGTGTTGGCGATGTAGCGCAAGCTGCCGCGCGCGGCTTCCGGCCACTCGAGCTGCGCGAGCTGTATCCACAGCGGCGGCACGGCGGTGAGCCCGGTGATTCGCTCCTGCTCGACTGCGGTGATGATGTCCCGCGGCAGGAGATAGTTGATCAGCGTGACGCTGGCACCGGCGTAAAACGCGGTCGTGAGCTGGCTGAAGCCCGCGTCGAAACTCAGCGGCAGCGCGGAAAGGATCCGGTCGTCCGGACGATTTTCGAGATATTGCGCCACGCTCCTTGCGCCGGCGACCATGTTGCGGTGTGACAGCACAACCCCTTTCGGCTTACCGGTGCTGCCCGAGGTGTAAAGGATCGCGGTCATGTCCGTGTCGATGACCCGGTGCGCCCGCACGCTGGCGCGTGCGGGTATGGCATCTTCCCAGGACACGATGCTGACACTTGGAAGCCGAACGGTATCTCCGATCGACCCAACGATAATCACCGCACGGAGGTCTTCGCATTCCTTGAGGGATTCGGCGAGCAGAGACAGGCGCTCCGGGGATGTAACCAGTATGCGCACATTGCAGTCTTTCAGGATATACGTAACCTGTGTTGCCTTGAGCACGGGATTGACCGGTACGAACACACCGCCGGCAGCGGCGGCACCGAACATTGCAGCCACGGTTTCGGGGCGTTTCTCAAGGTAGACCGCGAGACGGTCCTGGCGCGCGAATCCCAATGCCAATATCGCTCGGGCGGTCAGGTCCACCAGTTCGGTGAGGGCCCCGTAGCTCATGCCCTGTCCCCGGTAAGCGAGCGCCTGGCCTCCTGGCGTCTTATCCGCGGTCAGTTGTACCAATTCGTGCAGAAGTACGGCCACGGATTGTGAGGGTCCTATTTGCAATTCGACGCGCCAGTCAATCGGCACCCCGCCGACAGTAATTGGCGTGATACATCGTACGCACGTCGCTGCAGAGGAAAGGAGCTGGCACTCTCAACCTAACCGTTCAACGGTTCATGGGGCATCGCCCTCGGCAAGCTCGAGCACCCAGCGCAAAGTCACGGCTGCAACTTCATCGCGCCACTCGCGTGAAAGTGTGGCTGGCCTCCGCGATCCCGGTATGCGTAGAACAGTAGAACAGCGCAGCGGAGGCGGCGGCGATGCGTTCGGCCGCGAGGGTGATCATGCGCCGCGATTTGTTGAGCTCCTCGGCAAACGGTGGCGCCTGCAGCAAGCAACCGCGAAGGGACGCCCGACGCGCCAGCAGGCGCAACAGAAAGAAGCGGAAGCCCGATCCGACCGGCAGCAGGAAAGCATCGGCCGATACGGCGCCCAAGACGATCAGCCCCCGATCTTGCCGTTGACAAATCCCGCGAGACTGCCGACCGTGGCGAAAGTGGATCCGTCGATATCATCGTCGTCGATCGTAATGCCGAAGCGATCCTCGATCGCGGTGATCACTCCTACGACCGCCATCGAGTCGAGTTGGGGAAGACCTCCTAACAACGGCGTGTCGGATTTGAACTGCAGCGCGCGGCCCTGCAAACTCAATACTTCATCGAGAAGCTTGAGCACGTCTTGAGTCCTATCCATCCGGTGCACCTTCTGGCAAGATTTCGCGCTCAACCGCGCGCTCGAATACGACATCATTATAATAGAGAGGCAGCATGCCTACACGGGGTTCAGCGGGAGAACACAGCCCCATCGCTCTCTTCGGAGCATAAGGGCCGGCGTAGGGTCTGGCTCACTAGGGGCGGGTCCCGGCGGCCCCTGGGGTCGTCGTCGACGAGGCTGCAGCGCCGCAAGGACGCTCGGCACCCGGCCCGATCGTTCCCGCCAAGGTGCTAATCAACCAGAACCGTCGGCTCGTCATAAAGACGGGCCCGGCGTTTTGCGGCAGAGATGAACGCGGCCCACGCGGTTTGATCGATCTGTTCATCCTGCAACATGGCGAGAGGAACTCTCAGGTTGAGAATTCGGCCAATCGCTATTACCCGTGTGAGCCCTGAGTAGAGCAGCTTGTGCTGCCGCGCCAATTCGATCACGTCCTCGAGAGTCCACGCTCGGAAGCCGAGAACGAAGGAGCCGGGACCATCGGGTTTCGCCAGCGAGGGTACTGACCTGCGCACTTCGTCCGCGTCTTCAATGCCGGTCAGCACCCGCATGATCATCTCATACCGCTCGCCAAGAGTTATCGGCGGCTCGCTGCTTTGCCAACTCTGGCCATCGCTTGAGAGTACGCGTACGGCAGCAGCCGCATCATCGCCACGCCGCCAACCCAACGGCGTCTCCAATACTGCAGCGCAACCCCGTGGGTGCGCCACAACATTCGCCCACGTGTCGAATCTGACGTCATTACGTTCTAAAACCTGGAGCGGAATTCTCTGAACGCCGATGGCGTTCAGAGCAGCCAGGCGGTGTGTTCCATCCATGACGACGTACTCTGCGCCGACCGCCACAGAAACGATCGGATGCCGAACGTACCCGTCTTCGAGGATTGCGTCCACAATCCTCCGCACGTGATCATCCGTCGCCATCTCGTGCGGAGTAACTGCGCCGGGGCTCACCAGGACAAGCGAATCGAGTGCCGGATTCTTTGCTGACAACACTGCCTCGACAGATAGTGCGCGAATCGTAGCCAGCCGATGGCCTAACAGCTAAGAGAAGAAAGTAATGATAGCACATCGCCTGGAAGCCCAGCACACCGCGGCGGACATCGACGGTCGAGCTCGCGACCCCCGAGTCGCGCCACGCCCGACAAAAATGCACTTTAAATATTATGGCATCTGCGTCATTCGGATAATGAACACGAGAAGCGGCCAGAGCGCCACGTTGGGGAGGTCAACGAATTTCGGATGACATACGAGGGAGCTACACGACTGTGGACTCCCGCAAGTCGTTCGTCTTTTGCGGCTCAGTGATCTGACGTGAGCTCCGCAAACGGCAGCGACGATCCTCGGACCAACGTTTCTCCTCTAGACAGAGCACCCAATGGTCGGTATTTTTGTGGAATATGTACTTTCTGAGCAACGAACGCTCCCTTGTAACTGCTTCCTCAGCCCAATGATGATGCCCTTCTTTCTGTCCGGCACGGCCGGAAAGCTGTTCTGCGTCTATCACGAAGCGTCCGGAGATTCGGACGAACGGGGCGACCTCATTTTCCTGCCGCCTTTTGCTGAAGAACTAAACCAATCCCGGCATACGGTGGTTCGAATGGCCAGGTGTCTCGCGCGGCGGGGCTGGGGCGTACTCCTCCTCGACCTGTTTGGCACGGGCGATAGCGAGGGCATGTTTGAGGAATGCCGGTGGGAGATTTGGCGTCAAGACGTGATGGCAGCACATGCCTGGCTCCGCGATCGGGGGCGCAACGCCGTGGGCCTTTGGGGTCTGCGGCTGGGGGCGCTTCTCGCCGCCGACGCCGCGGCCGCCCACCCGCGCCTCTTCTCCCGTCTCGTTCTGTGGCAACCGGTGACCAGCGGCAAGCCGTTCTTAAACCAGTTCCTGCGCATACGCGCTTTCGGCGCCTTGATCAGGGACAGCGAATCCCTGGAAACAAGGAGCGAGCTCCGCCAGCGCCTGGCGTCCGGTAAGTTGATACACGTGGCTGGATACCCGCTAACGCCGACACTTGCGCAGGACCTGGATGAGCTCGACATGGCCATCCTCGTCCCCGGCTCCGCAACCCCTGTCTTGTGGTTCGAGGTGGTCGCGGCATCGTCCGCCCAGCTCTCGCCGGCTGGCCGCCGGATTGTGGACGCATGGCGAAACCACGGAGCGGCCGTGACTGTTGTACCGGTCACCGACACGCCGTTCTGGTCGGTACAAGCCCTGGAGCCCGTTTTTGCGAACCAGTTGATCACGGCAACGGCAGAAGCCCTGTGACCCCACTGCGCCGAGGAACCATGGAGCGGCCCCTCAGCTTTCAGAGCGACGGCCACGAGCTCCTGGGCATCCTGCACCTGCCAGAGGAGGCCGGCCAGATCGGTTTGATCATGCTTGCTGCCGGCGCGCAATACCGCCTCGGTCCCCATCGCCAACAAGTGCTGGTCGCCCGCGCGTTGGCCGAACACGGAATCCCCACCTTGCGGTACGACGCTTCGGGAATGGCGGACAGCGGCGGTCCGTACCGGGACTTCGAGATGGGTCCTGACATCGATGCTGCCGTGGCCGCTTTACTCAGAAACGTGCCTGGTTTGAAGCACGTCGTGCTCTGGGGAATCTGCGGCTCAGCTTCAGCCATTCTCATGCACGAGGGGCGTGGCTCCGCGGTCAGCGGGATGATCCTGGTTAACCCCTGGGTCAGATCGGAGCAAAGCCAGAACCGCGCCTACCTCAAGCATTATTACTTGAACCGGCTCACCGAGGCCGACTTCTGGCGCAAGGTGTATTCCGGACGTTTTGATTTGAGATCGGCGCTGAGCTCCTTCGCGAGCACGGTCACATCTGCTTTTCGATTGGGGCGTGGGACGCCGGCGGATGGGTCACGAGCGGCGAGCGCGGCGAAGGAGCATGCGCCCCGCACTGCTGCCCGCGCGTTAGAGGAGCGAATGGCGGACGGGCTCGAGCTCTTCAAGGGGCGGGTTCTGCTAATCATGAGTGAGAAAGACCTCACGGCGAGAACGTTCGACGAGTTCACCCGATCGTCGAAGCGTTGGCGTCGCATAATGAGATCGCGCGCCATCGAGCGGCGTGACCTTCGCGGGTCCGACCATACCTTCTCCCAGCCCCAGTGGCGGGAGCAGGTCATTGACTGGATGGCGGATTGGGTCACTGGGTTGGCTCCTGACACGAACGCGACTCCGAATCGCAGATCGGAGTGGATGAGGGACGGCACGGCTCAGCATCGCCGAGGCCGCCGTAAGGCAACATAGGGCCGCCGCAAGAGGACATCGACAGTCGACCTCACGACGCCCGAGTCGCGCTCTTGTGGCTCAGTGATCTGGCGTGAGCTCCGCAAACCGCAGCGACGATGGCCTACGCCGAGTCGCAAAAGCGACGACGCTTGGTCCCCACGCCGACTCGCACAACCACCACGGCGGAAAAGCCGTCGCCCGCGACGTCCATGCGAAGGCGTCGGCGACCGCGTCGTCTGCGAATGGCGCAGCGACATTGATCGACCCGGGATGTATCTCCAGGCCGCAACCGAGGCCCTTGAGAATGGCCTCCTTGGCGACCCACGCCCGCGCCAGCCACGCGGTACGGGCATTTGAAGGGAGAGTAGCGTAATGTTTGCTTTCCTCCGGCGAGAGCACGATTTCGGCGACCTGATCAGAGAAGTTCTCAGCGTTCGCGACCTCGATGTCGACTCCGATCGGCTGCCCCGTTGCGACGGCAAAGATCGCGTAGGGACCCGACCGCGAGCAGCTCACGTGCAACTTCTTCCGCCCGCCAAACGCGGCGAGATCGACATAGGGCTTGCCAAGGGGTTCGCGAGCGAGGGGTACCTCCGCAGGCGGTCTTTCGAAATACCCAGCAAGAATCCGCCGCAACGCCCCGCGCGAGATTGCCACGCGCCGCCTTTGCTGACGCCGGTCAAGCCGGGCGACTTCGGCTCGTTCATGCGGGCTGAGAACGGCTTCGAAAGCTTCGATCGCCTCGCTGTGAGCGTCGAGGTTGAGTCCATAGACGTCTACGCTCTCGCCATCCGGGATTGCTTTTGACGCAAAGCGTCCCGCCGCTGCGATCGGGACTTCAGTCCTGTCGCCAACGAATCCGACGTCCCGAATCAACGCAGTCTCCAGGCGTTGACCATCGCTAGCTTGGCGTCGATCGGCTTGTTAGCCGTTGCTCGGGATTTTCGGCAAACCCGATCAACAACTGCCGATATTCGGCGAGGAGCTGATGCACCGTTACGAGAGCGTAGCGTCGCTTGTCATACACGAGGCGAATCTTCATCTGCTCGCCATTTTGGATGAACAGCGTAAGCGCATAGAGCGGCTGCGTGACGTACGAGACGCTCGAGAGCTCCACTCCCCTCGGACGGCAGTTCGCCAGGTCGCTGCCGATATAATTTGCCATCACGACGAGCGTATCGAACACCGGGCGCTTTTCCGCCGGGACGTCGCACCATTGCTGGATCAGAGCCAAGGGCACCTGTTCGAATTCACGGATCTCCGCCATCTGAAGCTGTAGCATGCGGAGCCAGGAAGAGAAGGTCGCCTCACCCACCAGGCGCGCCCGCATCGGCTGGGTCACGACCACCACGCCGCGGACCGATTCGACCTGAGGGAAGTCGCACTGCCGGCCCGAGGCGACACTGCCGAATACGATGTCCTCCGACCCGGTGCGACGCTGGAGCAGGATGCCCCACGCCCCGTGAATGATGGTGCTGAGCGTAAGCTTGTTGCGTCGCGCAACCTCGTCCAGCCGGCTGGTCTCGGCGTCGGTCAGTTGAATCTCCTCCCAGCCGTGGGAAAGCTCGACACTCGCCGGCGGCTGCACCGCCGGGGAATTGTCCTTGAGACGCACAGGCGACACGAACCCGGCGAGCTGCCGCCGCCAGAATTTCTGAGCCCTGGCCAAGTCCTGCGACTCGGACCAGGCAACAAAGTCGCGATAGCGGGCGCGGCTGGCGGGTTGGGTTTGCGGCGTACCGATCAGCGAGTCGTACGCCGCGAAGACGTCACCCAATACGAGCGGTTCCGACCACCCATCGAGAATGATGTGGTGATAGGTCCAAAGCACGTGCCAACGCTTGTCTCCGAGACGCGTGAGCGTCACCCGCATTAAAGGCGGCCTCGCCAAGTCGAAGCCGTTCCTTCGGTCCTCGACGACGAGCGTCTCTAGCGCCGCATCGCGATCCGCCGCGGACAGCCCGCGCCAGTCCCGAATCTGGGGCGTCAATGTCGCGGAGCGAAGAACGACCTGCATCGGTTGCGGAACACCGCGCCGCACCACCGCCGTGCGCAGCACTTCCGTGGCGCTGACGGTCTGCTGCCAGGCTTTTGAAAATGCCTCCTCGTCGAAATCGCCCTGCAACTCGAAACTAACCTGTTCGACGTAACCGCCGGAACTTTTCGCCGGGAGAATCGACTGGAAGTAAATCCCGCGCTGGGTCGCCGCGAGGGGATACACGTCTTCGAGATCGGGAAACGTCGTGACCAGCTGCTGACGAAGAGGCTTCAGGTTCCACAGCGGCTCGCCCATGTCCGACGTGGCTCGCCCTGCCTCAGGCGCTACCGCCGGTGCCTTCGGGACATGGATTTCAGCGGCCAACTCGGCGATCGTCGGATGGAGGAAGAACTGCTTCGGCGCGACATAGAGGCCTGCCCTCTTCAGCTCGGCGATGATGTGGATGGTCAAGATCGAGTCGCCGCCGATTTCAAAAAAGTTGTCGTCGATGCCCACCTGCCGTTGGTCGAGCACCTTGCACCACGCCGCGGCAAGAACGCTTTCCGTCTCGTTTCGCGGTGAGACGTAGTTTTCCCTCTCTACACTACCCGGGTACTCGCTTCGGGCCAGCGCTTTGCGGTCGACTTTGCCCAGAGGGGTCAACGGGAGAGCGCTCAATGGGACGAGGGCTGCCGGAATCATATAGTCGGCAAGAACGCACTGGAGGAACTGGCGCAATTCGCCTGTGGCGACCGACTGATCCCTGCGGGCGACGAAGTAGCCAACCAAACGATGGTTCCCGGCGCTGTCATCGACGGCGACGACGGCCGCATCCTGTATGGCCGGATGCCGCGTCAGGACGGCTTCGATCTCTCCCGGCTCGACGCGAAAGCCCCGGACCTTGACCTGTTGATCGATCCGTCCGAGGAACTCCACGGAGCCGTCCGGCAGCCACCGTCCGAGGTCGCCCGATCGATAGATGGGGCCGTCACAAAGTTGCGGAAAGGGACTCGGCACAAAAGCCGCTTTCGTCTTGTCGGGCTGTTGCCAGTAACCTTCTCCAACGCCTATGCCACCGATGCAGATTTCACCAGGGACACCGATCGGGACCGGCCGCAACTCCCGGTCGAGTATGAAGATGGAGATGTTCGGCAACGGCCGACCGATCGGGACGATCGCGCGCTTCTCGGCGAAGGGTTCCCGCAGGACCAGCAGCGTGACGTCGTCCGATGTCTCCGTCGGGCCGTAGGTATTCGCGATGGGGATCTCGGGGTAGGCGAGGAGCCAGCGGTCGACCAGTTCTGCCGCCAGCGCATCGCCGGTGGCCATCATGAATCGCAGGTCCGGAAGTCGTCGCGCGGCTATCGGCAGGCCGGAGACGTGATCGATAAGGCCCCGCAGTACCACCGGGACCAACTCCGCGACGGAAACACGGTGGCTTTTGATTGCCGCAAAAAGTTGCTCGGGATCGACCACCACATCGTAGTCGACAACGACGGTGGCGCCGCCAAACAGCAGCGGCGTCATGAACTGCCAGACCGAAATATCCGAGGATGAAGCCGCAGTCTGAAGAAACCGAAATGCAGAGTCGATCCCCAATCCGTGCAACTCGCCATACAGATGGTTCAAGGCGCCGCCATGGCGGCAAATCGCTCCTTTCGGCCGCCCGGTAGAGCCCGAGGTATAGATCATGTAGGCGCGGTCGGTGCCGACGAGGGGGAGTGCGACGTCTTCATGCGCCATCGATGCGATGGTTTCCGGTGACACGACCGTGATCGACGGGTGATGTTCTCGCGCCACAGAACCGATGGCACCTTCAACGGACAACACCACCCTCAACTGTTCGGCGCCAGCGATGACGTCTTGAAAAGCACGGACGAGCGCGGAATTGGATATGACGAAGCTCGTCTGGCTGTCGTCAAGCATGTACAGGACGCGATCCCGCGGATACGTTGGGTCTAGGGGCACGTAGGCTCCGCCCGCCTTGAAAATCGCCAGCATCGCGGTGACGAAGTCGCAACCGCGATTGAGCAGAATGCCGACGAACCCGCCCTTGGTTAACCCGAGCGACAGCAGCGTTCGCGCCAGACGATTCGCGCGGGAGTTGAGCTCTGCGTAGCTTAGCTGTCGTTCGCGATCGATTGCGGCGACCGCGTCCGGCGTGCGGCGAACCTGATCCTCGAACAAAGCGTGGAGGGTTCTGTCGACCGGAAAGGACACGGAGCGACCACGAAACTCGTCCAGTATGCGGCTCCGCTCCTCGGCTCCGAGTACGTCGATGTCTGCGAGCCGCGACGCCGGCCGAAGAGATATCTGTGTCGCCGCATGAAGAAAATGGTATATGACTCGTTCAATGGTCGACGGATGAAAAAGATCGGCAGCGTACAAGACCTGGCCACGAATGAGTCCGGCACTGACGCTAAACACAAACGCCAGGTCAACCGGATACGTCTCCAAGTCAAAGGCCGCCGCACCGTCTCCGAGAGCAAGGCCGATGTCGAAGAACGGACAGCGATTCTCATCGAGATCGACGCCCATGATTTTCGCCAACGAGGAGGCCGTGCACGGAGCGTGCTGGAAGCTTGAAGCCACTTCCTCGGCGATGGCCCGCATCAATGCCGGGACCGCCTGCTCGCCCTTGCAGACAAGGTGCAGAGGCAGCACGGCAGAGTCCGTCAGGGCGTCACTCGTTGTCTGCAACCCGACCACAAGCCCCTCTTCGCGATGATATCTTGCGAGAAGTACCGTCAATAGGGTCGCGCACAGAACAAGATCCGAGACACCGTGGGTCCTGTCGAGGCTCTTCAGGATCCGAACCACATCAGGGTCGACCGAAAACGCGCTACCTTGATAGGCGTGCCGCCGGCCTGCCGATCGCTTGAAATCCGGCACGAGTTGGGCTCTCGGGATGCCTTCGTCGATCCTCGACAGCCAATACAGGTTGTCGGCGAGTTCGCCGTCAGGGTGTTGCGTTGCCGTTTCGGCGGTGGCGCGAGCAGACATGATGTCGTTCACCTGGTGAGTAGCGGGCAACGTAAAGTGGGAGAAGCCTGAATTATGCGCTAAAGGATTTCAGCCGGGAATGCGATGGGACCGTGGGGCGCGTCGCGGTGGTGCTTGCTTTAAGCAGCCGGAAGGAACACCGAAAACCGCGGCTTCCCGCGCGCGAGACGTGGCGCTTCGCTGCGATGCCAGGAGACTGGCTCCGCCAGTGTTGCGCGTCCCTTGACCAGCCGCCACAATGTCGGCGGCAAAAGACATCGTGCCCCGAAGCCACCGGCGAAAGATAACATATCTGGCATATAATAAGCCGAATTACTCCACGTGCCGGTGCCGCAGAGAGAGCATGACTGGTTTTTGAGCAACCTAGTTTACAGAGATCGTGGAAACTCAAGAACTCGCGCTACTGGTCGAATTGAGCGAGGCGAGGGCCTATGCCAGCCTGATCCAGGCTGCACCGGAGCCATTTCTTAGAGAGCATGGGTTGCTCGCCGTCCCGATCGAGTCGGCCGTTGCCATCGTGGCGCAATCGATCACGAATACACTCAATATGAACCGTGTCATAGGACTGGGCGTGGCCGAGGCGGCCACCGACGCCCTGGTCGCGCAGATCGTCGGGCTCTACGAGGAGCGCGGGCTCCCTTTCGGCATCGAAGTGGGGCCTTTTGCACGACCCAAGGAAATCCCGGGGTGGCTGCGGGCCCGCCGAATACGACGAGGTGTCGCGACGGCGATGCAATATCGCGATGCCAGGCGGCTCGAGGCAAAAGCGGGGCCGGTCTCGGTGATTCGAGCACCCCATTCGGCGCGAGAAACCGTTGCCGATATCTGCTGCTCGGTTTTTCGCATGCCGCCCGCCGCTCATGCCTTGATCGCCGGCACCGCCAACAAGCCGGAATGGCGGCAATGGATCGCGTATTCAGGGAGTCGGCCTGCCGCGGCGGCACTCTCCTTCGTGTACGCCGGCATCGCTTGGCTCGGATGGGATGCGACGCTTCCGGAGTTCCGCGGCCAAGGCGCACAATCGTCGCTGATCGTCCATCGAGTAAACGAAGCGGCCGACGCCGGTTGTAAATATATCACGACGGAGACCGCGATCAATGCGGCGACAAACACCGATCCGTCGTATCGCAATTACGAGCGACTGGGCTTTTCGTGCGCCTACGAACGCGCTACTTTTGTCGCGCTACGCGCCGCCAACAGGCACGGGACGAAAGCATCGTGAATGCGGTTCCTCAATTCGGCGGCGTGGCGTGAACGACAAGCCATCCGGAATCGGCGCGGCCGTCGGTGGTCAGCGCGGCGCCACGGTGGCGGGCACAGGGTCGACCAGCGCCAAGACCTCCATCCTGGAGACGATAGGCAACACGCCTGTCGTGCGTCTCGGCAAGTTGTTCCCAGAGTCGGGGCTTGACGTTTTCGCGAAGCTGGAAGCACTGAATCCGGGCGGAAGCATCAAGGACCGGCCGGCTTACAACATCATCACAAAAGCCATGGAAAGCGGAGAGGTCACGCAAGACACGACGATTGTGGAATCGAGTTCGGGGAACTTTGCGATAGGTCTCGCGCAGATGTGTGCCTACCTTGGGCTCCGGCTCGTCTGTGTCGTGGACATCAAGACCACGGCGCAAAACGTGCGGATCATCGAGGCCTACGGTGCGCGGGTCGACCTGGTCAGTGAGCCGGATCCGACCACGGGGGAGTACCTGCAGGCAAGGTTGCACCGGGTGCGCCAAATACTGACGTCGATTCCCAACAGCTTCTGGCCCAACCAGTATGTAAACAGGGATAACTCGGGATCGCATTATGGAACGACGATGCCGGAGATCGTTGATCTGCTCGGTCCGCACATCGACTATGTCTTTCTCGCTACCAGTACTTGCGGCACGTTGCGCGGGTGCGCCGAATTCCTGCACGAGCGTGGAATGGCGACCCGGATTATTGCGGTCGACGCCATGGGCAGTGTGATCTTCGGGCGTCCTTCGGGGAAACGGCTGCTGCCCGGTCATGGTGCCGGGGTCGTTCCCAAGCTTTTCGCTCCGGATCTCGCCGATGACGTCGTGCATGTCTCGGATCTCGATTGCGTGGTCGGTTGCAGGCGGCTGGTGCAACACGAGGCTATCCTGGCCGGGGCTTCTTCGGGAGGCGTTATCTCAGCCATCGAACGACTGGTCGCCGACGAAAAGATTCGTCGTCCGGCTCGTTGCGTCGCCATCCTCGCTGACCGGGGCGAACGCTATCTCGACACCGTATATTCCGACAGCTGGGTTCAATCGCATTTCAGTGGAGAAGAGTTTCCGCTTTAACGCTCCCGGGTACTTTGCCTTGCATCGTCGCTCGTGCCGTCTTCTCGAGCGGCACTCGGCCCTGGCGCAACGGCGCCACCGACGAGTGCCGTTTTCCCTGGTCGTATTCGGACAATTATCCATTGGCGGAGGCGCTACATGACGCACAATGACAGTCTTTTGATTCTTCGTGGGCCGGACATACGCGAGTTGCTCGAAGACAAGACCGATGAGATCTTGAGAGCGGTCAGCAACGCCTATTGCGAACATCAGGTCGGGCACAGCTTTCTTCCGCATTCCGTTTTCGTGCGATTTCCAGGGCGAGAGAAGGAGCGGATCATCGCCTTGCCTGGATATCTAGGGGGCGATGACGAGATCACCGGGATCAAATGGATCGCCTCGTTTCCCAAGAACCTCGACCGCGGACTGAGCCGGGCTTCGGCAATCATGGTGCTCAACTCCATGGAGACGGGGCGACCCGAGTTCGTGCTGGAAGCCTCGACCATAAGTGCTTATCGTACCGCGGCAAGTGCCGCCCTCGCCGCCGACACCCTGCATCCCAAGGGAGACATCGATGCTCTGGGCGTGATCGGGTGTGGCTTGATCAACGGGCAGATTGTCAGGTTCGTTGCTTCGTTGCAGCGCAAGATCGGCAAGGTCTTCCTGTACGACATCGACCCCGCGCGGGCGGCGACGTATCGCGAGGTCCTGTCGCCTGTCCTTGGCAATGTACCGGTTCAGACCTGCGCAACGCCCGAAGACGTGATGGCGAAGTCCGCGGTCATCTCTTTTGCGACCACGGCGGTCCAGCCGAGCATTGCCGGCATCTCCCTATGTCGTCCGGCTGCTACGATCCTCCATATCTCGCTGCGCGACCTGATGCCGGATGCAATCCTTGGGGCCGACAACGTGGTTGACGACGTCGATCACGTCATGCGCGCTCAGACCTCGGTGCACCTCGCGCAGCAGAAAGTCGGCAACCATGACTTCGTTCGCTGCACGCTGGCCGAGATTATCCTCCGTAGACAGCCTGCTCGCCGGGACGACAGCAGCGTGACGGTGTTCAGCCCGTTTGGTCTGGGTGTCCTCGATTTGGCGGTGGCGAAGCTGGCAGTAGAATATGCGCAGGCCGCGGAAAGCGGAATCCGAGTCAGCGATTTCTTCAAGGGAACCTAGCCAGAAGTTGCCGCGGTTGGGAATCTCGGAACGACATTTACAGCTTCAAACATTCCAGCCAGGGAACAACAGATCGTCGACGCGACCACTTGCTACGCCGGTCCAACAATCGAATCGAGCAGGCCTGCAAGGTCGCGGGCGCGAGCGGCACGCGAGTAACCGGAAAGTGTTTGGTCGCTCGGAAGCGTGACCTGCCGCTTTCTGATTGAAGCCAGGAAATCTCGAAGGCCGACGACAATTTCCGGTGCAGAATCGAGCGTCGCGAGGCCCTTTATTCCCGCGCCCTCCAACATGCGCCAAGTATCACCTTGCCGGTCGGCCAACGCGAAGATGGGCTTTCTCGTCGCCAGGTATTCATAGGCTTTTGCGGGTATTTGCAGGTTGCAGGGCGGGCCTTGGAACAGCAGCAGGCCATCGGCCGCGAGCATCTCCGACAAGGCGTCGCGGTACGCGATGCGCGGCTCGAGGAATACGATGTCGTCGATGTCGCGCGCGCGAATCTGTTTCTGGAAGATCTCGTCGTTTGTGCTTGCGCGCAGGACGACTTTCAGATTGCCGGGCGAGACCTCGGCGCGGCGACGCAACTCGGCGAGCGCGTCGAAAAAACTGGTTGGGTCGCGATCGGTAACGTCCATGAGGCCGCTATGGAGGAGAAATAGCCTGGCCTCGGGCGGCTTGTCGACCCGCGGGAGATCGTCTAGATCGCTCGCGTCGAATCCATTGGGGATCAACACTCTCCGCGACTCGCCCAACGCGGAGTAGCGCTCTGCGTAGAGCCGCAGGGTGCTCGGGGTGACGAAAACAGCGGTACGGCAGTTGTTGACGGCAAGCCTCTCGATCCAGGCGGAGGCCTTTCGTTGCACGGCGTTGGCCGGCCACGAGCCGTACACCATCGGATCCCGGAAATCGGCGATCCATGGGATGCCGCTCAACCGGCTCAGCACATATCCGATCAGGTGAGCGCTCGGCACCGGGTAAGTCGACCAGATCGCAGCGGGCCGGTGCTTGCGGATGAGTCTTAGCCCGAGAGGGACGGCGCCGAGCAGCCAAGTGTTCCATCGGTCTGGAACCGCCATCCAATTGAAGTACGCGCCGCCAACAGAAAGATGCCGCGCCACGTCCAGCGCGAACGCACGGTGGACTTCGATTCCGGCAGGCAGTTCTGCCGGCGGTCCGCCACCCGGATATGCACGTGCATTCGGGGTCAGCACGATGGGCCGCCACTGGTAATCGGGAAGGTGCTCGCAAAACTTGAGCGTGCGTAACGCACCGCTGCTGTCGCTCAGTGGCGGGAAGTGGTACGCGATCATCAGAACTGACCTGGTCACATCAGCATCCTTTGGTGAAGCGGCTGCTCGCGGTCATTACGGTCATTACTCGTGCCAGCCGCCGATAGACGCCGACCAATCGAGCCCAATTCATTGAGCCACAGATACACACAGATAAACACAGATCAAAACAATTCAAGATTAACACCACAGTTTGGCCGCCGATGGCCGCCGATAGACGCCGATAAAGAAGAAGTGTTTTGATTTACGGGGGGTTTCCGTCTGCGTTTATCTGTGTTTATCTGTGGCGTAGAAGCCATCTCAAAAACCGTTTTAACCACGGAAACACACGGAACCACACAGAAATTACTAGCTGATTACCGGGACGTTAAACCGGGTCGGGTTCTTGTCCGTGTCATTCCGTGTGATTCCGTGGCCATTTGTGAGACCGGTTCTTAACGAATCTTGCTCTTGATTCTATCCAGGCAGCGAGCCAGACCCCAAGCACGGCGCCTGCGACATCCAGTGTGACGTCGGTGAGCGATGCATAGCGCCCCGGCACGACGGATTGGTGCCATTCGTCGAATATGCTGTAGGCCGACGCGATCGCGCAAGCGCCGATGGCCCGCGCAACCGGCACACGCAGCCAGGCGCCGAGCGCCCAGTGCCAGGCCCACGCGAGGGCGGCGTAGGCCGGAATGTGCAAGGCGTTCTGCACCGAAGGCGGCACCCAATAGAACACGGCGTAGAGCGCAGGGTCATCGAGCAACGGCCTCCCGGGCAGCGAGGAGAGCCAGTAGAGGACGGCCATGAAAAGCAGCGGCAAAGCGACGTGCCGCTTGCTCGGCGTCACTTGCGCGCAGCGTGCTGCCAGTGCGGTGATACTCATCGAAGCGATCTCGAGAACAGATTAGACGCCGATTGTAATGGCGGCTTTCGCCCTCGCCCCTCCATCGCCTCTACCACCGCAGCCGGCGAGAATTGTCGCAGCAATCAGAACGCCTCCCAGCTGAGTCTTGATACCCTCCGTCTTCTTTCCACGGCGGCTAGAGTCGCGAGGACGCTCGTCGCGGTGGAGTCAGCCCCTTCACCGTGATGCAGTAGAACATGATGGATTGAGGCAGTCGCAACATCGTTCAAGTCAGGCTTTGCCGCGGCATCGCGCCGCTCGCGACGGGCCGTTCGCCGGTGCTGCCCATGGCGGCGAAACGCAGGATCGACACCAGGGTCGCGAACAACCAGAACTGGACCTCGGCCAGCAGGAAGTCGGCCGTGTTGCCGGCGACGAAGATCGCCGCGAGCGCGCTAACGATGGCGACCGCGAGGGTCGTGAGATTCGCGCCAAGGTGCACCTCCAGCCGCCGCAGTCGCAACATCGCGAGCAACGTCCACAGCGTCAGCCAGACGAATAGCACAGCCCCCGGAATACCCTGCTCGACCAGCGTCGTCATGAACGTGTTGTGCGACGCGCGCGCCCCGTGACCGGACCACGAAAGCCACTTCTTGTCGAGATAGTGCCGGCTGAGCAATTCGGTACCACGGTGTCCGGTGCCCATCGGATAGTCCACGAACATCTGTACCTGCGCCTCCAGGAGAACGAAGCGCCCTTCCGCGCTCGTGTCGGCCTCGGTTTCCGAGGTGACGTTCTCGATCGTCGACATCCGGTCGATGAACTTTTGGTCGACGATCGAGGCGACGCCGAGCAACCCGACGACGGCAAGCACCCAGAACCGGCGACGATGTGTCTTGGCCTTGAAGAGGGCCATCACTAGGCCGCCGGCGACGAGCCCGAGGAACGCGCCGCGGGTGTTGGTCAGAACCAGCCCGTTCATGATGATCGCGATGCACCCGAGGCTCAGCCAGCGGCGCCAGCCGGCTTGTGTGAGCAAGAGACCGAGACCGACAATCGCACCGGTCGCGAAGTACATTCCGAGCGTGTTCGCTTCGTCCATGCCGGGTCCGCCGACTCCGTCGAGGCGGTCGCCCTGGCGACCCATCACGTACGCGAAGATTCCAAGCAGCGTGCAGCCCAGCATATGAGCGAGCAGCACGTCACGGACGCGTTCCTTGGTGTCGACGATCCGGTAGACGAACCAGAACGCGACCAGGTACTTCGCGTACTGCAAGCTACCACGGAAGTGAACATTCGGGTCGAGCGCCCAAGGGAACTGGATCCACATCCACGCGGCGTACGTCGCGAACACGATGGCCGGCACGCTGGCGAGCCAGACCGGCTTGGGCTGGAGCTTGCCCCGATGGAGCAAGACCGCGAGCACCGTGACGCCGGCGGCCATCAGCGACCAGCGCGTCTCGTCCCCGAGCATGTAGCTCCACCAGCGCGCGGGCGGAAACACATACGTCGACGCGAGGTAGAAATAGAAACCGTAGATCGGGTGCCGCACAAATGCCAGCACCGTGCAGGCGGCACAAAAGATCAGGAATGCGGTGGCGGAGTACATGACCCGTCCCGTTGCCTGCACACCAGGCCGAATGAAGTCTCGCCACAGAGCCTGCCAGCCGATTCGGCAGTTCCCGCATAACCCGCGTGAAGAGGTTCCGTTGCCCTTTGGAGATCACGGACCGGTTGAAGTGCACCGCATGCTCCTCGACGCGATCGGGCTGCAAACGCATCAGGTCCCAAGCCGGGCCGGGCCGTGACCGCCACGACCAGCGTGGTGCAGGCCAAGGATAAGGATTCGAGCATCCCATTCGGCCAGCCCTCGCGGGTCGAGGTCAGCCGCAACAGGTCGACGCCTCCAGCTCGTTGCGTAGTCGCCCGCGGACGGATAGAAAAATCGATCCGGCTCATTTTCGGCCCTTTGCCAGTTGCGGCAGTTTCGCGCCGATCTGGTTCGAGCAGAGATCCCGCATGCAGGGATTTTGCGCGCAGGATCGCCCGATTTGCAACGCCGGTTGCCTCACACGGCCCGGATCCGGCCCAGCGCATCAGCCGTGCCCAGGCGGCTTTAGCGCGAGCCGCAAAAACGGGCCACCGGCGCTCCGCAAGCAGAGTTCCCGATACGGGCGGGGTTTGCACAAAGCGTCCATCGCGCTCGATCTCTTCCGATTCTATTACGAATGGCATTTGATTTGACTCACGCACGACAACTGACCGACGGGGACTATAATCTGATGGAGTACTCAAACATTCTTGAGATCCATTGAACTCTCGCACAACAGTTCGATGTGAGTATCAACGGATCGCGCTCGGAAGCGCACTGGACCGTAGCGTATTTAGCCGGCAGAAGACCGTCACCGAAGTCTGGGGAGATTCATGAAGCAAAGGTTGATCACCAATCTGTTGGTGCTGGGAGGGGCAATAGTGGCCTCCTTCTGTTTGGTGGAGGGGTTGGCGAGGATCTTAATGCCGGAATGGGGTCCGAGAACCGCTCACATTTCGAGCTTCTGGCAATTCGATTCTGCCTATGGATGGTCTCACGTTAAGGGTTTCCACGGTGTCTTTGTTATGGATGGACGCAAGACGGATGTCTTCATAAATAGTAAAGGATTTCGAGGACCGGAAGTCCAATATGAGCCTCAGGCAGGAACGCAACGCATAGTCGTCCTTGGAGATTCGCTCGTGTGGGGTTTTGGCGTCGAGTACGAAGACACGTTTCAAGCAAAGCTCCAACGTGCATTTGATAATGTCGAAGTCATCGGGTTGGGGGTCAGTGGGTATAGTACCGATCAGGAACTGATTCTCTACAGAAATGAAGCCCGAAAGTATCGTGCAGATCTCGTGATCCAGGTGGTGGCTGCGAACGATTTAGCCAGTAATCTGAGCACCGAAGAATACCTGATCTACAGCAAACCCGCATTCGTCGTCTCGGATGGGAAACTGGTTTCTGTCAATCAGCCCGTTGTTCGAACATCTTGGCTCAAGCGAATGATTGTGCAAGCGGCGTGGCGGTCTTACTTCCTAACCGGAGTCCAACGGCTCATCTACCAGATCAGTGTCGAGAAGAAGCTACCGAACGAAGCCGTAGGTGAAACTCAGGGGCAAGTCACTCAGAAACGTTTTGGGCTCGCTCAGGTATCTCGTTCAGTTGCTTGGCAAACGACCCTTCGGCTACTGCAAGAAACGAAGGCAGAGGCTGAGAAAGATGGGGCAGCTTATATGGTCGTGTTTGCAGAAGGGTTGAACATATCGGAGGAAGTAGAACAGTACATCAAAAAGCTTGGTTTCGATGCCGTCTTCTTGGACCATTATCTTGACCCACAGGATACGACGGCACATCTGTCCGATTTGCTCCACTGGAGTCCGCAAGGTCAGACATTGGTAGCAAAGACCATTCTGGAGCATATACGAGGGATGAATGTTTCAAAGTTCAAGTTCTCCACGCGAATTCATCCCTTAGTGCCGGGATCTTGAGCGCAGCCGTCAGCCAAGCCGAAAGCTGGTTAAGTCAACTCCCTCGACAAATCCGATGCCCACGCCTTTTCTTTGTGGAGGTATCAGCTTGTTGGAGGGGGCAGGCAAGGCTCTCGGAGAAAATATCGGTTAGCAATGACGGGAAGAGTCATCGCTGGAGATCCCGATCTTTAGTCAAGGCATGCTGTGCCCTACGAAGTCGTTCCAAGCGACCACGTCAAGGTCAGACGGCTTACGCCACCGCAGCGCCTGGAAGATTGCGCGTGCCTGGGGCAAATCCGTGAGCAACGGAACGCCAAGGTCGATCGCCTGCCGGCGAATGAGGTAGCCGTCTGGCCTACCGTACTGATCGTATTCGCGCGGAATATTGATTACGAAATCGACCAAGCCGCGTTCGATAACGTCCAACCCGCTCACGCCCGTCCCTGAGCTTTTCTCTACAGGAATGCACGAAATGCCGATCTCATCAAGCATTTCTGCCGTGCCGCGCGTGGCATAGAGGGGGAGATGGAGTTCGTTTGCGATGATCCGAGCCTCGTCTGCGAACCAGTACTTCTCGACGACCGGGCCCAGAGACAGCAGCACGCCGTTGCGCGGAAACTTCATCCCAGTCGCAAGCAAGGCGTGCTGCAATGCCTCGTGCAAATCCCAGCCCAGACAGCCGACCTCGCCGGTTGAAAGCATTTCGACGCCCAGCATTGGGTCCGCACCTGCCAAGCGCGAAAACGAGAACATTGGCGCCTTGACGCCGACATAGTCGAGATCCAGGCACCGATTCGCGATCTCGCGGGACACGCCGAGAATCCGGCGCATGGCTTCCGCGGCGAAATTCTCGCCGATCACCTTGGAGACAAACGGAAAGCTGCGCGAGGCCCGCAAGTTGCACTCGATGACCTTCACCGCGTTGTGCCGGGCGAGAAACTGGACGTTGAACGGCCCGGTAATTGACAACGCACGCGCCAGCATCGTCGCGATCCGCTTGACGCGGCGTATCGTCGCGATATAGACCGTCTGGGGCGGCAGCACCAGAGTGGCATCTCCGCTGTGGACGCCGGCGTCCTCGATGTGCTCGGAGATGGCCCACAGCGCTAGTTCGCCGCGATCAGCAACGGCATCGATTTCGATTTCGCGCGCGTGGGTCTCAAACTTGGAGACGACAACAGGGTGTTCAGGCGAGACATCTGAGGCCCGCGCCAGGATACGGCGAAGCTCGTTCGGTTCGTGCGCGACTGCCATGGCTGCCCCGCTGAGAACGTAGCTCGGGCGCACCAGCACGGGGTATCCGCCGAGCCGATCTACGATCTGGTCGGCCTCGGCAGCGTCGGTAACGTGCGACCACTGCGGCTGATCGATACCCAGCTTGTCAAGCAGCGAGCTGAATTTTGCGCGGTCCTCGGCCTGGTCGATGGACTCAGCGCTGGTGCCGAGCACCCGGACACCGGCTTTGGCCAGGCGCAGTGCGAGGATGTTCGGAATCTGGCCGCCCATGCTGACAACGACACCTTCGGGACGCTCGTACTCACACAGATCCAACACGGTCTCAAGGCTGATCTCATCGAAGTACAGCTTGTCGCAGATGTCATAGTCGGTGCTGACTGTCTCCGGGTTGCAGTTCAACATGAGGGTCTCGTAGCCTAAGGCGGACGCAGCCTGCGCCGCGTTGACCGCACACCAGTCGAATTCCACGCTCGAACCGATTCGGTAGGCGCCGGAACCGAGAATCAGGATCTTTTTGCGCGGTGACCGGGCCACGTCGAAGCCATCGGCATGGTAGGTTGAATAAAGGTAGTTGGTATCGGCAGGAAACTCGCCCGCCATCGTGTCGATTTGCGGGAAATGGGACTCGATGCCTTGTGCCCTGCGTGCTGCACGAACGCTTTCTGCCGCCGAACGTGTGAGTGTTCCAATGGCATCGTCGGAGAAGCCGAGGCGCTTGACATCGCGCAGAACATCAGCACGAAGGGGAAGCGTCGAGCGTGCCAGGGAGCGGTGCATCTGAACGATGGGTTCGATGGCGCGCAGGAACCAGCGGTCAATCCGCGTCAGCTCGTGTATCTCGTCGACGCTGATGCCGTCGCGAATTGCCTGGGCGATGGCGAAAATCCGCAACGGAGTGGCGTTCCGCAATTGATCGCGCAGGTCATCAAACCGGAATGCGTCCGGATCGAGTCCGGACACGCCGATGTCGAGCATGCGCACCGCTTTCTGGATGACCTCCGGAAACGTGCGGCCGATCGCCATCACCTCGCCGACGCTTTTCATTTCGCTGCCGATCCGTGTCGACGCACCGTGGAATTTTCCGAGGTCCCAACGCGGGAATTTGCACACCAGGTAGTCCAATGCGGGCTCGAAGAACGCCGTGGTACGGCGCGTGATGCCATTGGGAATCTCGGTTAGCGCATAGCCAAGTGCGATCTTGGCAGCGACGTAGGCGAGGGGGTAGCCGGTCGCCTTGCTCGCCAGCGCACTCGATCGGGACAATCGCGCGTTGACTTCGATGACGCGGTAGTCCATGCCATTGGGTTCGAGAGCGTATTGAATATTGCATTCGCCCACAATGCCGAGATACCGAATGGTGCGGATTGCCACAGTGCGCAGCAACTGAAACTCCGCATCGTTGAGCGTCTGCGATGGCGCCACGACGATCGAATCACCGGTATGGATGCCCATGGGATCGAAGTTCTCCATGTTGCAGACGGTCACGCAGTTGTCACGGACGTCCCGCACCACTTCGTACTCAATCTCTTTCCACCCCTCCAGGCATTCCTCCACGAGCACCTGTGTGACACCACCGGCAAATGCACGCCGCAGGGTCGGTTCGATATCCGCTTCAAGGCGGACGATGCCGCTGCCTTTTCCACCCAATGCGTAGCCGCCGCGTAGCATGACGGGAAGCGCAATTTGTCGGATCGCGTCGCGCGCATCAGCCAGCGAATGGCAGGCGCGACTGCGGGCGGTCTTGACGCTGATCTCGGCCAAGCGCTCGACGAACAGCTGCCTGTCTTCCGTATCGCGAATTGCCGCAATCGGCGTGCCGAGGACCTGGACGCCGTACTTCGACAATGTCCCCGCATCGTGCAATGCAAGGCCACAGTTCAGCGCAGTCTGGCCGCCAAATGACAGCATGATGGCATCCACGCTCTCCTTGACGATGATCTTCTCGACAAAATCCGGGGTCACCGCGACAAGATAGATGCGGTCGGCAAGTTCTTTGCTGGTCTGGATGGTGGCAATGTTGGGATTCACCAGCACCGTGGCGATCCCCTCCTCACGCAAAGCCTTGATCGCCTGGGACCCTGAGTAGTCGAATTCGCCCGCTTGTCCGATCTGGAGCGCGCCCGAACCGAGCACCAAAACCCGGCGCGGTTTGCGCGGAAGGTAAACGCCGAACATGCCTAGAATCGCCTAAGATTCATCAGCCACGGAAACACACGGAAGCACACAGAGACACACAGAGGCACACAAAGGTACACAGAAGCACACGAAAGGACACGGACAGGATCTATCCCGGCATCCAGATCCCGCGCTTCGGGTTCGGGCACAAGGGCTTTCCGGTACACCTGCTTCAGAAAGCCGGCGCCGAGCACCCGGTAGACGTCGTCGGCACGGCCCCGGATCTTGAAGGGGATCTGCTGTTTTTCCATTCCGTGTTTTTCCGTGTGATTCCGTGGCCAAACCTGGCTTGTCGTCTTCCACCGGCAGCTAGCGTTGCGCCATGGTGCCGACGAGGCGCAGGAAATCGTCGAACAGGAAGCCGGTGTCCTGCGGGCCGGGGCTTGCCTCCGGGTGAAACTGAACGCTGAAGTAGGGGCGGTCGCGGGACCGGATCCCTTCGTTGGTCCCGTCGTTGATGTTGACAAACCAGGCTTCCCAGCCCGTTGGCAGGGACGGGTCGCTCACAGCATAGCCATGATTCTGGCTGGTGATGAAACAGCGGCGGGTGAGAAGATCCTGGACCGGCTGATTGACGCCGCGGTGCCCGTAGGGGAGCTTGTATGTGTCCGCCCCGGCTGCCAATGCCAGGATCTGGTTGCCCAGGCAGACCCCGAAAATCGGTTTTCCATAGCTGTTCAGCAGCGATCGAACCTGATCGATGAGCGGCGTGAGGTTCTTGGGATCGCCAGGGCCATTGCCAATCAGAATCCCGTCGGCAACCGCGGCCAAACGTGCCAGGTCGGCGTGCCATGGCGCTCGAAGTACCGAGGTACCACGCTCGAGAAGCGAACGCACGATGTTGTCCTTGACGCCGGCGTCCACCAAAAGGATGGTTCGCTTTCCATCTCCATAGCGGACCGGTTCTGGTGGCGCCACAATCCGGAAAACTTCATCGCGCATTTCCACCGAGTCGGCGCGCTCTCGCACATCGTCCTCGTTCGTCGACGACGGGCCGAGCCAACCTTGCATGGTGCCGTGCTCGCGCAGTTGCCGGGTGAGAAAGCGGGTGTCGACGCCAGTCAGACCCGGAACACCTTCGGCCGAGAGCCATTCATGCAACGAACGGCTGGCCGCGTGATGGCTATAGGCATCGACGTAGTTCTGGACCACGAGACCTTGCACCTGGATACGCCCGGATTCGTACGGCCCATCCAGGCTTCCAGGCGTCCTGGGGGGAGGCACGCCGTAATTGCCCACGAGCGGATAGGTGAGAACCAGAATCTGGCCACAGTAAGAGGGGTCGGTGAGGGCTTCCACGTACCCAACCATGGCGGTGTTGAAAACAACCTCGCCTTGCACCAGCTTTGTGGCCCCGAATCCGCGGCCCTGCACTCCCGTTCCCTCGTTGAGCCGCAACCGAACTGCCATCGCCTGCGGCGCAGCGCCCCGAGCAAGCTCCTTTGCTTCCGGCCGGAACAAGGTGCTCACGTCACTTCCGCAGGTTGAACTGGATCACATGGTACCTCGCCGCGCTCCGTTCGAGATGGAACGCCTCCTTCACGCGCGTCACTTTCAGGTGGCGCCTTCCATGCCGCGATGGCTATCGATAAGTTCGCGAACGGCCGCGACAGGCATGTCAACAAGGACCAACGTGGAAACCCCATCTATGCTGCAGAGCGGTCAATCAAGCTCGAACGCGGACTCATAGTTCTGCTTGAGAGTGGGGTCCTGGTCTTCCTTGCGCAGGTAGCAATTACCGACTGCAAGGACGTCCAGTTCCGTGCCCATGAAGCAGCGAAATGCATCTTCCGGCGTGCATACGATGGGCTCTCCACGCACATTGAAGCTCGTGTTAACCACGACCGGGCACCCGGTCTTTCGCTCGAATGCCGAGATTAGCGCGTAGTAGCGCGGATTGGTGTCCTCGTGGACGGTCTGGATCCGAGCCGAGTAATCCACATGCGTGATGGCGGGAACGTCGGAACGGGGCACGTTGAGCTTGTCGATTCCAAAGAGTTGTTTTTCCTCGGCGGTCATCTCACGCCGCCTGGATTTCACCACATCGGCAACCAGGAGCATGTAGGGGCTATCGCAGTCCATCTCGAACCAATTACTCACTCGCTCGCGCAGCACTGATGGCGCGAACGGTCGAAACGATTCGCGATACTTAACCTTCAGGTTGAGCGTCTTTTGCATCGTCGGCGAGCGAGGGTCCCCCAGTATCGAGCGATTGCCCAGTGCGCGGGGGCCGAACTCCATCCGCCCCTGGAACCACCCCAGGGCCTTGCCCTGGGCGAGGTCCTCCGCGCAGGCTGCGATCAGCGCGGTGTCTTCCAGCAACTCGAACCGAGCGCCGCAGCTCTCCAGCCGCGCCTCGATATCCGGCTGTGAAAACACCGGGCCCAGATAGGAGCCCTGCATGGCATCGCCGTTGACCCGTCGCTCCCGGCCGAGCTGCATGTGATAGCCGACCAGCGCAGCGCCCAGGGCGCCGCCCGCGTCGCCCGCGGCGGGCTGGATGTAAATCTGCTCGAAGCCACCATCGCGCAGGACTTTTCCGTTCGCGACGCAGTTTAGGGCGACCCCGCCTGCCAGACACAAATTCCGGATCCCGGTCTCCTTGCGCAGCGACCGCGTCAGGCGAAGCACCACCTCATCGGTCACAGCCTGGATCGAGGCCGCCAGATCCATGTGGAAATCGGTAAGGAGCTGATCCGGCTTCCGGGGCGGGGCGCCGAAAAAATCGTCGAACCGGCTGTTCGTCATGGTCAGGCCGGTGCAGTAGTTGAAGTACGACAGATCCAGTCTGAACGAACCGTCGTCCTTTACGTCGATCAGGTGGTCGAGGATTTTGTCCTTATATTTGGGTTCACCATACGGCGCCAGGCCCATCACCTTGTACTCGCCGGAATTGACCTTGAATCCGGTGTAATAGGTGAAGGCCGAATATAGGAACCCTAGAGAATGCGGGAAGTGGATTTCCTTGCGCACCTCGAGATTGTTCCCTTTCCCGATCGCGGCCGAAGTCGTTGCCCACTCCCCGACGCCATCCATCGTCAGAACAACCGCTTCATCAAAAGGCGATGGAAAAAAAGCACTCGCCGCGTGGCTGAGATGATGCTCGCTGAATAGCAATTCCTCGTTCCAGCCGTCGTGCCCGTCGAGTCTTCCCAGTTCCTTTTTCAACAAGTCTTTTAGAAAAAGCTTTTCCCTCAGCCACAACGGGATCGCCATGCGAAACGACTTGAACCCGCGCGGCGGAAAGGCTAGATAGGTCTCGACCAAGCGTTCGAACTTGAGGAACGGCTTATCGTAGAACACGACGTGGTCCACACTGCCCAGGCCGGTCCCGCGCTCGGTCAGGCAGTAGCGGATTGCATGGGCCGGAAACCGGGCATCATGCTTCTTGCGCGAGAAACGCTCTTCCTGCGCAGCGGCAACAATTTGACCATCCTCGATTAGCGCTGCCGCGCTGTCATGATAAAACGCAGAAATCCCGAGAATGCGCACGCCGCACCTCAGAACAGTGTGTAAATAAAAGGTGCGACAGCTGAGCCCTGCGCGAGCACGATCAATACACCCAACAAGGCCATCATGAGGAAGATCGGCCACAACCAGTATTTCTTACGTGTGCGCATAAACGCCCAGAGTTCTTTAAGCATCTCCATTGCAATTTCCTAGAATTGATTTGTCATTGAATCCGGCGGGGGGCCGGGCGGCTTCCGCGGGATCCAGTACGAGTCCGCGCCGGAATCGAGCTTAAGGCGCAGCGGGTCTTTCCCGGTAAGCCGCATCACTACGCCGATCGGGACGACCACGCCGTAAAACAAAATGCCCAAAGCGATCGGGCTGACCACCTTACCCAGGAGAACGCCGAGCTTGATCCACAGCCGGTTAAGTCCTGCCAACAGGGCCGGTCTCATCACGGCAACCACGGCAAAGACCGCCGCTATGCCGGCCGCCCACCACCGCGGCGTTGCTCCGTACCATAGCGGCCAGGCCGCGATCAGGAGGAACACGCCCGCGAACACCAGGCCAAAGGATCGATCAGACGATCCTTCTACCTGCTGATCCCGGGACAGGTCTTCATGCGCCATAGCGAATGAAACTCCGTTCTCTTCCAATTTACGCGGGCCGCCGGCCCGCTTCGCCACATAGTGTTTCGCAAACTTTCAACATTATGAGGCATTTTTGAAAAATGCTCTACCCGGCGACCGGGACTTTCGCCGCGATCGCTTTCTGTGGTGCCACCATTATCGGCGTTAGCCGTGCCCCGCATTCTCCGGTTCAATGTCATTTAGGCTATTGAGAACCCCAACATGGGAGATTCTTCCTATCGGCCTCGGGTCAATCGGCTCATGGCTAGGCACATTGAATTCAGGCGTCGGTGAGCCGGTGATCACGAGGGACGATCCTCATCCTGCGTGAAAATCGACCGCGCTCATGGAGTCAACGACGAAAAATTGCGAGAGCGGTATCTCCCGCGCGCTTCCCCGCTATCCTGTCACGCGTTGCAACAAATCGGGCGCATTTCGGCAACAAGGCGGGATGAGACAGCATACGGAAGAAATTCCGATATACGGAAGGGGTTGAGCCCGCCTTGAAATTCGACATGAAATACCAATATAGTGTCTGCGCCGTTGAATCGACAAAAATTCCGTCATCCGTCAGGACTTCAACGTCGAACCCGACAACTTTCCCAACTCGCGTGAGGGATTTTTCATTCCATTGAGTCAGGTGGCGGTGGGGGGGGGATTCATGCAGTCAGCCTTGACGGCGTCGAGACTTGTGGGCGAATAGGGGACACTAATAATATCCGGCCTCCGGGCGCCAGCGCCTTCGACATGGACTGAATCAGTGATCTGGGGTCGTCAACATGCTCGGGGCAATGGAACGCACAGATCGCGTCGTACTTTGATTCCGGGTACCGCAGGTGTCGCGTAAACGAGCCCACACTTCGCGCATTTCATCACGGCATAGTCGGCGGATTGGGTCTCCTCTGGAAGAGACCGGCCGAATTTCTTTTCGTACTCCCGCTTTATGTCCCGCAAAGGACCAGTCGAGGATCGCTTCGGACTTTCCATCGCGGATGATGCAAGTATTTTGTGTAGGTGTCATCGGCGGGAATCACTTTTCTGTACAATTGGCATCCAGATCGCCTCGACAAAACGTTTTCCTGACCCGCGTCGCTAGCCAAACCAGTCATTGATTATCCAACCTGCAATGGAGCGCTAATGTCTCTGAAGAGGAATATTGTTAATCTTCTGGACCGTAAGGGTGGTCGGACTGTTTTGGCAAAGATAACAGCGGCACTCGCAAGGCGCGAACTGGGTCGCGAGGTAAAAGTTTTTCACAACGGCCGTTTATGGATTCATCATGTGAACTTGACATTCTTTCCCGACGACCGAAAGTTTCGTTATTACGGATCATCATTTAAGTAGTGGGCGGAATTGCCGGCAGGGTATTTCAGGGACGCCGAAGACTATTGGTTTCGACGCTATCAACCGGGTAAGGGAGATATATTGTTCGACATCGGAGCGGGTCGTGGCGAGGATACTATTGCGTTTTCTAGAGCGATAGGCAGTACCGGGCGCGTCATTG
>Ga0224512_10000240_pt1 | contig 58873 bp, 48 predicted proteins | sample SF_May12_sed_USG_4_FD_169103 | JGI IMG/M metagenome (GOLD analysis project Ga0224512, IMG submission 169103) | Sediment microbial communities from San Francisco Bay, California, United States - SF_May12_sed_USGS_13 | ecosystem: Environmental > Aquatic > Marine > Sediment | place: USA...
CATCGATCGCTTCGTGCAGAAAAAACAGATTGCGCAACTGTCGGCGCGCTCGGTGCCGTTCGAACCGAAGCCGCACAGGCAGTTCGACTGGATCTGCCTCGGCTACTGCACGCTGGTGGCGATATTCATCGTCGGCCTGATCGCGGTCTGCCAGTACGCGGCCCTGATCAAGTTCTGGCCGTACAACCTCTCGCTGGGCCTCAGTAACTATAATTTCGAGGTCATGGATGGCGGCGGTTGGGACTCCTACGCCAACTCGATCCGGCTCGCGCTACTGACCGCTCTGGCCGGCACCGCGATCGTGTTTGTCGGCGCCTACATGGTCGAAAAAACCAATGGTTTCGCGACCACGCGGTCGGCCTTCCAGTTCCTGGCGATGATGCCGATGGCGATTCCGGGCATGGTGCTCGGCCTCGCCTATATTTTCTTTTTCAACGACCCGGCGAACCCGCTGAACGCGATATACGGCACCATGGGCATCCTGGTGATCTGCACGGTTACGCATTTTTACACGGTTTCTCATCTGACCGCGGTCACCGCGCTGAAGCAGATGGACCGGGAGTTCGAGGCGGTCGCCGCGTCGCTAAAGCAGCCCTTCCACCGCCTGTTCACCAGGGTAACGGTACCGGTCTGCCTGCCGTCGATCCTGGATATTTCGATTTACCTTTTCGTGAACGCGATGACGACGGTATCGGCCGTCATTTTCCTGTATTCACCCGACACGGCGCTGGCCTCGGTGGCGGTACTGAACATGGACGACGCCGGCGATATCGCGCCGGCCGCGGCCATGGGCATGATGATTTTCTATACCAACGTCGGTGCGCGCCTGCTCCACTCGTTCGTGACGCGCAAGCTGGTGCGCAGAACCCAGGCCTGGCGCAGCCTTTGATCAGGCGCGCATGCGCTCCGCCTTCGGATCGTACATCGCGCTTAACGAAGCCTTCGCGGCCACGTGGTAGCCGCCGACATCGATCGAGAAATTGCCGGCTTCGATATATTCCCTGGTGATCTCCTCCTCGATCTCGACATAGCCGAGACCGACCGCGCCGCCGAGGGTGTGGCCATAGCTGCCCGAGGTCAGGTGGCCGATGATGACGCTATCGTTCAGGATCGGCTCGTGGTGATACAGCACCACGTCGGGGTCCTCGAGCAGGAACTGCACCAGGCGCTTGTACATGAAGCCGCCGGTTTCCTTTTCCTGCAGGATCGAATCGCGCCCGATGAACGGTATTTTCTTGTCGAAGGCGCAGACGAAGCCCATGCCGCATTCGAGCGGCGTGTCCTGGTCGGCGATGTCGTGACCGTAATGGACGAACTTCTTCTCGATGCGGCAGCTGTCGAGCGTGTGCATGCCGGCGAGCCGCAGCCCGTGGCTCTCGCCCTTTTCCCACAGGAAATCGAAGCCATGGCGCGCCTGGTCGACCGGCACGTACAGCTCCCAGCCCAGTTCGCCGACGTAGGACACCCGTGCCGCGTAGGCGCGCGACATGCCGAGTTCTACCGGCTGGAACGAACCGAACGGGAAAGCCTGGGTGCTCATGTCGTGGTTCAGGGTTTCCGCGAGCAGGTCGCGGCTACCCGGCCCCATCACGCCCATCACCGCCCAGGCGTTGGTGATATCGCTGACGCAGCAGAATTCGTCGTCGTTGATATGCATCCTGAGCCAGTGCAGGTCCTTGATCGTCTGCGCCGCGCCGCTGACGATGAGGAACTCGTTTTCCGCCATGCGGGTCACGGTCAGGTCGGCCTCGATACCGCCGCGCTCGTTGAGCCAGTGGGTATAAACCATGCGCCCGGGCTCGACGTCGATGTCGGCGCTCGATACACGCTGCAGCAGGCTGACCGCGTCGCGGCCCTGTACCAGGTACTTCGAAAACGAGCTCTGGTCGAACATGACCACACCCTCGCGCGCGGCCCTGTGCTCGGCGGCGTTGTATTCGAACCAGTTCTGCTTGCCGAAGCTGTATTCGTATTTCGGCTCGACGCCGTCGGGCGCGAACCAGTTGGGGCGCTCCCAGCCAGCGACCTCGCCGAAGCAGGCGTTGCGTTCCGCGAGCCGCTCGTGCAACGGCGAGTGACGCAGGTTGCGCGACGTTTCCATCTGCTTGTAGGGGTAGTGATTATCGTACAGCAGACCGAGGGTTTCGGTGACACGCTGCTCGATGTAGCGCTGCGTCGACTGGAATGGAAACATGCGGCGGATGTCGTTGCCCCACAAATCCATCGGCGCGTGCCCGAGATGCATCCAGTCGGCGAGCGCGCGGCCGAGGCCGCCCGCGGTCTGGATGCCGACCGAGTTCAGTCCGCAGGCGACGTAGAAATTTTTTAACTCGGGCGCCTCGCCCATGTGAAACTGGTCGTCCGGGGTGAAAGACTCGGGACCGCAGAAAAAGCTGCGCCAGCCGACGTCCTGCAGCATCGGCACGCGGTACATCGCTTTTTCGAGCACCGGCATGAACTGCTGGTCGAGGTGCCCCTCGAGTTCCTCGAAGGCGAAATCGTCGGGGATGCCGTGCTGCCCCCACGGGATTGCGTTCGGTTCGAACGCGCCGATCAGCAGGCTGCCGGCGTCCTCGCGGTAGTAGGCGCAATTGTCGTGATCGCGCATCACCGGCAGGTTGCTCGGCAGGCCGTCGAGTTTTTCGGTATGCGCGTAGTAATGCTCGCAGGCATGCAGCGGCACACTGACCCCGGCCATGCGACCGACCTCGCGCCCCCACAGGCCCGCGCAGTTGACCACGTGCCCGGTCCTGATTTCGCCCTGCTCGGTAATCACCCCGGTAACGCGGCCGCTGGCCCGGGTGATGCCGGTGACCCGGACACCCTCCAGGCACAGCGCGCCGCGCCCGCGCGCGCCCTTGACGAAGGCCTGGGTCACGTCGACCGGGCTCGCGGTGCCGTCCTGTTCGACCCAGCTGCCGCCGAGCAGGTCGCCGGTTTCGAGGTAGGGATAAATCGCCTTGATCTCTTCTGGCGTGATGATATCGACGCGGGTCACGCCGAAGGCATTGTTCATCGCCGCGACCCGTTTCAGTTCTTCGAAGCGCGCTTCGCTGTGCGCGATCGACAATGAACCGACCTGCCTGAAACCGGTCGATTGCCCGGTTTCCGCCTCGAGTTCGTTCAGTACCGCCATCGAGTATTCGCACAGCCGCGCGTGCGACTCGTTGGCGCGCATCGTGCCGATCAGCCCGGCCGCGTGCCAGGTGGTGCCGCAGCTGAACTGGTTGCGCTCGAGCAGCACCACGTCGCTCCAGCCGAGTTTGGCGAGGTGGTAGGCGACGCTGGAGCCGATGACGCCGCCGCCGATGACGACGGCGCTGGCACGTTCAGGGATTTCCACGGACATGAAATACTTCTCCTGGCTACTCGTTGCTGATCTTGTCGATACCGAATTTGCCTAACAGCCCGGCGACCGCATCGAGCGCGCCCTGTATCTGCCCGGCACCGAGGCGGCCGATGCAGCCCATGCGAAAGCTGTCGGCCACGGTTAGCTTGCCCGGGTATATTACATATCCCTGCTGCTTGAGCCCATCATAAAATGCATCGAAATCGAATTCCGGGTTGGTCGGCATGTGGAAGGTGACGATGATCGGCGCCTGCAGTTCGTCCGGCAGCAGGGTCCTGAATCCCAGCCTGCGCATGCCGGCGACCAGCAGCTCGCAGTTTTCGCGGTAGCGCCCGCCGCGACCGGCGACCCCGCCCTCTTCCTCGAACTCGCTGAGCGCCTGGTCGAAGGCGAGCAGCACGTGTGTCGGCGGCGTGAAGCGCCACTGCCGGTTTTTCTGCATCGCGCGCCACTGGTCGTAGAGGTCGAGCACCAGCGACGGTGAATTACCCTCGGTCTGCTCGAGTGCGCTCTGCCGTGCCACGCAAAATCCCATGCCGGGCGCGCCTTCGAGGCACTTGTTGCTCGATGCGACCACGGCGTCGAACTCGATTTCGCGGGCATCGAGCGGCAGCGCGCCGAAGGCGCTCATCGAGTCGATCAACAGGCTGCGCCCGTGACGGGCGACGATTTGCGCGACCTCGGCGACCGGATTCAGGATGCCGGACGTGGTTTCGCAATGCACCACCACCACGTGGCCGATGTCCGGGTTGGCGTCGAGCGTGCCGTCGAGCTCGACGGTGTCGACAGGCACATCCTCGGGCGATTCCTGAACCAGGTAATTGCGCCTGTAATAGTCGCATATTTTTGCGATGCGCTGACCGTAGGCACCATTGATCAGGATTAGCAGCCTGCCGTCGGCGGGCACGAAGTTGCCGATCATCGCCTCGACGGCGAAGGTGCCGCTGCCCTGCAACGGCACGCTGACGTGGCTGCCCGCGCCGTTGACGATCGCGATCAGCCGATCGAGGATACGCGCGTTCAGCTCGATGAATGTTGCGTCGCGCGAGCCGTAATCGTGCAGCATCGCCTGCTTCACGCTGAGCGACGTCGTCAGCGGTCCGGGTGTCAATAGCCAGGGGTCGCCGCTCGGAGAACTGGCGGTATTTTTGGTGTCTTCGGTCATGAAATAGCCCTTGTGAATGTTTGCCTGGTTGTCATTTATACCCTCGATGAATACTATTCATCAAATCGATATAACTAATGTTTCAAATAGACTGTGCCAATATCTCACGCCCATCTACGCTCCTTTAACGCGGTCGCGACGCACGGCAGCTTCACGCGCGCCGCGGAGATGCTGAATATCACCCAACCGACGCTGTCAGGCCAGGTGAAGGAACTCGAGGAACGTTACGGCACGCGGCTGTTCGTGCGCCACGGACGGCGCATCGAGCTCACCGATATCGGCAAATCCGCGTTCAGCATTACCCGGCAAATGTTTCGTTACGAGGAGGAAGTCGAGCATTTGCTGCAGTCGGCGCGCGCGCTGACCTCGGGCAAGCTGCGCGTCGGCGCCGATTCGCCGTACATCGCGACCCCGCTGCTGGCGCAGTTCCAGAGAATTTATCCGGGAATCCAGATTTCGATCCAGTACGGCAACTCGCAGCAGCTGATGGCCTGGCTCGAATCGCGCCGCTGCGACGTCGCTTTTTTACCCAACATCCCGCAGGGCGACGAGCGGCTTTACTCGATTCCGATGCCGTCGGGCCGGCTCGTGGTGTTCGTCAGCCGCGACCACGACTGGGCCGAGCGGCGCTCGGTGACGATCGAGGAGCTGGTTACCCAGCGTATCGTGCTGCGCGAAAAAGGCTCGCGCACGCGCTCGATTTTCGAGGACGCGATCGCGCAGGCGGGACTCGAGCTGCGTGACGTCATGGAAATCAGCGGGCGCGAGGGCGTGCGCGAGGCGGTCGCGGCCGGGTTCGGCATCGGCGTCGTTGCCGAGAACGAATTGCTCGCCGACTCGAGGCTACGCTCGCTGCCGGTGGGCAACGCCGACCTGGCCCACGCTGAGTACGTGGTTTGCCTGCAGGAAATGCGCAGCCTGCGCGTCAACGACGCCTTCCTCGAACTGGTCAAGACCAGTATCCCGACAACACCCGATTAACCTATATACGGGGACAGTTTACTTAATTCGCCGAATGGTGAATTAAGTAAACTGTCCCCGTATATAATTCCTATAGGACAGACCAATAGATGGCATACGTAATATCGATTTAACCTGATGATGGTTAAATGTATATTGTGTCCCTGAATTCCGAACACTGGACTGGGTATGAACTCGAAAACAACCGCCGTCAGCGTCAACGGGCGCGCATATCAATGGCCCGAAAGGCCGGTCGTCGTGGTCTGCATCGATGGCTCCGAGCCCGATTACATCGAACAGGCGATCGCCGCCGGCGTCATGCCGTGGATGCAAAAAATCGTTTCCGGCCAGGGCAGCGACCTGCGCGCCGACTGCGTGGTACCGAGTTTTACCAACCCGAATAATATTTCGATCGTAACCGGCGTACCGCCGGCGGTGCACGGTATCTGCGGCAACTTTTACTATGACAAGGCCAACGATCGCGAAGTCATGATGAACGAGCCCGAGCTGCTGCGCACGCCGACCATTTTCAAGGCGTTCCAGGATGCCGGCGCGAAGGTCGCGATCATTACCGCGAAGGACAAGCTGCGCCGCTTGCTCGGCAACGAGCTCAGGTTCGGCGCGAACGGCGCGATCTGCTTCTCGTCCGAGAAATCCGACCAGGTCAACCTGGACGAGAACGGCATCGACAACGTGCTCGACATGGTCGGCATGGAAGTGCCGTCGGTCTACAGCGCCGAACTGTCGGAGTTCATTTTCGCCGCCGGCGTCAGGCTGCTGGAAACGGTGCGCCCCGACCTGATGTACCTTTCCACCACCGATTACATCCAGCACAAGTTCGCCCCCGGCAGCGCCGGCGCGAATTCGTTTTATGCGATGATGGACGGCTACTGGGCGCAACTCGACGCGCTCGGCGCGGTCATCGCGCTGACCGCGGACCACGGCATGAACGCAAAACATGATCAAGCCACCGGCGCACCCAATATCATTTACCTACAGGATGAAGTCGATCGGTTACTGTCGCCGGGCGCGGCGCGCGTTATCCTGCCGATAACCGATCCCTACGTCGTGCACCATGGCGCGCTGGGTTCTTATGCGACGCTATACCTGCCCGACGACGCCGATATTGAAAAGCTCAGGATGCAGCTCGCGGATATCGACGGCATCGACGCGGTTTACGCCAACCGCGAGGGTTGCGCGCGCTTCGAACTCGCGCCCGACCGCATGGGCGACCTGATCCTGGTGTCTAGCAAGCATGTCGTCATCGGCACCACCGCCGCGCGCCATGACCTGTCCGGCCTCGACGTACCGCTGCGCTCGCATGGCGGCGTGACCGAACAAAAGGTGCCGCTGATCCTGAGCCGGCGCGTCACCCGGCTGGACCCCTCACAAACCCTGCGTAACTACGATATCTTCAACCTGGCACTCAACCACGTGGCCCTCTGACCATGGATTCTGCTATGACTAATCGAAAAGAAAAAATGCGTATCGCCGGCAAACTGGTCGACGGCGATTGCGGCGAACTCGAGGTATTCAATCCCTACAACGGCGAATTGGTCGGCACGGTGCCGCGCGCCAGCCGTGAACAGATCGCCGGCGCATTCGAAATCGCGGCCAGTTACAGGTCCGCCCTGACGCGTTACGAACGACAGCAAATCCTGATGAGGATCGCGGACATCATCGTCTCGCGCAAGGCGGAAATTTCCGACCTGATCACCGCCGAGTGCGGTCTCAGCAAGAAAGACAGCCTGTATGAAGTCGGCCGCGCCTTCGACGTGTTCAGCCTGTCGGGGCAATTGTGCATCAACGACGATAGCAAGATCTTTTCCTGCGACCTGACGCCGCACGGCAAGAAGCGCAAGATCTTCACGCAGCGCGAGCCGCTGCTGGGTGCGATCTCGGCAATTACGCCGTTCAACCATCCGCTCAACATGATTTCACACAAGATCGCGCCCGCGATCGCGACCAACAACCGGCTCGTCGGCAAGCCCACCGAGCAGACGCCGCTGACCGCGCTGCTGCTCGCCGACATCTGCTACGAGGCAGGGCTGCCGCCGGAAATGCTCTCCGTCGTGACCGGCCTGCCCGCGGATATGGGCGACGAAATGTTGACCAACAGGCACATCGACCTGATCTCGTTTACCGGCAGCGTGCCGGTCGGCAAGTATATCGCCGAGACCGCCGGCTATCGCCGCACGGTGCTGGAGCTGGGCGGTAACTCGGAACTGATCGTCATGGACGACGCCGATCTCGACAAGGCGGCCGAGCTCGCCGTGGCGGGCGGCACCAAGAATTCCGGGCAGCGCTGCACCGCGGTCAAACGCGTGCTGTGCATCGACTCGGTCGGCGACGAATTCGCCGCGCTGGTCGCGGCAAAGGCGGCGAAGCTGAAGTACGGCGATCCGATGGATCCGGATACCGACGTCGGCACGGTCATCAACGAGGATGCCGCGATCCTGTTCCAGAACCGCGTCAACGACGCGATCGAAAAGGGCGCGACCCTGCTCTACGGTAACGACCGCCAGGGTGCCGTGTACTCGCCGACCGTGCTCGACCACGTGCCCTTCGATTGCGAGCTGGTGCGCGAGGAAACCTTCGGCCCGCCGATTCCGATCATCCGTGTGCGCGATATCGACCACGCGATCGAGGTCGCCAACTCGACCGCGTTCGGTCTGTCGTCGGGCGTCTGCACCAATCGCATGGACCAGATCGTGCGCTTCATCAACGAGCTCGAAACCGGCACCGTCAACATCTGGGAAGTCCCGGGATACCGCATCGAAATGTCGCCCTTCGGCGGCATCAAGGATTCCGGCCTGGGCTACAAGGAAGGCGTGATCGAGGCGATGAATTCGTACACCAACCTGAAGACCTTCTCGATTCCCTGGTAGTCGTTCCTGCCGCGGAGGAGATAGTTCGCAATAAAAAGGGGACAGTTTACTTATATAGCGTTTGCCGATTTGAAAGGAATGCCGGGACTTGGCCCGGCATGACAATTTAATTTTGTGCGGTCCCGACCGGGAATGCACGCTGTCGAATTAAGTAAGCCGTTCCCGCATTAGTCTCGTGTTTTCAGTCGGTGAGCCGGGTCGTCATCGGATTCGATGGGTACTGCGTCCACTGGTGCAGCGATGCGTCGTAAATTCTGACCTTCTCCATGCCGAGAATTTCATGCAGCACGAACCAGTTGGTCGACGCCTCGTAGGCGCTGTTGCAGTAAACGATCAGCTCATCATCCGGATCGATACGCATCGCTTCCAGCAATTCGAGATAGTAATCCCGGTCGAAAAAACGCGTACCCCCCTTCGCGGGGACCAGGAACTTGTAGGGCATGCTGCGCGAGCCAGGGATATGACCGCGGGCGAACACGTAATCCTTTTGCTCCAGACCAACATGGTAGCGCAACTCGCGGGTATCGATCAGCGTGATCCCGTCGTCGCCGAGCGCCTTTCTCACCTGCGCCATATCGGCCAGGATGGCCCGGTCCTCGCCGCCGGCGCGGTAATCGCCGGGTGTCACCGGGTCGGCGTTATCGGTGAGTTCCTCGAGCGCGTCGACCCAGGCCCGGTTGCCGCCGTCGAGCAGCGCCACCTGGTCGAATCCATAGTATTTGAATTGCCAGTATAGCCGCGCCGCGCCGGCCAATTGCCCGGGATGCTCGCCCGCGTGGGTTATCACGACCCTGCTGTCGGCAGCGACGCCGTGCGCGCGCATGAAGCGTTCGAAACTGGCCGGGTCCGGCCGCATGCGGGTCATGGTCTTGCCATCGATTTCGCGCTCGATGCGGATCTGGCTGACATCGACAGGAATCGAGCCCGGGATGTGGGCCGCCTCGAATGAGGTAATATCCTTGCGCACATCGAGGACGTGCACCTCGTCCCGGTTTTCCACCAGCCATTCGCCGTCCACCAGCGGCCCGGGCAACGTCGCGCGCGCGCTCAGCGGGGCGATTGCAAAAAGCATTAGCAACAAAATTCGTTTCATTTCGACTCCAAAAAGTTTGAGCGGCCATGATGGATAGCCGCTGCAACGCAAACTTGATCCCGGTCAATTAAACCCATGAGGAATAGATCCGGGATATCACAGAGTGGGTATGCCAAATGCGGGGACAGTTTACTTATTTGGTTTTTGCCGGACGGCGATAGATGCCGGGTCCAGCCCGGCGCGTCGTTTTAATTCTGCGCGGCCCTGGCAGACAATGATTGCTGCCGAATTAAGTAAACTGTCCCCGCTTTTCCGTTTGACGGCAGGTTCGGGTTTACGCGACCTTGACCGGGAACGCGGATTCGGCCGCGCGGGTATAGTTTTCCATCTCGTTGAAGTTGAGGTAACGGTAGACGTCGTCGGCCATGGTGTTGATGTCCTCGGCGTAGTGCAGATACTCGTCCACGGTCGGAATCTTGCCGAGGATCGACGCCACCGCGGCGAGTTCCGCCGACGCGAGATAAACGTTGGCGCCCTTGCCGAGCCGGTTCGGAAAATTGCGTGTCGACGTCGACACGACGGTCGAGTTCTCGGCGACGCGCGCCTGGTTGCCCATGCACAGCGAGCAGCCCGGCATCTCGGTACGCGCTCCGGAGCGGCCGAAAATATTGTAGTAGCCCTCGGCGGTCAGCTGCGCCTCGTCCATCTTGGTCGGCGGCGCGATCCACAGGCGGGTCACGACCGGCGACTCGAGTTTGTCGAGCAGCTTGCCGGCGGCGCGGAAATGACCGATGTTGGTCATGCAGGAACCGATGAATACCTCGTCGACCCGGTCGCCGGCCACCGCGGAAAGCGGCTTGACGTCGTCGGGATCGTTGGGGCAGGCCAGCAGTGGTTCGGAGATTTCGTTCAGATCGATCTCGATAATCTCGGCATACTCGGCGTCGGCATCGGCCTCGAGCAGCACCGGGTCGGCGAGCCATTTTTCCATTTCGTCGATGCGCCGCGTAATCGTGCGCACGTCGCCGTAACCCTCGCTGATCATCCACTTGAACATCGTGATGTTCGAATTCATGTACTCGATGATCGGTTCCTTGTCGAGCTTGACGGTGCAGCCCGAGGCGGAGCGCTCGGCCGACGCGTCCGACAACTCGAAGGCCTGCTCGACCTTGAGCCGCGGCAGGCCCTCGATTTCGAGCACGCGTCCTGAAAAAACGTTTTTCTTGCCCTGCTTCTCGACCGTCAGCAGGCCGCGCTGTATCGCCGCGTAGGGAATCGCGTTCACCAGGTCGCGCAGCGTGATTCCAGGCTGCATCTCGCCCTTGAAACGCACCAGCACCGATTCCGGCATGTCCAGCGGCATGACCCCGGTGGCGGCCGCGAACGCGACCAGCCCGGAGCCCGCCGGAAACGAAATCCCGATCGGGAAGCGGGTATGCGAATCGCCACCGGTGCCGACGGTATCGGGCAACAGCATGCGGTTCATCCACGAGTGGATCACGCCATCGCCGGGACGCAGCGAGATGCCGCCACGGTTCTGCATGAAATCAGGCAGGGTGTGATGGGTGACGACGTCGACCGGTTTCGGGTACGGCGCGGTGTGGCAAAAAGACTGCATCACCAGGTCCGCGGAAAAGCCGAGGCAGGCGAGGTCCTTGAGTTCGTCGCGCGTCATCGGTCCGGTGGTGTCCTGCGATCCGACCGTGGTCATCTTCGGTTCGCAGTACATGCCGGGCCGCACGCCGGGCAGGCTGCAGGCCTTGCCCACCATTTTCTGCGCCAGCGTATAACCCTTGCCGCTATCCTCGGTCGCCTGCGGCTTTTCGAACAGGTCGGACTCGCCCATGCCGAGCGCCTTGCGCGCGCGGTCGGTCAGGCCGCGACCGATGATCAGCGGGATACGACCGTCGGCGCGCACTTCGTCCTGCAGCACGTTGGTGCTGAGTTCGAAGCGGGTAATCACCTCGTCGCTGTCATGGCGCGTGACCCTGCCTTCGTAGGGATAAATGTCGATCACGTCCCCCATGTTCAGTTGCGACACGTCCATTTCGATCGGCAGCGCGCCCGCGTCTTCCATCGTGTTGAAGAAAATCGGTGCAATCTTGCCGCCGAAGCAGTAGCCGCCGTTGCGCTTGTTCGGTATGTAGGGAATGTCCTCGCCCATGTGCCACAGCACCGAGTTGGTCGCCGACTTGCGCGACGAGCCGGTGCCGACCACGTCGCCGACGTAGGCGAGCGGATGTCCCAGCGTCTTGAGTTCCGCGATTTTTTCGAGCGGCCTGTCGGTCAGGCCGTCGCGTGGATTTTTCAGCATCGCGAGCGCGTGCAGCGGAATGTCGGGGCGCGACCAGGCGTCCTGCGCCGGCGACAGGTCGTCGGTATTGGTTTCGCCCGGCACCTTGAACACGGTAACCGTGATCTTGTCGGCGAGCCTGGGCTTGCTGGTAAACCATTCGGCGTTGGCCCAGGACTCGAGCACCTGCCTTGCGCTCAGGTTGCCGGCCTCGGATTTCGCAACCACGTCGTGAAAGGCGTCGAATACCAGCAGCGTATGGGACAACGCGGCAACCGCGGCGGGCGCGGTCTCGTCGTCGTCGAGGCAGGCAATCAACGGTTCGATGTTGTAACCACCGAGCATGCTGCCGAGAATCTCGACCGCTTTCACCTTGTCGATCGAAGGCGACGACGCCTCGCTACGCGTAATCGCGGCTAGGAAACCCGCCTTGACGTAGGCGGCTTCGTCTACCCCCGCCGGTACGTGCCGGGTCAATAACTGAAGCAGGTAGTCCGCCTCGCCGGCGGGCGGATTCTTGAGCAGTTCGACCAGGTCGGCGGTCTGCTGCGCGTCTAGCGGCTTCGGCGGAATGCCCTGTTCGGCGCGCTCGGCCGTGTGTTCGCGGTATGCCTGTAGCATTTGAAATTCTCTTCGGTCAGTCGAATAAAATAAGTTGCGGTCCGATCAGCGTTTTTCAATCGGCAGGTAATCGAGATCGATGGCGCCGGTATAGAGCTGGCGCGGACGCCCGATCTTGGCTTCGTGATCCGACATCATCTCGCTCCACTGCGAGATCCAGCCGATGGTGCGCGCCATCGCGAAGATCACGGTGAACATGTTCATCGGGATACCCATCGCGAGGAAAATGATACCCGAGTAAAAATCGACGTTCGGGTAGAGATTACGCTCGACGAAGTAATCGTCGTGGAGCGCAACCTGTTCCAGCGCCATCGCGGTATCCAGCAGCTTCTGCTGTTCGGACGAGGCTTCCATGTCGTTCAGCAGCTTGTGGCAGATTTCGCGGATCAGCCTGGCGCGCGGATCGTAGTTCTTGTAGACGCGATGGCCGAATCCCATCAGGCGGAAGGAATCGTTCTTGTCCTTGGCGCGATCGACGAAAGTCTGCAGCGGCTTGCCCGACTCGTTGATGTCGATCAGCATGCGTACCACCGCTTCGTTGGCGCCGCCATGCGCCGGCCCCCACAACGCGGCGATACCCGAGGCTACCGCGGCGAACGGATTGGCGTCGGAGCTGCCGGCGAGTCGTACCGTCGAGGTCGACGCGTTCTGCTCGTGGTCGGCATGCAGGATCATGATCAGGTCCAGCGCCTTGGCCAGCAGCGGGTCGGGCGTATATTCCTCGGACGGCATCGAAAACATCATGTAGAGGAAGTTTTCGGTATAGCTCAGCGAATTGCGCGGGTAAACGAAAGGCTTGCCGTTGGCGTAACGGTAGCTCATCGCGGCGATGGTGGGCATTTTCGCGATCAGACGGTAGGCGGTAATCATGCGGTGCTCTTCGTTATGGATATCCATGTGGTCGTGGTAGAACGCCGCGAGTGCGCCGACGCAGCCCACCATGATCGCCATCGGGTGCGCGTCGCGGCGGAAACCGGAGAAAAACCGGATCATCGCTTCGTGCAGCATCGTGTGCTGGGTGACGGTGTTGATGAAATAATCCAGTTCCTCTTTTTTCGGCAGCCGGTTGTTAAGCAAAAGAAAGCAAACTTCCAGGTAGGAACTCTGCTCGGCCAGCTGTTCGATCGGGTAGCCGCGGTACTGCAGCACGCCCCTGCCGCCGTCGAGAAACGTGATCGCGCTGGAGCAGCTCGCGGTCGACATGAACCCGGGGTCGTAGGTGAAATACCCGAGCTCCTTGTAGAGCTTGCCGATATCGATCACCTTGGGACCAGCGGTTGGCGTGTACATCGGCAAGGTGACTTGCTTACCGGTGGTGTTGTCGGTAATGGTTACGGTTTCGGTTTCGCTGCTCATAGAATTTCCTCAATGTGTCTGCGTCTGCCATGTCGACTGGAATTGTATTTTTTGGTGTCGACAGGTTCCAGCCTGCTCTACTGCTGGACTGGCCGGACGGGGCGAAGGCTAAATATACCTACTATTGGATAAAGCCGCTAACACTCTAGCCTATTATTGAGTTTATTTATTCTGAAAATTAATTCTCGGATCCCGCATAAACACTGACTCCAGGCTCCAGGTTCCCTGGACAGGGCGAAAGGTCGTCGCGTTAATTGTTGACAATTTACCTGGATTTCTGCATATTTTCGCCAAATTCGTTGTTTATTAGCTTTGATTGTTGACAATTTATGCCTGAAATCCTTTTAAATCCTGCAGACAGCCTCGAATCGACCACGCTGGCGCGACGCACCTTCGACAGCATCAAGGCCGATATCATCAAGGGCGAGCTGGCGCAGGGCACCAAGATCGTCGAATCCGATCTCGCGCTGAAATACGGCATCAGCCGCGGCCCGCTGCGCGAGGCGATTCACCGCCTCGAGCAGATCAAGCTGATCGTGCGCATTCCACACGCCGGCTCGCGCGTGGTGACGCTGGATCTCAAGATGATGGAAGACATCTATGTCGCGCGCGAGGCGCTCGAGGGCATGGCGGCGCGTCTCGCCGCACGCCTGATGCCCGATACCGAAATCAGGGCGCTGTCGGCGCTGCTCGACCAGCACGAAGCGGCGATCGGCGAGACCGAGGGCAAGGCTTATTTTCAAAGCGAGGGCGATATCGATTTTCATTACCGCATTGCCCGCGCAAGCCAGAATCAGTGGATACTGGATAATTTGAACGGCGAGCTATACCAGCTGATACGCATGTGCCGGCGCCAGTCGGGACAGGTCCCGGCGCGCGCGCAGACGGCGCTGGATCAGCACCGCCAGGTGGCGACCGCGATCGCGCGACGCGACGCGGAGCTCGCCGAAATGCTGATGCGCCGCCATATCAGCGGCGCCTGGGAAATCGTTAGGAAAATACTCGAGGAACAAAATGACTGAGCATAACTCGCCCGGAAGAAAACTACGCGAGGCCGTGGCCGCAAATAATCCGCTGCAGGTCGTCGGCGCGGTCAATGCCTACAGCGCAATCATGGCGCAGAAATGCGGGCACCAGGCCCTCTACCTGTCGGGCGGCGGGGTCGCCGCGTGCTCGCTCGGCATCCCCGACCTCGGCATCAGCACCCTCGCCGACGTGCTCGAGGACGCACGCCGGATCACCGCCGCAAGCAGCCTGCCGCTGCTGGTCGACGTCGACGTCGGCTGGGGCGGCGCCTTCAATATCGCGCGCTGCATCCGCGAAATGCTTCGCGCCGATGTCGCCGGCGTGCACATCGAGGACCAGGTTATGCAAAAGCGCTGCGGTCATCGGCCCAACAAGGCGATCGTGTCCAGCGCGGAAATGGTCGATCGCGTGAAAGCCGCGGTCGATGCGCGCAGCGACGACGCTTTCGTCATCATGGCGCGCACCGACGCACTCGCGGTGGAAGGCATGAATGCCGCGATCGAGCGCGCCCAGGCCTGCGCCGACGCCGGCGCCGACATGATCTTCCCGGAGGCGATGACCGAGCTCGACCAGTACCGGCAATTCGTCGAGGCGGTGCCGGTGCCGGTGCTGGCCAACATCACCGAGTTCGGCGCGACGCCGTTGTTCACCATCGAGGAGCTGGCCTCGGTCGGCGTCAAGCTCGCGCTGTACCCGCTCAGCGCGTTCAGGGCCGCGAGCCTCGCGGCCCTGAACGTTTACCGGCACATACTGACGGACGGCACCCAGCAAAACGTCGTCGACAGCATGCAAACCCGCATGGAGCTGTACGACTTTCTCGATTACCACGATTACGAACAAAAACTGGATAACTTATTCAGCGAGGAGACATCATGAACGACAAACCAGGATTCAAACCCAAGAAATCGGTCGCGCTGTCAGGCACCACGGCCGGTAATACCGCTATCTGTACCGTCGGCCGAACCGGCAACGACCTGCACTACCGCGGTTACGATATTCTCGATATCGCCGAGCAGTGCGAGTTCGAGGAAGTCGCCTACCTGATCGTGCATGAAAAACTGCCGACGCGCGACGAACTTGCGGCTTACAAGGCGCGCCTGAAGGCGTTGCGGGATATCCCGCACGAGGTCAAGACCGTGCTCGAGCAATTGCCCTCGAGCACTCACCCGATGGACGTCATGCGCACCGGCTGCTCCGCGCTCGGCTGCATGATGCCGGAAGACGCGGATCACAACGCCGAAGGGGCGCGCAACCTCATCGATCGCCTGATGGCCTGCTTCGGCTCGATGCTGGTTTACTGGTATCACTACAGCCATCACGGCAAGCGCATCGAGCTGGTCACCGACGACGATTCCATCGGCGGGCATTTCCTGCACCTGCTGCACGGCGAGAAGCCGCGCGAATCCTGGGTGCGGGCGATGCATATTTCACTGACCCTCTACGCCGAGCACGAGTTCAACGCGTCGACCTTCACCGGACGCGTTGTCGCCGGCACCGGCTCCGACCTTTATTCCTGTATCACCGCCGCGATCGGCGCGCTGCGCGGTCCCAAGCACGGCGGCGCAAACGAGGAAGCGTTCAGGATTCAGTCGCGCTATGGTTCGGCCGACGAGGCCGAGGCCGATATCCGCGAGCGCGTCGCCAACAAGGAAATCGTCATCGGCTTCGGCCACCCGGTTTATACCGTCAGCGATCCGCGCAACGAGGTCATCAAGCGGCTTGCGAAGGAGCTGTCCGAGGAAAACGGCGACAGGCTGATGTTCGACGTGGCCGAACGCCTCGAATCGGTCATGTGGGAGCTGAAGAACATGTTCCCGAACCTCGACTGGTTTTCCGCGGTCTCCTACAACCAGATGGGAGTGCCGACAGATATGTTCACCCCGCTATTCGTCATCGCACGCACCTCCGGCTGGGGCGCGCACGTGGTCGAGCAGCGCATCGACGGCAAGATCATCCGGCCGTCGGCGAATTACGTCGGCCCCGAAAACCTAGAATTCATCCCGATCGAACAAAGGAAATAACCCATGAGCAAAGCCGCCGTACTGGACGCCAGCCGTCCCGATTTCGACAAGGTCATCCAGGATATCGTCGATTATGTCCTCGAATATGACGTCACCCGATCCGACGAGGCGATGCAGACCGCGCGCTACGACTGGATGGACAGCATGGGTTGTGCGCTGCTGGCGCTCGGCTACCCGGCCTGCACCCGCCTGCTGGGGCCCATCGTACCCGGCGCCGATATGCCGGGCAGAGGCGCGCGCGTGCCCGGCACCGCGTACGAACTCGATCCGGTGCGCGCGGCGTGGAACATTGGCGCGATGGTACGCTGGCTCGATTACAACGACACCTGGCTGGCGGCCGAGTGGGGTCACCCGTCGGACAACCTCGGCGCGATCCTGGCGCTGGCGGACTATTTGTCGCGCAAACGGGTCAGCGAAGGCGGGGCGCCACTTAGCATGCGCGACGTGCTGATCGCGATGATCAAGGCGCACGAAATCCAGGGAGTGCTGGCACTCGAAAATTCATTCAACCGGGTTGGCCTGTGCCACGTGATGCTGGTGCGGATCGCGTCGACCGCGGTCACCGCGCAGATGCTGGGCTGCAGTCGTGACGAATGCCTGAACGCGGTCTCCCACGCCTGGCTCGACGGTTCTTCTTTGCGCACCTATCGCCACGCGCCCAATACCGGATCGCGCAAATCCTGGGCCGCGGGCGACGCATCGTCGCGCGGCCTGTTTCTCGCGTTTACCGCGCTGCGTGGCGAAATGGGATACCCATCCGCGATCACCGCGCCGACCTGGGGCTTCCAGGACGTGCTGTTCGGCAAGAAACCGCTGGCCTTCACCCAGGGTTACGGCACTTACACGATGGAAAATATCCTGTTCAAGATTTCGTTTCCGGCCGAGTTCCACGCGCAGACCGCGGTCGAGGCGGCGGTAAAACTGCACCCCGAAGTGGTCGGGCGGCTCGACGAGATCGACCGCATCGTCATCAAGACCCAGGAATCCGGGGATCGAATCATCAACAAGACCGGCCCGCTGGATAACCCGGCCGATCGCGATCACTGCATCCAGTACATGGTTGCGATCGGGCTGCTGGAAGGCGATCTGCAGGCCGAACATTACGAGGACGGCGTCGCCGCCGATCCCCGCGTCGACGCGTTGCGGGAAAAAATGGAGGTCAGCGAAGACGAGCGTTTCACACGCGAGTACCTCGAGCCCGACAAGCGCGCGATCGGCAACTCGCTGCAGATTTTCTACAGCGACGGCAGCTGCAGTGACGAGGTCGTGGTCGACTACCCGGTCGGACACCGGCGGCGACGCGACGAGGGCATCCCGCTGTTAAAGGCCAAGTTCGAGCGTTACCTGCGCGGTCATATCAACGCCAAGAAGGCGGGGCAAATCCTCGCCATCTGCGCCGACCAGCAAGCCTTCGAGGCCACCAGCGTCACGCGCATGATGGAACTGCTGCAGCCCTGAAATCCGGGGATCGAGGGTTAAGTCTTCTGTCCCTGGATTTCGTCGGCGCTATTTTCATCGATGCAGCGGGCAATCAGCGCGATCAGTTCATCGGGTTCGAAGGGCTTGGAGACATGGTGGTTCATGCCGATTTCGAGACTTTTCTTGCTGTCTCCCTCGAGTGCGTGCGCGGTCATGGCGATAATCGGCATCGACTCGTACCTGCCGCCCATGGCGCGAATCTTTCGCGTCGCCTCGTAACCATCCATTATCGGCATCTGGATATCCATCAGGACCAGGTCATAGTGCTCGCGCTGTAACTGCTCCAGCGCGTCGGCGCCGTTAACCGCAACGTCGATATCGGCGCCGCTTTCCTCGAGTATTTCCAGTACGATCATCTTGTTGATGTCGTTGTCCTCGGCCACCAGGATACGACGGCCGCTCAGGATCGCCGGGGCATGGTCGCCCCGGTACTCGGCGCTGAACGCAAGCTTGTAAACGATATCCATGACGGTCGTGTAGAGACGCGAATGCGATATCGGCTTGTACAGCCGAACGTCGGCGCTACCGTCCTCGCCCTGCCGGTTCTGCGGCACCAGGTGCACGAAACGCGTGTCCCTCCAGTGCGAGCTATTGCGCAGCCGGTCGATCAGTTCGTTGACTGCCCCCTCCGATTCGGTCTGGTCGATAATCAGCAGGTCGCAGGGCCGCAGTTCGGCCAGGTCGAACTTTTCCTCGACGTCGTAGTCGAGTTCCTGGATCGCGCTGATTTTCCAGTGCGCGAGCATTTTGCGTATCGTGCTGCGCTGCAATTCCAGCGGGCTGAGTATACCGACGCTCAGCTCCTGCAGGGCTTGCGGGGGATTCCAGTCGTATATCTCGCGGTATTCGTCATCGACACGCAAACGAAAGTAAAACCGACTACCCTCGCCGGGCCTGCTGTCGATGCGTAACTCGCTGCCCATTGCCTTGACGAGGCGACGGCAACTATTTAAACCGAGACCCAGCCCGCCCAATAGCGGCTCCTGCACGTCATCGATCAAATCCGGCGATTGCAGCAGCTTTTTTTGCTTGTCTGGATCGATCCCTTTGCCGGTATCCCTGACCCCGATTTCCACGCTCCCGTCACCGCTACTCACGTAGGCGACGATCAGGCCTTTACTGGTATACCTGATCGCGTTGTTCAACAGGTTGTTCAGCACCTGGCGCAGCCTTAGCGCATCGCCCCTGATTCGATGGGGAATATCGGGGTCAACGTCGCAGACCAGCTCCAGGCCCTTGTCGAGAGCCTCGGGTGCCAGGATACTGGCGACATCCTCGATCACCTCGGCCAGGTTGAAATGCTCCGACGCGATCAACAGGGCATCGGTTTGCAGACGAGACGAGGAGGTCACGTCGTTGATGATAGCGAGCAGCATTTTGGCAGAGTTGGTGGCGGTATCGACGTAGCGCTGCTGGTTACGATCCAGACCTGTGCGTTTGAGCAGGTGCATGACGCCGAGTATGCCGGACAGCGGCGTCCGTATCTCGTGACTGATGTTGGCCGAGAATTCCTCCCGGGCGATGTCGGTACCCTGGATTTTTTGCTCGGACCGGTTGAGCATTTCGCGCTGCCTGAGCAATAAATACAGTGCGATAGCCAGCAGGCCACCAAATGCCAGGCTGATTATGAATCGCTGGGCAGCGCTCAAGGCAGCCGGATCTGCACCGGCCCACAGGGCGCCGAGAACCAGAAAAACCAGAAGACAAACGGCACAGATTATTAGTCTTTTTTTCTCCGTCATTGTCACAGCGGAGCCCGGTTACCCGAACAAGTCAAGAATATTTCGGAGGTCCTTCTTCCCTGACCCTATTTCGGCGGCCTTTAGACCGGCAAGCTCGTGAGGAAACACCAGCCATTCCTCGCTCTCGTGCAGGAAATAGTCGGGTTCGAACTTGACACAGTTTTTCGACGGCTTGTACCACGGGCAGGCAACGCGGATGTCGGATGGCGTATTAAGCCGCGATTGTTTCCTGATCGCCTTGATCAGCGCATCGACGCTGCGCCCCGAGTCGAACACGTCGTCGACGATCAGGAGGCGATCGTCGGCATCGGCATTTTCGATCAGGTAGTGCAATCCGTGCACCCTGATTTTCTTGGCCTGCTTGTTGATGCCATAGTAGGACGAGGTGCGTACCGAAATGTGGTCGGTCTCGACATTCCTGAATTCGAAGTACTCCTGCACCGCGATGCCGACCGGGGTTCCCCCGCGCCAGATGCCGACGATAAACTCCGGGTGAAATCCGTCCTGGTATATCTGGTGCGCGAGTCGAAAAGAATCCTCTAGCAATTGTTGTGCGGTAATATAAACCTTGTTCACGAAAACCTGCCTGCCCCGTACCGAGGCACAATTCTGGCACAAGCCTCCCTGCTGGGCCAGCTCCCAGTCTCCTCGTTTTGCACCTGGGCACTGGTTCCGGCTTCAACTCGTGACCGAGGTCGCCTTAGACCGGGCCAGGGCCCGTGACAGCCGGGGTCAGCCCGGGTGTTTTCCGATCAATTTCAATTCGATCCTCATAAAAAAACGGCTCTGACCCCCCCCCTTGCAAGGAACCGCGGGGACATTCTGGGTCAGGGGAGCGCGAGCAGCGGCTGGTCGGAATCGGGGATGTGGAAATCGACGCAGTTATCGTCGGGGGAATCGCGGTCGACGCAGACGAAGCGCATTGCCGCGTAAGGAGTCAGCAGCACATGATGCCAGGTGCCGGCATGGTAGTTGATGCCCTGCCGTCCATTGGTGACGAAGGCCTGCAGGCCGTCAGGAGCCGGGCCCGCGGCGCTGACCACGACGATGAACGGCGTGGCGTCGAGCGGGATAAAAGCCTGGCTGCCGTGCGGGTGGAATTCCATGTGATCGACCCTGCGTGGCAGGTCGAACCTGCGACTCGCCACCAGGCTAATCACCGCGCGCGCGTCGGCGCCACCCAGCTCGACGCCGGCCAGCGCGTGGAAGCGATCGGCCATGCCGTTGTTGATCGGGTAGGATTCCCTGCCCTCGAATTCGATGACATCGCCGAAGGCCGCGAATGCGGCACGCGACAGCGGTTTGACCTCGAGCACGTCAGCCATGGATTCTGCCCATCAGCCGCACGCGGCTGAGCCCTCCGTCCGGATAGATATTCAGGCGCACATGGCTGACCCTGCCCAGGCTTTGCACCTCGTCGCCAAAGCGGTGTTCGCTATCCATCCGTAGTTTCTGCGGCGGCAACAACTCCTGCCAGAACTGGCTTTGGGTGACGATCGAAGCGACCGTTCCGGCGCTGACCTGCGCCGCCTGCAGCGAGCAGCGCTCCGGGTAATTGCCCTTGAAATGCGCGGTATCGATGAGCACTTCGGCGATTTCACCGGGATGCCCGAGCTCGATGATGCACCAGTCGTTGCCGGGTTCGCGCCGGCGCCGGGTTTCCCAGCCGTCGCCCATGTTGATGCCGCGGCCCGGGTTGAGCAGGTTCGCGGCGGCGCCGAAATGAGCGTCGTTCCAGGCGATCGCGCGGGCGCCAAGTTCGACCGCGGCCAGGTTTTGCGAGGCTTTCTTGTCGAGCGCATCGACGTCGCTGACCACCCTGCCGTGGATGCGTAAGCGCGCAATACCGCCATCCGGGTATATGTTCAGGCGTACGTGGCTGAAACAGCCCGCGTTTTCGATGGTGAAATAATGGTGGCTGTTGCCCTGCAGGCCGGTCGATTCGATCAGCGTGATCCAGTCGCTCGAATCGTCGGGCAGGCCGGCGCTGAAACAGGCTTCCAGCGATGCCGCCGGCGGGTAGTTGCCGGTAAAGTGCGTGGTGTCGATATCGACTCCCTTGATTTCGCCGGGCAGGCCGAGCTTGACGATCGCATGATCGTAGCCGCCGTCGCGACGCCGGCGTGTTTCCCAGCCGTCCATCCACTTGCCGTTGTCATCGAACTTGCCGTCGAGGAATACCGGTGCCGCGGGGCTGAGCATGCGGCTGCACTCGGCGAAAAAGTCGTCGCTGCAGGAAACGATTTCCGCGCCCAGACGCGGCTGCGCGAGATTGATCCAGCGATTGATGAAATCGGGGGTTTGTTCAGTCATGATAGTGTCCTTTGCTTGCGGCCCGCTGCAGCAGCCGCGCCTGTTGATTATGTTGCTGCACCAGCGAGTCGAGATCAACACCGACGATGTGCCCCTGCTCGATGACGATGCGGCCGTTGATCAGCGACAGCCAGGCGCTCGCCGGGGCGCAGGTCAGCAGAATCACGCCGCCCCCGGCATCGATATAACGCTCCGGCTCCGGCCCGGATGCCGCAATGCCGGCGCGAATTCCGCCGCTGCTGCTGCCGATCCGCCCGATCACGTGGTCACGAATCAGGATCGCCCCGTTACCGATTTCACGACACTCGCCATCCATGGTCACCGGCATCTCGGCATTGTCTATCGGCATTAGCGGCACGCGATCTCCCGTCCGCGGCTTCTGGTCGGATCAAAAACTACGCGCTCAGGATCGTCGACCTGATCAAAAATTACCGGGGGATGCGTAGGCGGTGGCATCAGGTGTTGCGGGAGTACTGGCGCTTGCCCATGACATGGGTGGCCTGCACGCAGCGGTCGTCGCCGAGCATCATCAGCGCGAACAGGCGCTCCTCCAGCGTCGACGCGTTTTCCATGCGGCATTGCATCAGCTCGGTGGCGCCGAGATCGAGCACCACCAGGTCCGCCTCCTTGCCGACACCGAAGTTGCCGATCCTGTGATCGAGGTAGAGCGCCTGCGCCGCGCCCAGCGTCGCCAGGTAAAACGCCTTCAGCGGCGACAGTTGCTGGCCTGCCAGCTGGCAAACCTTGTAGGCCTCGGCGAGCGTCTGCAGCATGCTGAAACTGGTGCCGGCGCCGACGTCGGTGGCGACCCCGACGCGGATACCCTGCTCGCGCGCATCGTCGAGGCTGAACAGGCCGCTGCCGAGAAACAGGTTCGAGGTCGGGCAGAACGCGATCGCGGCACCGCTCGCCGCCATGCGCTCGCGGTCCTGCCGATCGAGGTGAAGACAATGGCCGTAAATCGAGCGCGGACCCAGCAGGCCGAAGCTGTCGTAGACGTCGAGATAGCTGCGGCTATCGGGGAACAGCCTGGCCACCCAGTCGACCTCGTCGCGGTTTTCAGCCACATGCGACTGCAGGTACAGGTCCGGCTGCTCGGCGAGCAGCTGGCCGCAGACCTCGAGCTGTGCCGGGCTCGAGCAGGGCGCGAATCGTGGCGTCACCGCGTAATGACAGCGCCCCTTCAGGTGCCAGCGCCTGATCAGTTCGGAGCAGTCACGGTAGCTCGACGCAGCGCTGTCGCAAAGCGCTTGCGGGGCGTTGCGATCCATCATGACCTTGCCCGCAACCAGGCACAGGTCGCGTTGCTGCGCCTGTTCGAAAATCGCGTCCACCGATTGCGCGTGCACGGTCGCGAAGACCGCGCCGCTGGTGGTGCCGTTGCGCAGCATTTGCTCACAGAAAAACGCGGCGATCCTGTCGGCATGCTCACGCTCGGCGAATTTCATCTCGGTGGGATAAGTGTATTGCCGCAGCCAGTCGAGCAGTTGCAGGCCGTGACTCGCGATCATTTCGGTTTGCGGGTAATGGGTATGGGTATCGATAAAACCGGGCATCACCAGCCGCCCGCTGTAATCATACAGGCAGGAACCGTCGGGCAGGAAATCGATCCAGTCGGCGGCCGGCACCAGCTGCCGGACGCGACCCTGCTTCAGCAGCAGCAGGCCGTCCTCGATATATTCCACGGCGTCGCCGCTGTTGTCGGGATCGGACAGGAAATGCACGAAATCCGCGCGGATCGCGGTATCGCACGAATCATTGTCCAGCGGCGCGGGAACGACCGACATCGCGACTATTGCTGCTGCAGCTGCGCGTACCAGGCGGCGACGACGGCGCGTTCCGCATCGGTCATCCCGGTCAGGTTACCGATCGGCATGTAGCGGGACTGCACCGTGGTCGCGATGCGCGTGGCGTTAGTGGTAATCTGCTCGGGGGTTTCCATGACCAGGCCCAGAGGCGCTTCGGCAAAGCCGGGCTGGGTTGGATGGCTGGCGTGGCAGGCGACGCAACGGGTCGCGATAATCCCGGACACCCGCGCCGTGCTGACGTCGCCGCTGGTCGCCGTGTCGACCGCCTTCGGGCTCAGGTACCAGACCATCGATAGCAACAGCACGGCGGCTACCGCCGGCAGCGCCAGCTGCGCGCCGCCACCGTGGCGCTGCACGAAGTACTGCCTGATCAGGACGCCGGCGAGCATGATGAACACCAGCACCAGCCAGCCGTGTTGATGGCTGTAGGTCATCGGGTAATGATTGCTGATCATGATGAACAGCACCGGCAGCGTGAAATAAGTGTTGTGCACCGAGCGCTGCTTGCCGACGATGCCGGGTTCGGTATCCGGCGTTTCACCGGCGCGCATCTGCGCGACGATTCTCTTTTGCCCCGGGATGATATGAAAGAAGACGTTGGCCGCCATGATGGTACCCATCATGGCACCAACGTGCAGGTAGGCCGCGCGCGCGCTCAGCAGCTGAAACAGGCCCCAGGCCACCGCCGCGACGAGCACGAAAATAATCGATGCGAGCAGCACGTCGCTGCCCCGCAGCGCCCTGCACAGCATGTCATAGAAGATCCAGCCGGCGACGATAACGCCGAGGCTGATCGCGATCGCGCCCGTAACCGACAGGGGCATGACCCGGCTGTCGATCAGGTAGCTGCTGGCACCGAACCAGTAGACCACCACCAGCAGCCCGAAACCCGACATCCAGGTGGTGTAGGCTTCCCATTTCGACCAGTGCAGGTGTTCCGACAGGGGTTCAGCCACCGGTCCCAGCAGAAATTTCTGGCTCTGGTATACGCCGCCACCATGCACCGCCCACAACTCGCCGGTAACGCCGCGCTCCGTATCCTGGGCACGCGCGGGCTTGCGCAGCGAGCTGTCGAGCATGACGAAATAAAACGACGCGCCGATCCAGGCCACGCCGGCGACAAAGTGCAGCCAGCGCAGCAACAGGTTGAGCCAGTCGAGCAGGTATGCTTCCATCGATATTCGCGTTATCCGGCGGGCCGACGGGCGGGTAAGGACGCGCCCGCCCCCCTCGCTCTAGTTGGGAATCTTGCTGACCACGCCCTGCAGGTAGTAATTCATCTTGTTGAGCTCATCGTCGGTCATGTTCTTACCGGCCGGGACGATGGTTTTTCCGCTCTGGTCGATCACCGGGCCGGCAAAGGGATGCAGCGTGCGCTCGGTCAGCTGCTTTTCCATATCCCTGATCCGATTCTGCAGATCTTCCGGGATCGCCTTGTTCATCGGCGCCAGCTTGATCATGCCACGCGGGTAGCCGCCCCAGACGCTGGTCGGCGTCCAGCTTCCGGCGAGTACTTCCTTGACCGTCTTGACGTAGTAATCGCCCCACAGGTGGGTGGTCGCGGTCAGATGCGCGTTCGGGCCATACTTGGACATGTCGGAGTGGTAACCAAAGGCGTAGATGCCTTCGTCCTCGGCGGTCTGCACCACCGCGGTCGAATCGGTATGGTGCGTGATCACGTCGGCGCCCTGCGATATCAGCGTCCCCGCCGCCTGGCGCTCCTTACCCGGGTCGTACCACGAGTTGACCCAGATCACGCGCAGCTCGGCCTTGGGATTGACGCTGCGTGCGCCCTTGATGAAGGCGTTGATGCCCTGCAGCACCTCGGGGATCGGAAACGCCGCGACGTAGCCGAGCACGTTCGATTTGGTCATTTCACCGGCGATGACTCCCGTCAGATAGCGGCCTTCGTAAAAGCGCGCATTGACCAGCCCCATGTTCTTGCCGAGCTTGTAGCCCGTGACATGGACGAAGGCCGTTTTCGGAAAGCTTTTGGATACCTTGAGCATGTAGTTCATGTAACCGAAGCTGGTGGCAAAGATTACCTTGTCGCCGCGCTTGGCCATCTCGCGGATCACGCGCTCGGCGTCGGCGCCCTCGGCAACATTCTCGACGTATTTCGTTGTCGCGCCGGTTTCCTGCTCGACCTGCAGGCGGCCGAGGTTGTGCTGGTAGGTCCAGCCGGCGTCGCCGATAGGGCTAACGTAAACGAAGCCGACGTTGTCGGCTGCCTGGCTGGCGCCGCCGAACATTACCGCCAGCGCGATGATCGCGGCCAGCGGCAGCCTGGTTATCAGTGTCTTTGTAACAGTCATTGCCAAACCCTCCCGGGGTTATTGTTTCAAGTTAGTCTAGGGGTGTTGCTACCATGGTTATATGCCCTCGGTGATTAACCCTGGCTTAAGCTTCCGGCCTGAAGGGCTGCCCCAGCGAAACCGGCGCATTGAGGCGCACCGTGTTCTGGTCGCGCGAGATGATCACCAGTACGATGATGGTCGCGAGGTAAGGCAGCGCCGACAGGAACTGCGACGGGATACTGATATCGAGATCCGAACCCTGCACGAATAGCTGCACCACCATGACGCCGCCGAACAGGTAAGCACCGACCAGCACCCGGAACGGTCTCCAGGTGGCGAAAACGACCAGCGCGATCGCGATCCAGCCGCGCCCCGCGACCATGCCCTCGACCCACAGCGGCGTATAAAAAACCGACAGGAAGGATCCGCCGATGCCGGCCATCGCGCCGCCGAAAATAGTCGCGAGGTAACGGATGCGGATCGCGTGATACCCGATCGAATGCGCGGACGTCGGCGACTCGCCTACCGCGCGCAGCACCAGCCCGGGGCGGCTGCGATATAGAAACCAGACGATACCAGCGAACAGTAGCCACGAAAAATAGACCAGCGCCTGCTGGTTGAACAGCGCTGCACCGATGACCGGTAAATCGGCCAGCAGCGGGATCCGTATCGCGCCCACGGTCGGCAGTATTTCCGACTCGTAGGGTTTGCCGATAAACGCCGACAGGCCGACACCGAGAATCGATAACGCGAGGCCGCTGGCGACCTGGTTGCCCAGCAGCGTCAGCACGACGATCGCGAAAATGAACGACATCGCGGCGCCGGCCGCCATTCCGGCGAGCACGCCGAGCCAGGGATTGCCGCTGTGCAGCGTGACCGCGAATCCGGCGATCGCGCCCATCGCCATCATGCCCTCGGCGCCGAGATTGAGCACGCCCGATTTCTCGGCGATCAGCTGCCCCAGCGCGACGATGATCAGCGGCGTGCCCGCGACCACGGTCGCGAACAATATCGAGCTGACGATAGACCCGTCCATCAGGCCAGCGCCTCCTTCCAGCGTATACGGTAGTTGATGAACACATCGGAGCCGAGCAGGAACATCAGCAACATGCCCTGGAACACGTTCGAGATCGACGACGGCAGATTCAGGTACTGCTGCGCCTGTTCGCCGCCGAGGTATAGCAGGGCCATCAACAGGCTGGCGAAGAAGATGCCGACCGGGTTCAGGCGCGCGACGAAGGCGACGATGATCGCGGCAAAACCGTAGTTATTGGAGACATGGTCGGTGATCTGGCCCATCGGCCCGGCGACCTCGGACATGCCGGCGATCCCCGCCATCGCGCCGCCGCTCATCAAACCGATCCAGATCATGCGCTTCGCCGAAAAACCGGCGTAGCGCGCGGCGTCCTTCGCGTAGCCCGCGACCTGCATCTGGAAACCCGCAAAACTGCGGAACATGAAAACATAGCCGACCAGCAATGCGCCCAGCGCGAACATGAAGGCGATATTGAGGCGCGTGCCCTCGACCAGGATGGGCAGCAGCGCCGAATCCTCGAACAGCCGCGATTGCGGGAAGTTGAAGCCGTCCGGATCCATCATCGGGCCGTGCACCAGCCACGACACCAGCAGCTGCGCGACGTAGACCAGCATCAGCGACACCAGGATTTCATTGGTGTTGAAAACGGTTTTCAGCAGGGCCGGGATAGCCGCCCACAGCATGCCGCCGATACCGCCGGCGATCACCATCAGGACCAGTACGTGCGCGCCACCTTCCGAGCCGTAAAAATACAGTGCGATAGCGCTGGCGCAGACGGCGCCGACGATGAGCTGCCCCTCGGCGCCGATATTCCAGACGTTGGCGCGAAATCCTACCGCGAGTCCGATCGCGCACAGCATCAGTGGCGTCGCTTTCAGCAATAGCTCGGATAAGCCGTACAGGTCGCTGATCGGGTTGATGAAAAACACCGTGAAACCCTCGATCGGGTTCTTGCCCAGAAAAGTGAACAGCAGCAGGCCGCCGACCAGCATCAACAGCACCGCGATCAGCGGCGATGCGTAGGACATCGCCAGCGAAGCCTCGGGGCGCCGCTCCAGCCTAAGCATGCGCCTGCGCTCCGGCGGCCGGGGCCCGCTCCCACATGCCACTCATCCACACCCCGATTTCATCGATACTGGTATCGGCGAGCTGTCTGGCAGGCGACATCCGGCCGTTGGCGATGACCGCGATGCGGTCGGAAATCTCGAACAGCTCCTCGAGTTCTTCCGAGATCACCAGGATCGCGGTGCCGTCGTTGCGCAGGTCGATCAGGCGCTGACGGATAAACGCGGCGGCGCCGACGTCGACGCCCCAGGTGGGTTGCGCGACCACCAGCATCTTCGGCGCCAGCAAGATCTCCCTGCCCATGATGAACTTCTGCAGGTTGCCGCCCGACAGCGAGTTGGCGGCGTGCTCTTCACCGCCGCACTTGACGTTGAAGTCGTCGATACAGCGGCGCGCAAACTGCGCAACGCGGTCGAACTGGATCATGCCGCGCCTGAGCATGCCGGCATGATGCGCGGTCAGCAACGCGTTTTCGGTCAGCGACATGCGCGGTACCGCGCCGCGACCGAGGCGCTCCTCGGGCACGAATCCCATGCCGTTGCGGCGGCGCTGATCGGGCAGGTCGCGCCCCGAGGGCTTACCGCAAATGACGATCGCGTCGGCGTCGGTGACGGGTTTTTCGCCCGACAACGCGTACAGGAGTTCCTGCTGGCCGTTGCCGGACACGCCGGCGATGCCGAGGATTTCGCCGGAACGAACCTCGAGCTCGATCTCCTGCAAATCGGTGCCGAAAGGATCGTCCGACGGCTTCGACAAGCGCCTGAGCTGCAGGCGCACCTCGCCCAGCTCGACCGGCGCATCGTGTTCCGGCACCGGCAGTTCCTTGCCGATCATCAGGCTCGCCATCGACTTCGGCGTTTCCTCGGAGGGGATGCAATGACCGGTTACCTTGCCGTCGCGCAGCACCGTGGCGACGTGGCACAGTTCCTGAATTTCGTCGAGCTTGTGGCTGATGTAGAGGATGCTGCAGCCTTCCGCGGCAAGCTGGCGCAGCGTATCGAACAGCTTGCGTACCGCCTGCGGCGTCAGCACCGAGGTCGGCTCGTCCATGATCAGCAGCCTCGGGTTCTGCAGCAAGCAGCGAATGATTTCGACGCGCTGGCGCTCGCCCACCGACAGCGCGTGTACCAGGCGCTGCGGATCGACCGGCAGCCCGTAGCGATTCGACACCTCGGTAATCTCGCCCGCCAGCTGCTTCAGGTCCTGCCTGCCGGGTAGCGCCAGTGCGACATTTTCGACGACGTTCAGCGTCTCGAACAGCGAAAAATGCTGGAAAACCATGCCGATGCCAAGACTGCGCGCATGCGCGGGATTGTCGACATGAACCAGCTCGCCTTCCCACTTCATCTTTCCGGCGTCGGGTTTGGCGACGCCATAGATCATTTTCATCAGGGTCGATTTTCCGGCGCCGTTTTCCCCTAAAACGGCGTGGATCTCGCCTTTCCTGACGGTCAGCGAAACGTCCTCGTTGGCGATGACCGACGGATAGATCTTGGTGATGCCCTCGAGTTCGAGCCGTAACCCGTTGACGCCATCCTGCGCGGATGTCATGTTCTCCCCCCAATGCAACCGGTAACTTTATTATTGGTTTGTTTCTGGTTATGCGCCCGATCGTATACCTGCAGGATTTCGGCGGCAACCGAAATCGCGATCTGTGCCGGCTGCTTGCCGTCGATGCCGCGGATTCCGATCGGGCAGGTCATACGCGCGAACTTTTTCGGATCGACGCCGCGGCGCCGCATGCGCGTTTCGAAATTGCGGCGCTTGTTGCGCGAGCCGATCAGGCCGAAATAGATAAAATCGTCGCGTTGCAGTATCTGCTCGCAGAGGCGCTGATCGAGCCCGTGGTCGTGGCTCATGACGAGGAAACAGGCGCCGGCCGGGGCGGCGTCGATTTCCGCCTCGGGCGTGTCGGTACAAACCGTCGTCACTCCTGGCGGCGGCTTTTGCGGCAGCATGTCGTCGCGCGTATCGATCCAGCGAATATCGACAGGCAGGTCCCGCAGCACGCGCACCAGCGCGCGGCCGACGTGACCGGCGCCGAACAGGTACAGGTCGATCGCGCCCTCGTCGATCGCCGCCCTGCCCCAGTCGCTGTGCCCGTCCAGCCTTTCGAACATCAGGTTTACCAGCCCGCCGCAACACTGGCCGAGGCCGGCGCCGAGCGGAAAACGCCGCAGCCCGCCGTCTTCGCCGGCCTCGAGCTGGTTGCGCGCGATGCGGCAGGCCTGGTACTCGAGGTTACCGCCGCCGATCGTGCCGTAGAGCCGATCCGCGGTCACGATCATTTTTGCGCCGGGCTCGCGCGGGGTCGAGCCGACGATCGAATCGACGCTGACCAGCACCGCCGCTGTGCCGGCGCGGCGCAGCGACTCGAGCGTTTGCTGCCAGTCGCTCATGCGACCCCCGCGCGCACCGCATCGATCGCGTCGAGGATCGCTTCCGGGGTCGCCGGCGCGCGCAACGGCGGATTGATGCGATTACCGGCGAGGCTGGCGATCGCGTCGCGAATCGCGAAAAACACCGAGAAGGGCAGCAACAGGGGCGGCTCGCCGACGGCCTTGGAGCGCATTATCGTATCCCTGGCGTTGGGATTCTGGTAGAGCCGCGTATGGAAGCTGACCGGGCAATCGGCAACGGTCGGAATCTTGTAGGTCGATGGCGCGTGCGTGGTCAGCCTGCCGCGCTCGTCCCAGCACAATTCCTCGCTGGTCAACCAGCCCATGCCCTGGATATAGGCGCCTTCGACCTGGCCGATATCGATCGCGGGATTGATCGAGTTGCCGGCGTCGTGCAGGATGTCGGCGCGCAGCAGCCTGAATTCACCGGTCAGCGTATCGACGACCACTTCGGATACCGCGGCGCCGTAGGCGAAATAATAAAACGGGCTGCCCTGCATCCTGTCACGATCCCAGTTCAGTCCCGGGGTCTTGTAGAAGCCGTCTGACCAGAGTTGCACGCGGTTTTCGTAAGCCTCCACGACCAGCTCCGTGAACGACATTTCGGTGCCCGCGCAGCTGACCACGTCGTCCGCGAAACAAACCTCGTCCGGCGCGGCGCCGAACTTGTCGGCGACAAACTCCGCCAGCCGGTTGCGGATCTGGCGCGCGGCGTCCTGTGCTGCCTTGCCGTTCAGATCGCTGCCGGTCGACGCCGCGGTGGCGGAGGTATTGGCGACCTTGCTGGTGTCGTTTGCGGTCGCGCGCACCCGCGCGAGACCGATGCCGAGTTCGAGCGCAACCACCTGCGATACCTTGGTATGCAGGCCCTGACCCATCTCGGTGCCGCCGTGGTTTACCAGCACGCTGCCGTCGGTATAGACGTGCACCAGCGCCCCTGCCTGATTGAAATGGACGACGTTGAAGGAGATCCCGAACTTGACCGGGGTCAGCGCCAGCCCCCTGCGCAACACCGGGTTATCGCGATTGAACTCCATGACCGCGTCGCGTCGCGCGTAGTAGTCGCTGCTTTGTTCGAGTTCGGCCACCAGTTCGTGGATGACGTTGTCCTCGACGAGCTGCCCGTAAGGCGTGGTGTTGCGGAAGTCGTTGTCGTAGAAATTGAGCTTGCGCACCTGCTGCGGGTCCTTGCCGAGCTCGCGCGCGATATTATCGATGATGTACTCGATCGCAAACGCGCCCTGCGGGCCGCCGAAACCACGAAAGGCGGTGTTCGACTGCGTGTTGGTTTTCACACTGAGTGCGTCGATCGCGACGTCGCCGAGGTAATAGGCATTGTCGAAATGGCAGACCGCGCGCGTCACCACCGGCCCAGTCAGGTCCGCCGAAAACCCCGCCTGTGCGGCCATCTCGATTTTTACCGCCTGGATCAGGCCCTCGTTGTCGTAACCGACCTCGTACTCGAAGTCGAAACCGTGACGCTTGCCGGTGATCATCATGTCGTCGTCGCGGTCTAGCCGCAGCTTGACCGGGCAGTTCAGCCGAAAGGCGGCGACGGCGGCGATGCAGGCGAATATCGCCGATTGCGATTCCTTGCCGCCGAAGCCACCGCCCATGCGGCGCATTTCCACCACGACCTGGTTGAAATCAAGCCCCAGCGCGTGCGCGACGACGTGCTGCATTTCGGTCGGGTGCTGGGTCGAGCACCACAGGTGAAAACAACCGTCTTCCTTGGGCGCGACGTAGGAAATCTGGCCTTCGAGATAAAACTGTTCCTGCCCGCCGACGGAAATCTCGCCTTTCATACTGCGTTGCGCCTGCGCCAGCGCCTTGTCGGCATCGCCGCGGCGCAGCCGCATCGGCGGCAACACCCAGGACTGTTGGCGTTTGCCGTCGGCGATATCGAGGATCGCCGGCAGCACCTCGTAGTCGATCCGCGCCAGCCTTGCGGCCTTGCGCGCCGCCGTTTGCGAGTCCGCGACCACCGCGAATATCGGTTGCCCGATATATTGAACCAGTCCGTCGGCGAGGATCGGGTCGTCGGCGAGGATCGGTCCGCAATCGTTACGACCCGGGATATCGGCCGCGGTGATCACCGCGACTACGCCCGGCGCCGACCTGACGGCCTCCAGATCGACGCAGCGTATATTCGCATGCGCCTGCTCGCTCAGCCCGAGCGCGATGTAACGGGTGCCGGCAAGCTCGGGGATGTCGTCGACGTAGGCCGCTTCACCGGCAACGTGCAGCGCCGCCGATTCGTGCGCCACCGAGTTTCCCGGTGCCGTCTCGCGCGCCTGCTGCCTGGTTCGGTCTTCCATCAGTCGCTAACCGCAAACACGCTGACAGCGCTCGCATCGAGCGCCTGCCCGGGTCGGGTTTCGAGGTAAAAACGATGCAGCAGGTTGGCAGTGGTGCGCGCGCGGTATGCGGCGCTGGCGCGCATGTCGGAAAGCGGTGTGAAATCCTCGCCCAGTTTTTGCATCGCGGTAACCATCGTGGGCTCGTCCCAGCGCTCGCCAGCCAGGTAGGCCTCGGTCAGGCGGGCGCGTTTCGGTATCGCCGCCATGCCACCCAGCGCGATACGGATCTCCGCCACGACGCCGCCATCGAGGCGCATCGCAAAGGCCGCGCAGACCGCGGAGATGTCCTGGTCGTAGCGCTTGCTGAGCTTGTAGCAACGCACCTGCATATCGCGACGCGGTAACGGAACCCGGATCGCCTCGATGAATTCGCCCGGTTGCAGCGCGTTTTTCATGTAGTCCAGATACAGTTCCTCGAGCGCAAGCTCACGCTTAGCGTCGCCGCGGCGTAACCGCACCCGGGTATCGATCGCGATCAGCGCCGGCATCGAATCGCCGATCGGCGAGCCGTTGGCGACGTTGCCGACCAGCGTGCCGGCGTTGCGTACCGGGATCGACGCGAAGCGGCGAAACATTTCACCGAACTCGGGGTAGTGTTCCGCGAGCGCGTCGAAGGCGTCGGCGAGCGTTACCGCGGCGCCGATCTCGATGCCATCGGCCCCGACTCTGACTTGTCTCAAGGCATCGATATTGCCCAGGTAAACGATCGCGGGCAGTTCGCGCAATTGCTTGGTGACCCACAGACCCACATCGGTGCCTCCCGCCAGTAACTGCGCATCCGGATTATCGTGGTAGTACGCTGCGAGTTCATCGATCGTCAAAGGTGCGAAGTAGCTCGCCTGCCGATGCCTTAGCGACAGGCTCTGCTCGCGCCGCAGCCCGCGCAACTGCGCGATCAATTTCTGTACGTCCGGCCTGACCACGGGATACTCGTGCATGTGCAGGCAGGCATCGATGATCGGCCGATAACCGGTGCAGCGGCACAGGTTGCCGGACAACGCGTCGTCGATCTCAACGCGCGACGGCCTCTTGCGATGCTGGTACAGAGCAAACATCGACATGATGAATCCGGGGGTACAGAAACCGCACTGCGAGCCGTGATGATCGACCATGCTTTGCTGCACCGGGTGCAGGCTGCCATCGGCCGCCTTCAGCGATTCGACCGTGAACAGCGCCTTGCCGTCGAGCGTCGGCAGAAACTGGATGCAGGCGTTGACCGCGCGGTAGCGCAGCCCATCGCCGTCGAGTTCGGCGACGACCACGGTGCAGGCGCCGCAATCCCCCTCGGCGCAACCTTCCTTGCTGCCGACGCGGCGCAGGTCCTCGCGCAGGTACTGCAGTACGGTGCGGGTGGGATCGAAATCGGCGATTTCGATCTTTTTACCGTCGAGCAGGAATCTCACGCGATCCACGCGTTACCTGCCGATATCCAGGATCCTGGAGAGGTATTCATATCAACTGCCCCGGTAGGTCGAATAGCTCCACGGCGAGACCAAGAGCGGCACGTGGTAGTGCTGGTTGGCGTCGGCGATGCCGAAGCGGATGACGACCTCGTCGACAAACGGGGGCTCTGGCAACTCGTCATGGCGAGCGCGGAAATAATCGCCGGCCTGGAACACGAGTTCGTAAACGCCGCTGGCGAAGGCCGCGTCGTCGAGCAGCGGCGAGTCGAGGCGTCCGTCGGCGTTGGTACTGACCTCGGCGATGAGCCTGCGTTCGGGGCGCAGGCTGAACAACGCCACGCCAACGCCGCTGGCGGGGCAGCCCGCCGCGGTGTCGAGTACGTGTGTAGTTAGCCTCCCCATCTGCAACACCCCTCTTCGTCGATGCGCTAAAATCGCACTAAAAGTAAGAATTGTCAACAGTTTGTTAAAATATTGTTAACAATTTGATAATCATGCTACACTCCACGGCACTTCTGATCGAGCAATGCGAGACATGCCAGCGCAAATCGAAAAAACCGCCAGCGGGAGTCTCAGCGAAGACGACGTGCTGCGCCAGATCGAGCAGGCTGTGCTCGATCACCGGTTACCGCCGGGGACCAAGTTGAAGGAGGTCCAGTTGGCAAACCTGTTCGGCGTAAAGCGTGGAATGATCCGTAAGGTCCTGACCCGCCTCGCTCACTCCAGGCTCGTCGACCAGACTCCAAATCGCGGGGCGACCGTTGCGAGACCCTCGGTAAAGGAAGGCCAGGACCTGTTCGCGGCACGGCGCGCAATCGAATCCGCCATCCTCGAAACACTGATCGCGCGCTGCGACGAACAGATGCTTTCCCGGTTGCGCAAAATGCTGGAGCGCGAAGCAAAAGCCTACCGGCGCGGCGATTCGGAAAAGGCGCTTGCGCTCTCGGTCGATTTCCACCGCCAGCTGGCCGCGCTCGCCGGAAACGGCGTGCTCGAGGCTTTCCTCAACGATATCATTCGCCGCACTCCGCTGGTGATCCTTACCCATCTCGGCGACGACGAGCAGAACCGCTGCCGCAATCGCGAACATGCCGAAATCGTCGAGGCGATCGAACGGCGCGATACGCGCCGGGCGGTCAAGGTCATGCACCAGCACCTGCTGCATATCGAGAGCAAGATAAGGCACAAGCCCGAGGCGCGAAAGGCCGACCTGGCAACGCTGCTGCGCCAGCAACCCGAAGCGGCGGCGACTTGAACGACTATCCGCGCGACATGATCGGTTATGGCGGCAGCCCGCCGCATGCGCAATGGCCCGGTCGGGCACGCATCGCGCTGCAGTTCGTACTCAACTACGAAGAAGGCGGCGAGAGCAGCGTGCTGCACGGCGATCCGGGATCGGAGCGCTTCCTCTCGGAAATCATCGGCGCGGAGAGTTACGCGGCGCGCCACATGAGCATGGAATCGGTTTACGAATACGGTTCGCGCGCGGGTGTATGGCGGCTGCTGCGCGAATTCGGCGCGCGTGGCCTGCCGCTAACGGTATTCGCGGTGGCGATGGCGTTGCAGCGGCATCCCGAACTCGCCACCGAACTCGCCGGCCTGGGCCACGAAATCGCCTGCCACGGGTTGCGCTGGATCCATTACCAGAACGTGGACCAGGCGATCGAACGCGAGCACATGGAACAGGCGCTGGAGATCATCGAGGGCCTGACCGGCATCGCGCCGCAGGGCTGGTACACCGGGCGCGATTCCCCCAACACGCGCCGGCTGGTGGTGGAACAGGATTCGCTGCTGTACGACTCCGACTACTACGGCGACGACCTGCCGCTGTGGACCCCGGTCACGACCGAAAGTGGCAGCCGCAGGATGCACCTGGTGATTCCCTATACGTTGGACGCGAACGACATGCGCTTCGCCACCGCGCAGGGTTTCAACAGCGGCGAACAGTTTTATCGATACCTCTGCGACAGCTTCGACGTGCTCTACGCGGAAGGCGACGAAGCGCCGAAAATGATGTCGGTTGGCCTGCATTGCCGCCTGGTAGGCAGGCCGGGGCGTTTCCGCGCGCTGCAGCGCTTCCTCGACCACGTGCAGTCGCACGACCGGGTCTGGATCTGCCGGCGCGTCGATATCGCGCGCCACTGGATGGAGCGGCATCCGCCGCGCAGCGCGTGAGCCGGTCATGGGCGTAGGCATCGACGAAATCAATAATTGCAGCCAGGCCCGCTTCATCGAGCTGCTCGGCGCGGTTTTCGAGCATTCACCCTGGGTCCCCGAGCAGGTTTATGCACAGCGCCCATTCGGCTCGCGCGACGACTTGCACCAGGCCATGGTCGACGCGGTCGGGCGCGCGACCGAAGAAAACCGCAGGGCCTTGCTGTGCAGTCACCCCGAGCTTGCCGGCACGGAAGCCGCATCCGGCACGCTGACCGACGCGTCGCGGCGCGAACAGGCGGGCGCCGGGCTCGACCAGTGCAGCGCGGACGAACTGCGCCGCCTGCAAACGCTGAACCGGGCCTATCGCGAGCGCTTCGGTTTCCCGTTCATCATCGCCGTGACCGGACTCGACAGGCACCAGATCCTCGCCGCGCTGGAGCGCCGGCTCGGCAATGACGCCGCGCAGGAATTCGATACCGCGCTCGGCGAAGTCGACAAGATAGCGCGCATTCGTATCGACAAGCTGATCGATGAGTAGTATCGATACGCTGATCGGTCGATCCGGCGCGCACGACGAATGGAAAGGAATTCTCGAGGCGTCGCTGGCCAGGCTCGATCCCGCTTACCTCGAATCGCTGCTGCGGGACGACAGCTGGCTACCGGGCCCCGATCGCCTGCTCGCCGCTTTCCGGCGGGATCGCACGGGCCTGCGCTACCTGCTGATCGGTGAATCGCCCTACCCGCGCCGCGAGTCGGCAAACGGCATTGCGTTCTTCGACGCCGCGGTCGACCAGCTGTGGAGTGCAACGGGTTTGAGCAAGGCTGTCAATCGCGCCACGTCGCTGCGCAACATCGTCAAGACGGCGCTGCTGGCCGAGGGCCGTCTGGGCCGGGATGCGACCGGCAAAATCACGCAACCGGCAATTGCCGCGCTCGACAAGCGCGCAATGGTCCAGTCACTACCGGGGCTATTCGACAACCTGGAGCGTGCCGGCTTCCTGATGTTGAACGCGACCCCGGTGCTGCACCCCCTGCGCAAGCCGGCGGTCGAGGCGCGCTGCTGGCAGGAATTCCTTTCACGCCTGCTGGAACTGATCGCGCACCAGACGGAGCATCGGGTCACGCTGCTGCTGTGGGGCAGGATCGCTAACCTGGTCGAGGCGATGCCGGCCAGCCGGCGCCTCACCCGCCTGGTCTGCGAGCACCCCTACAACGTCTCGTTTATCGACAATCCCGATATGCTGCGCCTGTTTGCGAAGCTCCGGATCCTCGGACGCCATACGACCGACAAATAGCCATTCACGCCGGAAAGTTCCCCCCGGTTTGCTCCTAAGAAGACAGTCTCGAGTCGAATCAGGAAAATTGACCCAATCCGACACGCCTATTCATTATATTGCTCGATATATTGCTCGATCATTCTTGACTCAGATCAAGTGACCCTTATTATTCTGGCCATAGACTAGCGTGCAAACCATAACAACCTGAGGCGGTAATAATGAAAAAACAAACCATATTCGCGAGCGTACTGGTCCTGCTCGCATCTGCAATCGCATTCCCGGTGACTTCCCTGGCGAAGGAAAAGATCGTGTTTAGCGGCGGCCCGGCCGGAGGAACCTTCCAGGTGGTCGCCAACGCGATGCAGGTATTCAAGCCGATGAAGGCATCCAAGGATTTCAGGGTCAGGGCCCAGTCCTCGGCCGGTTCGGTCGAAAACCTGCGCAAGGTGAATTCGGGCAAGGCGCAGATGGGCGTGGTTTATTCCGGCCATGTCTACCTCGGCAGAAACGGCAAGATGAAGAACGACCCCGACAAGTATGAAGACGTCATGGCGGTGGCCTGGCTCTACGGCGCCCCGGCACAACTGGTCGTGCGCAAGGATTCGGGCATCAAGAGCACCCGGGACCTGGTCGGCAAGAAGGTCGGCGTGGGCAACGCCGGGTCCGGCGCCTTCGCGAACTGCGAACTGTTCTTCACCCACATGGGCGTATGGGACAAGATCGAGCGTAACGCGATGGGCTACAACGATGCGGCGCAGGCCTTCGGCAACAACCAGCTCGACGCCTTCTGGCTGTTTACCGCCTTTCCGAGCGGCGCGGTCATCATGGCGGCGCAGACCAACGATATCGAGCTGGTCAATCTCGGGCAGGATGCGGATAGCAGTGGTTTCTACGACCAGTATCCCTACTTTTCCAAGATCAACGTGCCGGCAGGTACCTATCGCGGGGTCGATTACGAGAGTCCGTCGTTCCAGGATTCGGCGCTGTGGGTGGCCAATTCGAAAGTCACCGAGGACACCGTCTACAAGATGCTGTCGATGATTTACAGCGAAGAAGGCCTGGCGCACATGAAGGAGCAGAAGAAAACCTTCAAACTCATGAGCCTGGACACCGGCACGCAGGGCGTGGTCACGCCCTGGCATCCGGGCGCGGTCAAGTTCTGGAAAGAAAAGGGTATGATGTAACACCAAAATAAGAGGGCAGGTTTTCCCTGCCCTCGCGCCCGGGATGGCTCGATCGAACGCCGCCAGTGAGCGGGGTCGATAATAAAAAAACTGAAGCGGAGGGAGTTGTCGTGCGGGTAGACGAAATGAACAAGGTCGAACAGGTAATGTTCGACGTCATGGCCCTGGGCCTGGTGCTGTTTTATTCCTATTCGGCCGTGATCGCCCCGGCCGCCACCCAGTATCATCGCGGCATCTACGTGGTCGCAACCTACATGCTGGTGTTCCTGGTCTATCGACTCAAGAGTCCGCTCGGGCGTCTGGTCGACTACGCGCTGATTATCGTTTCCGTCGCGACGCTGGGTTACTGGATTCTAAATTTCGAAGTCATCAACTACCGGGCCGGGGCCGAGACCGAGCTGGACAAGTGGATCGCCGTGGTCGGCGTGCTGGTCGGTATCGAGGTGGCGCGCCGGGTAGTCGGCAGCGCCTTCGTCATTATCGGCACGGTGATGCTGATCTACGGCGTATACGGCGAATACGCGCCCGAGCTGATCTCGCACGCGGGTGACACTTTCCCCGACTTATGCACCAGTATCTTCTACAAGAGCGACGGCGTTTTCGGCATCATGGCCAACGTGCTGGCAACCTATATCATCCTGTTCGTGTTTTTTGGTGCCTTTCTCGAAAAATGCGGGGCGCAACGCTTCTTCATCGACTTCCCGCTCGCCGCGGTCGGTCACAAGATTGGCGGTCCGGGCAAGGTATCGGTAATCGCCAGCGGGCTGTTCGGCTCCATCTCCGGCAGCGCCATAGCCAACACGGTGTCCACCGGCGCGTTTACCATTCCGATGATGAAAAAGGCGGGCTTCCAGCCGCACGTGGCGGGCGGCATCGAACCGGCTGCGTCGATCGGGGGCATGTTCATGCCGCCGATCATGGGCGCCGGCGGTTTCATCATGGCGGAGATGACCGGCGTGCCCTATTCGCAGATCATGCTGGTGGCAATCTTTCCCGCCTTCATGTATTTCTTCAGCGTGTTCATGATGGTTCACTACTACGCCAAGAAGCACAATATCGTCGGCGAGAAAAGCGAAAACAAGGCCATGGATATTCTAAAATCGGAATGGTTTTACGTCCTGCCGCTGGTCGCGATCACGATCCTGATGCTGATGGGTTACTCGCCGGGATTTTCCGCGATCATCGGCATGGTGACCTGTATCGCGGTCAGCTGGGTGCGCAAGGAAACGCGTATCGACCTCAGGGGTTTCGTCGGCGCGTCGCGCGCGGGCGCCGAGGCGAGCCTGAAGATAGGCGCGACCGTCGGCGTGATCGGCATCATCATTGGCGTGTTGACCTATAGCGGGCTGATCCTGACCTTTGCTGACATCGTCATCGAACTCGCCGACGGCCGGCTCTACCTGACCATCATCCTGATCGCGCTGGCCTCGCTGATCCTCGGCATGGGCGTCCCGGTGACCGCCGCCTACCTGATCACGGCGGTGGTCGCGGTACCGGCGCTGACGCACCTCGGCGTCAACGAGATCGCCGCGCACATGATTGTTTACTGGCTGTCCCAGGATTCGAATATCACGCCGCCGGTCTGCATCGCTGCATTTGCCGGGGCGACCATCGCCAAGGCCAACATGTGGGCGACTTCCTGGGTCGCTTTCAAGATGGCCAAGTTTCTGTACCTGGCGCCATTCCTGTTCGGCTACGTGCCGGGCTTTTCGCTGGACGGTACCGCCACCGATATCGCGATAACCTTCGTGCTGATCTTTTTCGGCACCTGGCTTTATAGCTGGCTGCTCAGCGGCATCTGGATGAGCTGGTTCAAGAAAGAAAAATCCCCCGAAGCGATCAAGTCCGAGGTCGAGTAATTCGTCTCCCGGTGGAGGCAATTAAAATCGGTACCCGAAGGCGGCGTCCCCGCCGCCTCCACGGGTAAGCCGCGAACCTCGAGAATGCGCCGCGACGGCGCATTGATCGACGAAAATAAACCGGGCATCTCCGGACCCGGTCCGGGACTAACCGGTCGAGCGCCGTAGACCGAATCCGCATCGTCATCCAGGCGCAATCCCGGCGAAGGGCGAAAAATATTCCGTTCCGAGTCCGTTCTTAAGCCAATCTTCAGGCTTATCGGCTAAAAATCCGGTGATGAAGGCGTTACTGATCGAAGATCCGGCCAGGCCGGAGACCTCCCTCGGTGTGGGCCTGCGCGATCAGGGCTACGCGGTCGATGCGGTCGCGGATGGCCTGCAGGCGATCGTCTGCGCGTCGCAGCAATGTTACGACATCATTATCCTGGACCTGATGCTGCCCAGGGAGTCCAGCCTGCGGGTACTGCATGAAATTCGCGAGTCCGACCGGGAGGTCGAAATCCTGATCCTGTCGACGCCCGATCAAATCCACGACCGCGTTACCGCGTTGATACAGGGCGCCGACGACTACCTGGTGAAACCTTTTTCCTTCGACGAACTACACGCGCGCATTCAGCAGTTGCTGCGACGCAAGGCAAAGTGGCAACCGCCCGCTGTCGCAGACCTGGAAGCCGAAAACCCGCGGCGCTACCAGGACAGCCTGATCGGCAACCTGCTCGACCTGTGTGGCACCGAATGCGATGAGATCGAGCTGGTGATCAGCGAAGTAAGGCTTGCCAATATGCTGCAACGCGTATGCGCGTCGCTCCAACGGGTGACCGCGAACAAGCAGGTCTCGCTGCGGCAGCCCGCCGGCAGGCTGCCGACCCTGCTGGTCGATGCCAGGTGGATGGAGCATTTGCTTTCGAGTCTGCTGTTCGATGCGATTGCGCATAGCCCCACCAACGCGGAAATCTCGATCCGCGTAAGCCGGGACCGTGATCGCTGCCGCATCGACATCGAAAGCGAAGCAGACCGGGCTTTCGATTTGACGCTGGCCAAAACCTACGGCGACTACCTGAACCTCGGCGTCGGCAGCCGTTTCGGCGAGAACAGGCGTCACCGCGTATCCGTTTCGAACATCAAGATTGTCTAGATTATTCGACCGCAATCGGGCAACCTTTGCCGAATCGACGGTTGCTAACAGGACAACACCTCCGTATGAATATCCCGGATTTCGAAGACGTGTGCGCGGCGCATGCACGCATCCTTCCCTACATCCATCGCACCCCGGTGCTGACGTCGAGCTACCTGAACCATTTGAGCGGCGCGGAACTCTTTTTCAAGTGCGAAAACCTGCAAAAGGTCGGCGCCTTCAAGGCCCGCGGCGCCTGCAACGCGGTGTTTGGCCTGAACGACACCGACGCCGCCCGGGGCGTCGCCACGCATTCGTCGGGCAATCACGCGGCCGCGCTCTGCTACGCCGCCGCGGAGCGCGGCATCGACGCGACCGTGGTGATGCCGCGCAACGCGCCGGCCGCGAAGCAGGCGGCGGTGCGGAGTTATGGCGGCAGGATCGTCGAATGCGAGCCGACGCAGGCGGCGCGCGAGGCCGCGCTGGAGCGCGTGGTCGGCGCAAACGGGGCCGATGTCGTGCACCCCTACGACGACCCCCGCGTGATTGCTGGCCAGGGCACCTGCGCGCTGGAACTGGTCGAGGACATCGATGACATCGACGCCGTGGTCGCGCCGATTGGCGGCGGCGGCCTGATCTCCGGCACCTGCCTGGCGCTATCGAAACTCGCGCCGCAAACCCGGATCTATGCCGCCGAACCGAAGAACGCCGACGACGCCTACCGTTCTTTTCGGGCGGGCGAAATCGTGCTGCAGGATGCACAGCAATCGGTCGCCGACGGGCTCAGGACCAACCTGAAGCCGCTCACCTGGCATTTCGTTTCGCGTTACGTGGCGGATGTCCTGCTGGCCAGCGAAACGGAAATTCTCGACGCGATGTACCTGACCTGGGAACGCATGAAGATCATCATCGAACCCTCGTCGGCGGTGCCGCTGGCAGTAATCCTGAAAAACCGGGAGCTGTTTCGCGGTCAGCGTGTCGGCGTGATCATCACCGGGGGCAATGTCGATATCAGGCACTGCCCCGGCTGCAAGTAAACGGACCCCGGAGCCCGCTAACCATGACTGAGGAAAACGACAAACCCGTCGTCGGATTGCACATACCGGCATCGGTCGGCATGGAATTGTCGCAGGTATGCACGCCCTCCCTGATCGTCGATCTCGACGCCTTCGAGGCCAACGTCGCGCTGCTGCGCCGGCGGCTCGAGGCCTTCGGCGTGCGCCTGCGCGCGCATGCCAAGACGCATAAGTCCGTCGACATCGCGCGCTACCAGGTCGAGCACGGTGGCGCCTGCGGTATCTGCTGCCAGAAGGTATCCGAGGCGGAAGTGATGGTCGCGGGCGGAATCACCGATGTGCTGGTCTCGAACCAGGTCGTCGACCCGCGCAAGATCGATCGTCTTGCGGCCATCGCCGCCAGGGCAAGGATTCTGGTATGCGTCGATGATCTGCACAATATCGAAGACCTGTCGGCCGCCGTCAGCCGACACGGCGGCGTCATCGAGTGCCTGGTCGAAATCGACTGCGGCGCCGGCCGTTGCGGCGTCGAACCGGGCGGCCCCGCGCTGGCGCTCGCGCAACGGATCGACGCCAGCACGGGTCTGAAATTCGCCGGCCTGCAGGCCTACCAGGGCGCGGCACAGCATATCCGCGACTTCAGCGCACGCCGCGCCAGTATCGATGCGGCGATCGAGCAGACGCGCGGCACGGTGTCGCTGCTCGCGGCAGGTGGCCTGGAATGCGCGATCGTTGCCGGCGCCGGCAGCGGCAGTTATTATTTCGAGGCCGCGTCCGGCGTGTACAACGAAATGCAGTGCGGCTCCTACATATTCATGGATGCCGATTACCAGCGCGTGCTCGACGAACACGGCGCGGGTATTTCCGAGTTCGACAACAGCCTGTTCATCTGGACCTCGATCATGTCCACGGCGAAGCCCGGCCAGGCGGTCTGCGACGCCGGGCTGAAGGTGCAGTCGGTCGATTCCGGGCTGCCGGTGATTTACCAGCGCGACGATATCGAGTACGTCAACTGCTCGGACGAACACGGCGTCATCGCCGATCCGCAGAATCGTCTCGCGCTCAACGAAAAGCTGAAGCTGGTGCCGGGTCATTGCGATCCGACCTGCAACCTGCACGACTGGTATGTCGGCATCCGTGATGGCCGGGTCGAATGCCTGTGGCCGATCAGCGCGCGCGGCATGGCACTCTGAAGCCGGGATTTACCCGGCTGTTTTCGCTACCGAGCTACATTGCAAAAAAAAACGCCGGCATGAAGCCGGCGTTTCTGCTGTGATCCTGTCTGACTAACGGCTCGCGAGGTAGCTGTTCAGTTCGTCCAGGATACCGTCCTTGTCCACCGTTGCGCCCATCTCGATCATCGCGTCGGCGTAGCGGCCGACAATATCGGTAAGCGCCTCGACGGTCAGCTGGTTCAGGATACCGATACGGATCTGGGTCGGCTCGGACAGCGTCGGCCAGATCGCGAACCCGCGCTCGCGGCATTTGCCGACCAGCTCCTTTTCCTTGCCGGTGAATTCCTCGGGCAGGTCGAATACCACCAGGCTGGGCATGTTCGAAGTGACCTTGCAGCCCATCGCCTCGATCGCATTGCGCAGGCCTTTTTCGTAGAACTCGTAATCTGCGGCCTTTTGTTCGCGGCCATGCTCCAGCAACAGGCGCAACGCCTCGTGGAAAGAGGCGACCGCGTAACCTGAATGGGTTCGGTGATAGGCAGCGGTCTCCACGTCCTTGCCGTCGGCGATACACCAGTGACGCGCCTCGAGAATCGGGTGATGCACGTAGGTGTAACAGCCGCGCTTCCTGAGCAGGTCGATCACCCTGTCATTGAAGCTGACCGGCGCGTAGGTCAGCGGCAGGCCGAGAATACCTTTTTGCGGACACGAGGCCCAACTGGTCACCGCGGGGTAATCGTCGATATTGAAGTAGGCGATACCCAGGCTCGAAACCGCGTCGACGATACCCATGGCGCCGTGCCTGGCGCAGGCGTCGTTGAAACCCTGGATATCGTTGATGCGGCCGCTGCCGGTCTCGAAGTGCGCCATGAAGGCCCACATCGGTTTGTGTTCGGCAAGCGCGGCCTCGATGATCTCGCCGGTCACGGACTCGCCGTGCGGTACTTTGATCGTGACCACGTTGGCCGGGCGCGGATCCAACGGATCCCCGGCGAGTTCTTCGACGGTAGATGCCTTGAGTCGGATATTGAAATCGTCGATGCCGCTGAAGGTGCCGTTGACGAAGCTGACCACGGTATCGCCAGGCAGGATTGGCGAGAACACGCAATCGAGCCCGTCCCAGCCGGTTCCACAGACACCGAAGGTGTAAGCGTTACCGGTGCCGAATACTTCACGTAGCATGAACTTGGCTTCTTTCATGCCGCGCACGACGTCCGCCTGCATGTGGTCGGCAACGCCGGCGGCGGCAAAGCGCTCGAGCACGCGGGGGTCGGTATTACCCGGACCCGGGCCGGCGGCCAGCGTGTCCGGAATTTCAAGTTGTGGGAACACTGCAAAATCCTCTTCGGTTGTGTGGTTCAGGTTTGCCTGTCGAGACATGTGATTAAACTCCGTTCTAAGGTTATCGGGGCATTGCCACGCATCCCGCGCGCGCGACAATGCCGTCTTCATTCGCTTTGGCGCCGCTGATGCCGATTGCACCAACGATTTCGCCGTCGTATTCGAGCGGCTCGCCGCCTTCCAGCGGCATTATTCCGGGCATTTCCAGGTAGCCTGGCTGACCGTTGTTGACGCGGTCGGCGAACACGCTGGTGGGGCGCCGGAACAACACGGCCGCCCTGGCCTTCTTGATCGCGACATCGATGCTGCCGAGTTGCGCCCTGCTGCGTTGCAGGTACATCAGGTGGCCGCCGTCGTCGACGATCGCGATGACCACGTCCCAGCCGTTCGCGTCAGCCTCCCGCTGCGCCGCGGCGGCGACTGCCTTTGCGGTTTCGAGGTCGATTACGTTTTTCTGTTCCATTTCAGCTCCGCTCAGGGTAAGGATCAATCCCGGTTGACGGGTATGCGCCCGCCGAGCTCGCGCGTGATTTCGGTGGCGGTCTGCCGGATCGAGTTGCCGAGCTCGCCGAGGCGACTGTCGACGATACGCGCCTTTGGACCGGACAGCGAAATCGCCGCCAGCGCCTGGCCGTTTTCATCGAAGATCGGCGCGGCCACGCAGCGCAGTCCGACCGCGTGTTCCTCGTCGTCGAGGGCGTATCCCTGTTGCCGGATCTGCTCTAGCTCGTCGTTCAGCGAGGCCGGGCTGACGATGGTGTGATCGGTGTAGCGCGCCAGTCCGCGGCGTTGCAGGATGCGCGCGACGCCCTGCGCGGGCATACTCGCCAGCAGCGCCTTGCCGACCCCGGAGGCATGGACAGGAGAGCGGCTGCCGAGCCTTACGATCATGCGCATCACCTCGCGCGATTCGACCTGACTGATAAAAACCACCTCACCGTCGTCGATGACGCCGAGGTTTACCGTTTCACCGCACTGGTCGACCAGCGCACGCATGTACGGCCTCGCGCTGGCGACGAAATCGCGCCGATGCAGAAAAGCGTTGCCGACGATAAAAGTCTTCAAACCGATAAACCACAACCCCTGCGCTTCGTCCTGCTCGACAAAATCCAGTTCTTCGAAAGTGCTCAGCAGGCGATGCACGGTGGCGGCCGGCATACCCAGCTGGTAGGACAGGTCGGTCAGGTGCATTCCCGTCGGCGATTCGGACAGGCGCTCGAGCAGCGTCAGCGCACGCGTCAGGGATTGGTTTTTGCCATCGCCGGCGCGAGATTTCGAGCCCGGCGGCCGGCCGCGTTTTCTGGCAATATTGGCAACGGTATTGTTCATGGTTTGTAATCTAACAGCATGACGGGGTAAAAACATGCTTGTGAGCGACACACTTATTTTTAAAAATATATTCCAAAATAGATATAGAGCCTTCTCAAATTAAATATAAGTTATTGTTTTATATTAATAAAATACCTTAAATTTTGATTATTACATATATTCTGAAAATTGGAAATAATTTCCATTTTTTAATTTCCGAGATCCTCGAAATCCACGGAGTTGCGCACTGGCGATCTCGGAGACGAACCCATCCGTTCACTGCGATGAGCCTTCCCTCCCGGTATCGTGCCGTAACGGCTTTCACCGGAATGGGTGCATTCGCCGCCGCGTGATCGCGAATGATTATCGTCTGATCCGGATTCTGGAGGCCGTCGCTGAGGAGAGCATTTCCGATAAAGTAAATTTTTCGCATTAATTCCGCAGGTCTGTCATTCTTCGGGTAACGTGACGCCAGTTCAGGAATTTTTCTTACAATTCAACAACACTGGGCCATAATGACGCGTTAATCTTACTGCTGGGGTTACAGAATGCGGATAGCGGTTTATGGCTGTGGAGGCGTGGGCGGTTATTTCGGTGGCCGGCTGGCGCAGATCGGACAGGACGTCACTTTCATCGCGCGCAAGGAGAGCCTCACGGCACTGCGCACCCAGGGCCTCAAGGTCGGCAGCATCGCCGGCGATTTCAGTATCGACAGGATCAAGGTCACCAACAATCCCGCCGACGTAGGCGTCGTCGACTACGTTCTGTGCTGCGTCAAGGCCTGGCAGGTGCCGGCGGCGGCCCGCGCCATGAAACCGATGGTGGGTGAGGAAACGCTGGTGGTGCCGTTACAGAACGGCGTCGAGGCACCGGACCAGCTCGCCGCGGTGCTCGATCCCGCCAACGTACTCGGCGGCCTGTGCGCGATCGTCGCGTTCCAGGCCGCGCCGGGGCATATCAAGCACAGCGGCGGCAACCCGCTGGTTCGATTCGGCCATCTCGATAATCATGCCGACCCGAGGGTCAATACCCTGTCCGAGGTGTTCAACCATTGCAGCGGTGTCAAGTCGAGTATCCCCGAAGATATCGTCGTCGCGATGTGGCAAAAGTTCATGCTGATCACGCCGTGGAGCGGCCTCGGCGCCGTTTCGCGCGCGCCCCTCGGCGTGCTGCTCGAACAGCCCGAAACCCGCGAGCTGTTGACCGAGGCGACCGAGGAAATCTATCGGCTCGGACGCGCTCGCGGGATCGCGCTGCCCGACGACAGCGTCGCAAGGACGATTGCGTTGCTCGAGGGACTGCCTCCCAACTCGACGACATCGATGCAGCGCGACCTGGTGCGCGGCAGGCCATCGGAGCTGGATGCGCAGAATGGCGCCGTCGTGCGCCTGGCGAGCGAGGTCGACCTGGCGACCCCGGTCAACCGGTTTTTCCTTTACGGATTGCGCTCGCTCGAATTACGCGCGCGCGGCGCGCTCAGTTTCAATCGACGCTCATCTTCGCGATGATGCCTTGAATTCCCTGCGCCTTGCGTGCAGCGTGAATTCGGTGTAGCCGTTCGCGACATCCCGACCCTTGAACACCAGGTCCAGCGCGGCCTGGAAAGCGATGCTGCTGTCGAAATCCGGCGCCATATCGCGGTATTCGGGATCGCCCGCGTTCTGACGGTCGACGATTTCGGCCATCTTTTCGAATACCTCGCGCACCTGCGCCGCATCGGTGACGCCGTGATGCAGCCAGTTGGCGATATGCTGGCTCGATATCCGCAGCGTTGCCCGGTCTTCCATCAGGTTGACGTCGGAGATATCCGGCACCTTGGAGCAACCGATACCCTGCTCGATCCAGCGCACCACGTAGCCCAAGATCCCCTGCGCGTTGTTTTCGAGCTCGTGAATCAGTTCGCGCCTGCCGATCTTGCGACCGTCAAGCACCGGGATGGTCAGAATATCGTCGAGACTGGCGCGCACGCAGGTCGCCAGCTGTTGCTGGCGCGCGCCGACGTCTACCTGGTGATAATGTATCGCATGCAGGCAGGCCGCCACCGCCGAAGGCACCCAGGCGGTGCTGGCGCCGGCACGAGGATGCGCGATTTTCTGCTCCATCATCGCGGCCATGTTGTCGGGCGCGGCCCACATTCCCTTGCCGATCTGGCCGTGTCCGGGTAATCCCGTCTCCAGGCCAATGTCGACATTCCAGTCTTCGTAGGCGAGCAGCCAGCGCGACGTCTTGATTTCGTTTTTCGGGATCATCGCGTCGGCTTCCATGCTGGTGTGAATTTCGTCCCCGGTGCGATCGAGAAAGCCCGTGTTGATGAACACCACGCGGTCGCTGGCGGCGCGGATACATTCCTTGAGGTTTACGGTGGTGCGACGCTCCTCGTCCATGATACCGACCTTGAGCGCGCCGGCATCGATACCGAGCGCGCTTTCGACCATGCCGAACAGCCGCACCGCCGCGGCCACTTCATCCGGGCCATGCATCTTGGGTTTGACGATATAAACGTTACCCTTGCGGCTGTTGACGAACTCCCCGGTGCCGAGCAGGTCGTGCTTGGCGGCGAGCGAGGTGACCATCGCGTCGAGAAAGGTTTCGGGTATCTCTGCGCCGTCGCAGGTGACCGCGTCGGTATACATATGGGTGCCGACATGGCGCACGAACATCAGGCTGCGGCCCGGCAGGCGAAAGCCTTCCCCCTGCGGCGAAAGATACTCCGGGTCCGGGTTAAGACTGCGCTCCAGCGCCTCGTCGCCGCGCATCACCGTCGTCTTGAGGTCGCCCTTCATCAGGCCCAGCCAGTTGCGGTATACCTGCAGCTTGTCTTCCGCGTCGACCGCGGCAACCGAATCCTCGCAATCCATGATCGTCGTAATCGCCGACTCGATACGGATATCGTAGATGTTGGCGAGGTCGCCCTGGCCGATGTAATAACCCTCGCCGATCAGCAGCTCGATGTGCAGGTTGTTGTGCCTGAACAGGATTGCGCTCGGTTCGTCCGGGTCGCCACGGTAGCCGGCAAAGCACTCGCGCCAGCCTAGCTCGGTTTTGCTGCCGTCGCCCATTACCGCCACCAGTCTCCCCGAGGACACCCGGTAACGGATGACATAGCTGTGGCTGCCGATCGCGAGCGGTACCGCCTGGTCGAGAAAATCGCGCGCGTAGCGAATCACCTGCTGGCCGCGCACCGGGTTGTATTTCGCGGTTTTCTTGCAACCGGCGACCTCGAGAATGATGTCGGTGCCGTAGAGCGCATCGTACAGGCTGTACCAGCGGGCGTTGGCCGCGTTCAGCGCGTAGCGCGCGTTGTCGACCGGCACCACCAGCTGTGGCCCGGCGATCAGGCCGACCTCTTCGTCGACATTGGGAGTGGTTACCCGGAAATCGCCCTGCTCGGGCACCAGGTAGCCGATCTCCTCGAGAAACGTCCGGTACTCGGCCGCATCGATGCGCCCGAAATGGTTCTTGTGCCAGGCATCCAGCTGCGCCTGCAAATCGTCCCGCCGTTCCAGCAAGCGTCGGTTTTCGGGGCCCATCTTTGCATTGATGCCGGCAAGGGCCTGCCAGAAAGCGGCGCTGTCGATCCCGGTACCGGGCGAGATCTCGCTATCGATCAAATCGTAAAGGGCGCGGTCGACACTAAGACCGCTAATTTCTACTCGGCTGCTCATCGGTTTCAAGTCCTGTTATTTTTTATGGCGGAATCGATTCCGCTTACCAGCCCTGCAGTATATCTCGCCAACGCGGGAAAACCAGACGCCCGTGCCCGTTATTGGGAAGCTTCATGCAATCGATTAAACCCTTTGAAGTTCGGCCAGCAGCCTGCCGCGGCGCTGTTTCAGGGCCCAGGTGGTGTTCATCACCAGCGTGGACAGCACGATAGCGCCACCGATCAGCGTGTTCATGCCCGGCTCCTCTCCCAGCGCCAGCCAGACCCAGACCGGTCCCAGCACCGATTCCAGCAGCAACAGCAGGCCGACTTCCGGCGCCGGGATGTAGCGCGGGCCGATGAACATCAGCGCCAGGCCGATCGGCAGCATGTAAATCCCCATGATCAACAGGTAGCCCATGTCCGACTGCGTCACCGATAATGGAGACGCCAGCGGCAGTACCAGCAACGCGGTCAGCAAGCCGCTGCAGGATATCGCTGCGATCGTCGAGGACTCGGGGAAACGGCGCACGAAACTGAAGCCGCAGGCAAGAAAAAAGGCACCCAGCAGCGCGACCATGTCACCGAGCCGGCTGCCGGGTCGATCGTCGCTGCCGGCCGCAATCACCGCGATGCCGACCGCCACCAGCGCGATCGCGATCAGCGTGCGCGGATCGATTCTCTCGTTCAGCAACACCCGGCTGATGATGGCGGCGAATAGCGGCGTCGTGCTGAGGATAATCAGCGTATTCGCGACGCTGGTGTGCGTGATCGCGAAAATGAACGAAATGGTACCGAGCGAATAGGCTAGCACCTTCAGCATGCCGGCGCCCTTTAGAGTCCTGTATTGCCGCCAGACCCGATTGGGGTGAGTAAAGCCGAGCACCATCCACATACCGAACGACAGCAACAGCGCACGCCAGAAGATCATCGTCCAGTGATCGGCGACGATCAGGCGTGTCAGCAGGCCGTCCGGTGAAATGATCAACACCCCGCAGGCGGTAATCAACAGGCCCCTGGCATGGGTCGATATCATGCGGCGAAGTACCTAGTTAAAGCGGCATTATCGCCTATCCTGACGGTTTTCCGATACCCTCGATCAGCGCCATCCGCTCCGTTCGCAAATCGTCTGAGGATCATGCTCGTTACCCGGCCGCAGAACCGGTGCGGATGTCCGCGGGCGCGGGCATTGCTTTTTGTTCCGATCATGGCGAAGATAGCGCCAGCCAGGACCACGTCGCCACGCAGGATAACGGGCAAGCGGCAACAACCGATTCATCAATTTGTCATCGACCGGAAGCCAGCCTTGTGAGCACAGATACAAAATCCCGCAGCGGTGCCGAAGTCTTGATCGACGCGCTTTGCATCAACGCCGTTGAACGCATCTTCTGCATCCCGGGAGAAAGTTACCTGGCCGCGCTGGACGCGCTCTTCGACCGTAGCGAAATCGATTTGATCGTTTGCCGCAACGAAGGCGGCGCGTCTTACATGACCGAAGCCGATGGTAAACTCACCGGCAGGCCTGGAGTCTGTTTCGTCACGCGCGGCCCCGGCGCCACCAACGCCAGCGGCGGACTGCACGTCGCGATGCAGGACTCGACGCCGATGATTCTGTTCATCGGACAGATCGCGCGCAAGGATATCGATCGGGAAGCGTTCCAGGAAATCGACTACCGGCGTATGTTTTCCCAGCTGTGCAAGTGGGTCGCGCAAATCGACGACGCCGCTAGAATCCCCGAGTACGTCAATCGCGCCTTCAGCGTCGCCACCGCGGGACGGCCCGGACCGGTGGTGCTCGCCCTGCCCGAAGACATGCTCACCGACAGGACCGATGCGGTCGACGCCAGACCCTGGCTTGCGGTCGCCGTCAGCCCCGCGCCGGACGATGTCGCGAGGGCGGCAGCCATGCTCGCAGACGCCGAGCGCCCGTTGATCATTATCGGCGGCAGCGGCTGGAGCGATGACACACGTCTGCTGCTGCAACGGTTTTCCGAGACGAGCCAGATCGCGGTTGCCAACTCGTTCCGCTGCCAGGATTATTTCGACAACGAGCACCCCTGCTACGCGGGCGATCTCGGGCTCGGCGTCAATCCGGCGCTGAGCCGGCGCGTGCGCGAATCCGACTGTCTGCTCGTGATCGGCGCCCGCCTCGGCGAAATGACGACCGCGGGTTTCAGCCTGATCGATATTCCCTGCCCGCGGCAGCACCTGATCCACGTGCATGCGGGCGCCGAAGAGCTCGGTCACATCTATCAGCCGGAACTCGCGATCAACGCCGGCAGCAGCCGCTTCGTCGCGGCTCTGTGCGAAGCGATACCAGAAAACACCGCAAGCGAGGCGCGCATGCGACAGGTTGCCCAGGCGCACCAGGAATATCTCGACTGGAACCGTTCGATTTCGATCGCAGGCGCGCTGCAGCTTGCGGATGTGTTTCACGGTCTCCGCGCCATGGTTCCGGACGACGCCATCATCTGCAATGGCGCCGGCAACAATACCGGCTGGCTGCACCGCTTCTTTCGCTACCGGCGCTACCGCACCCAGCTGGCGCCGACCAGCGGCACCATGGGCTACGGTCTACCGGCGGCGATCGCCGCCAGCCTGCGCTACCCGCAGCGCCGCGTGGTGGCGGTTACCGGCGACGGCGACTTCATGATGAACGGGCAGGAGCTGGCGACGGCGATGCAGTACCGCGCGAACATCGTCGTTATCGTCGTCAACAACGGCATCTACGCCACCATCCGCATGCACCAGGAACGCGAATATCCCGAACGCGTCATCGGCACCGACATGGTCAATCCCGATTTCGTCGCGCTTGCGCGCGCGCACGGCGCGCACGGCGAGCTCGTGGTTAACACCGATGAATTCGAGCCGGCCCTGGTGCGCTGCCTGGCCGCCGACGGACCATGCCTGGTCGAGGTACGGCTGAGTCCCGACATCCTGACCCCGACCGCGACGGTGCAAAGCCTGCGCGCGGCGGCGCGCCCGACCACGCGCCCGGTTAAAAACTGAAATTTCGCGATTTCAATAGTATGATTAGCATTCTTTTGCGTTCGTGGGCTGAACCGAAGTGAAAATAGAACAACTCTTGTTGCAGAGCCTGGAACTGCTGGGTCTCGGAATGGGCGCCGTTTTCATCATCCTGATTCTACTGGTCGGGCTGATTTCCATCGTCTCCAGAATCGTTCCCGAGGAAACCGTCGCCACCACGCCGGCAGTCGCCCTGACCATCGTCAACCAGGACCACATCGCCGCGATCGCGGCGGCCATACATCAATATCGAAAAAGCAGGAAACCATAAACATGCCAAATCCCCTGTTGATAACCGACCTGGTGTTGCGCGACGCGTCGCAATCGCTGTTGGCGACGCGCGTGCGTATCGAAGACATGCTGCCGATCGCGGAAAAGCTCGACAGGGTCGGTTTCTGGTCGCTCGAAACCTGGGGCGGCGCCACCTTCGACGCCTGCATACGCTACCTCGGCGAAGATCCTTGGGAACGTTTACGCAAGCTCAAGGCGGCGATGCCGAACACGCCGATGCAGATGCTGCTGCGCGGCCAGAATGCGCTCGGCTACCGCCACTACGCGGACGACGTCATCGAAAAATTCGTCGAGCGTTGTGCCGAAAACGGCATGGACGTGTTCCGCATCTTCGACGCGATGAACGACATGCGCAACTTCGAAACCGCGATCAAGGCGACGATCGCGGTCGGCAAGCACGCGCAGGGCGCGCTGTCGTATACGCTGAGCCCGGTGCACAATGTCGACCTGTGGGTAGACATGGCGAAACAGCTCGAGGACATGGGCAGCCATTCGATCTGCATCAAGGACATGGCCGGGCTGCTGCACCCCTACACTGCCGAGGAACTGGTCGGCCGCATCAAGGAGAGTTGCTCGGTGCCGCTGTCGATGCACTGCCACGCGACCACGGGGTTGTCGACCGCGACGCTGATGAAAGCCATCGATGCCGGTATCGACATGATCGACACGTCGATATCGTCGATGAGCCTGACCTACGGTCATTCGCCGACCGAGACCTTTGTCGCAATCATGGAGGAAAGCGATCGCGCCACCGGCATGGACCTCGACCTGCTCGAGGAAGTCTCGCTTTATTTCCGCGACGTGCGCAAAAAATACGCGAAGTTCGAAGGTTCGCTGAAAGGTGTCGACCCGCGCATCCTGACCGCGCAGGTGCCGGGCGGCATGCTGACCAACCTCGAAAACCAGCTACGGGATCAGAACGCCACCGACAAACTCGACGAGGTGCTCAAGGAAATTCCGAGCGTGCGCAAGGACCTGGGCTACGTGCCGCTGGTCACGCCGACCTCGCAAATCGTCGGCACCCAGTCGGTAATCAATGTGCTCAGCGGCGAGCGCTACAAGTCGATCAGCAAGGAAACCGCCGGCGTGCTGCGCGGCGAGTACGGCGCGACCGCGGCGCCGGTCAACGCCGAACTGCAGGCACGCGTTCTCGCAGGCGACGAGGCGATTACCTGCCGACCCGCCGACCTGATCGAACCCGAGATGACCCGGCTCACCGGCGAGCTGAAGGAAATAGCCAAAGCGGAAAACATCAGCCTTTGCGCCAACGAAATCGACGACGTCATGATCTACGCGCTGTTTCAGCAGGTCGGGATCAAGTTTCTGAAGAACCGCGGTAATCCCGATGCGTTCGAGCCGGCGCCCGGCAAGGAACCCGCGGCACCCGCGGTTGCGGCCCCGGCCGAGGCGCCCGCCGCCGCCGCGGCGGCAGCCCCGGCCGACGTCGCGAGCTACCGCGTCAGCGTCGACGGCACCCAGTACGACGTCGTAGTGGGTCCGGGCGATGCCGATATCAGCCAGATCACGCCGGTTGCCACGGCACCTGCGCGGGCCCCGACCACGCCCGCGGCGGCTCCGGCGGGAGCGGCCGCAGGCACGGAGATCAGGGCGCCGCTCGCCGGCAGCATTATCGAAGTGCTGGTAACCGTGGGCCAGCAGGTTAACGACGGTGATCCGGTGTTCATCGTCGAGGCGATGAAGATGGAGACCGAAATTCGCGCCAGCGCGAGCGGCACGGTGCAATCGATCGCGGTCAAGAAAGGCGACGCGATCAAGGCCGACCAGTCCCTGATGACGATAGGCTAGGCCCGCATGGAGCAGGGTCTGCTGCAGCTCTGGGCCTCCACCGGGCTGTATAACTTCACCCTCGGCCAGGCGATCATGATCGCCGGCGGTGGTGTACTGATTTACCTCGCGATCGCCAAGGGCTTCGAACCGCTGCTGCTGATCCCGATCGGCTTCGGCGGTATTCTCGCCAACATCCCGGTCGCCGGCATCGCCGGTCCCGACGGACTGCTCGGCATTCTATACCACGCCGGTATCGAAACCGGCGTGTTCCCGTTACTGATCTTCATGGGCGTCGGCGCGATGACCGATTTCGGCCCGCTGCTGGCGCGGCCAAGCCTGATTATTCTCGGCGCCGCGGCCCAGTTCGGCATTTTCTTCACGCTGTTCGGTGCGATCGCGATGAACCTGATCCCCGGTATGGAGTTCACCATGGCCGATGCCGCCGCGATCGCGATCATCGGCGGCGCCGACGGCCCGACCGCGATCTACGTCGCGTCGCGCCTCGCTCCCGACCTACTCGGCGCGATTGCCGTGGCCGCGTATTCCTACATGGCGCTGGTGCCGATCATCCAGCCACCGATCATGAAACTGCTGACCACCGAGGAAGAGCGCAAGACGCGCATGACGCAACTGCGCCATGTCGGCAAGCTCGAGAAAATCCTGTTCCCGCTGCTGTTGCTGCTGGTTACGCTCCTGCTGTTACCGGCGGCGACGCCGCTGGTTGGTATGCTCTGTTTCGGCAACCTGCTCAAGGAATGCGGCGTGGTCGAACGCCTCAGCAGCACCGCGCAGAACGAGCTGATCAATATCGTCACGATCTTTCTCGGGTTGTCGGTCGGCTCCAAGCTCGAAGCCGAAAAATTCCTCAGTGCCGAGACCCTCGGCATCCTGCTGCTCGGCATGGTCGCATTTTCGATCGGCACCGCGGCCGGCGTGATCATGGGCAAGATCATGTACCGCGTCACCGGCAAGGCGGTCAACCCGCTGATCGGCGCGGCCGGCGTTTCCGCGGTACCGATGGCGGCGCGCGTCGCCAACAAGATCGGCCTGCAGGCCAACCCGCAGAACTTCCTGCTGATGCACGCGATGGGTCCCAACGTCGCCGGCGTCATCGGCTCGGCGGTCGCGGCGGGCGTGTTGCTCGCGATCCTCGGTTAATCCACACCGAACCGCATTCCCCGCGCGGGTAAATCCTCTTCGCGCGCCCGTGCCCGGGCATTTACATTTTGGTTGCGCTTTTCAGTGGTTCTTCAGGTTTCTTACCTAGAGTAGGTAATTCCTGCAGGAACGGTACTACAGATCTTTAGACTGAGGAGCACTGAAATGAAAATTACGCTGAAAAAACTGTTTGTTTACGCCCTGTCGGTCGGGCTGCTGACCGGTTCGGCTCTGGCCCATGGTAGTGAAGACGATGACTACGATCATGACGGCAACCGCCTGACCGTGTGCGAACGAAGCGCCAACAAGATGTTCCGCTCGTGCCGTAGCGAAATCAGGGAGGAATACTTCGCGGAATCCGCCAAGTGCCTCAACCTGGGTGATGCCGGCGAACGTGAGGAGTGTTTCGACGAGGTGCGGCTGGCACGTCGCGAGAATCGGGAACTATGCGGCGCCCAGCGCGAGGCGCGCAGCAATGTCTGTGATTTGCTGATGGAAGACCGTTATGATCCCGAAGCCTTTCTCTCACCCGCTAATTTCGAAACAAACCCGGGGGTGGAAGGCGCCGCGAACCGCTACTTTTCCCTGACTCCGGGACACACCTACGTGGCGCTCGCCGGCGAGGATTTCGAGGAAACCATCGTCGTCACGGTAACCGAGGAGCTGCGTGAAGTGTTAATGGAAGAAGATGCTAACGGGGACCCGATCGAAGGCACGGGTGTGAACTGCCGCCTCGTGGTCGACATCGTCCTGGTGGACGGGGAACCGGTCGAGATAACCGACGATTATTATGCGTTGGCTCTCAACGGTGACGTGCATTATTGCGGCGAGGTGGCGCGCAATTTCGAGAACGGAATCCTGGACAATCTGGACGGTTCATTCGAAGCCGGTCGAGATCTCGCGAAGTCGGGTATCCTGATCAAGGCGGAGCCGGTCATGCACGACGCGCATCGCCAGGAATTTCTGCTGGGCGAAGCCGAAGACGTTATCAGGTACGTCGCCGGCGCGGCAACGCCGACCTCCGTCGGTGCCGGCGAAGGCGGAGAGAACATGCGTGATCCTGGGGGCAGATTTATCTGTAACGGTCAATGTGTGAAAACCGAGGAGTTCATCCCGCCGGAGCCAGGCGCGGGCGAGTACAAGTACTTCATCGCGGGTATCGGTTTCGTACTCGGTGTCGCACTCGAAGACGGAGTGCCTACCGGCGAGCGCGATGAACTGCTGTGCACGGGCGAATCACTGGATGTCTTGCCGGATTGCGGTATCAGCGAAGAAACCGTTGACCTGCTGTGCGAGCTGTCTCCCGTTGCATTTTGCGACTGACTGTTATCGTTTTACCATGCAGGTATCGGGCCGCCCTGTCGGGCGGCCCTACTTACGTTTCTTCCGTCTGGCGCTCGAGCCCCGGAATCGATGACGGGTAGCGATGCGAACCGAATCGAACGACGAGGTTGGCAAACGCGAGCAGCAGGATCGAACCGGTGATATAAATGATGCCAATGCCGGGCTCGTGATGCGCTTCTATGTCGCCGATCAGCATGCGTGTCAATACCGTGATGCCGACGTAGATAAGGAACCGGGTCGGCATGTGGTTGGTCTTGAAATAGATGCCTACCATGGCGCCAAGTTCGAGGTATATGAATAGCAACAGGATGTCCTGAATCGAAGCGGCACCCTGTTCGACCATGACGGCGAATGCGGCCACCGCCGACCAGACGATAGTACCGCCGATCGCGAACAGTGCGACATAGTGAAACAGGTCGACCATCAGGTTGCCGAGCGGATCGGTCACGCGGTGGAGTTTTTCGTCGATCATCGTGGTTTTTTGTGGTTCGGTCATGATACAAATCCCAGGTAGGTTTGGAATAAAAGGAGCGCGGCCTGTCTATGGGCCGTAATTACGGAACAGTATACCGATTTA